>Ga0209208_10011754_pt1 | contig 11181 bp, 7 predicted proteins | sample S1TSphfallax_3_FD_187694 | JGI IMG/M metagenome (GOLD analysis project Ga0209208, IMG submission 187694) | Host-associated microbial communities from peat moss isolated from Minnesota, USA - S1T2_Fd - Sphagnum fallax MG (SPAdes) (version 2) | ecosystem: Host-associated > Plants > Peat moss >... | reverse complement strand
AATGAATAAACCAAATAAAGAGTAAAAAATAAGAAAAAATAAAACTTATAAAACTTCACAGTGGCCGAAGGTCACGGGCACCCACGGGGGACTTCACAGTGGCCTTCGGCCATGGGCACCCACTAGTAATAATTAAGAAAACAAAAAACTTCTACAAGTCACAAGAGGGGGTTGCTTTTGTCTTGTTCACCCAAAGAACACAATGAATTCACAATGGTGATGGCCAAAACACAAATGCAAAAGCCCATCCTAAAATTTAAAACTCCAAAACTTTAAATGTTGGATAATTAAATAGGTTTGTTCAAAGATCATGCATTAACAACAATGGCATGCATACTTGAATATTAACACCTACATGCAACTCTCCATGATCTTTTTATGTTAACAAGTTCCTTGCAATCTCTTAATAGATATATTTTTATAAAACAATTAAGATGGTTTCCAATGTTGTTTGGACAAACAACTAATGAAACATTTTTTTTAACATATGTCAAGAAAATGATGTGCTAAATTGATTGACTAACAATATGTGTGTGTATAGCATAATTACAACTCATGTTTGACACAAAATAATTCACAAGGTCTATCCAAACAAAAAAGGAACTTTTATTATTTTTTGAAAATCACAAATGGTCCCAACTTGTGGTAGGTTGTCAATTGTTCCAACCAGTATCATATTGTTACAAACACTAACTATAATGTGCATTTTGAGTGATTTTGCTTCAACTATCAAAAATTTTAAATATTGAATCTAGCATTTTCAGTAAAATACATAACTATTTCAGCAAAGAACTATCAAACGACAATCGTATATATGATACATTATGGACATAATAGTTATAAAAGTTAAATTATTTCGGATATGGTCAAAAAAGTTTTAAAACTCACTTAAAATTTATGGAAAAATAAGTATGTTTTACTTATAAAATTGCATTACCCTAGAGTTTAGGAAGAACTATACAATTATTTAAGTATAAACAAACACCCATATGATATACCTTGTTTGTTGAAGGCTTTTATTATATGTGGTCATTGAATATACTTGGTGTGCTTTGAAACCCAAACACCACATCCAATCTATACATCATTTACATTAAAAATTCCATTTTAATGGTTTGGCTCCAAAGTTAAATATATTTTTATATAATGGAAGTCATATTAAATGGAATCAAATACAAATGTCGATACCATTTTGGTGTAAATGATTCATTTATTGAAAAAGAAAACACATAATCACAACATGTAGATTTTTTAAATGTTCACAAAAATTTATTAGTATTACATTTTGAGTTCATTGCAAAAAATTTTAATATTTTTCACTAGATGTTTATACTAAAAGATTAATTTTTTCACTAATCTTTATTAGTCTAGTTGAAAGAATGGGATTTTGAGAAGGGTTATTTTGATGGCCAACACATTTTAAATTATCTTTAAAAGAAAGTGGAGAAATTTTTTATGCAATAAATGATTATTGCAATTTTGTTTATGAAAGGGTGTACACTTGTCTTATAACTAGATATTATTTTTGAAGCATGTTATTTATCATTCTATACCTTGGAATTGCATAGTTCATTTTTGGTGTCGTAGGACACTACAAATATATTTCTTATAGTGCAAATAGGTTAACAAAAGCCAACCCTATCCACCAAAGTGCCTACTTAAAAAGTAATGCATTTTTTTATTAGGATGATCCAATAGATTGGGGTTGGTTATAAAAGGTGATGGATTATGAATCCATGGTTTTTACTACAATGACCAAAACATATTCATTAGAAAAATGTCAAATTATGATGTTATGTAAAAATGTGGATTATAATTATTACACATGATTGTAATTGTGAAAGCATTCAAAATCATTTACTAAATGAAAAATTAGGAAAAAACATTATTTGTAATGCAAGTTAGAAGCATTTTTGAATTTTTTTTTGTTCATTACATCAAGAAAAAAAATTAAATTAAAAAAATTTCCTTTGTTTTTTTCTTCATTAAGTGTAACCTTGTGTAGGTTTTTACAACCCACATAAGATCTCATGTTGAGTAATCAACAAGGCCTTACAATTTTCGTAGACATCTTCTTTTCAAACTTCTTAGTATATTTATTTATTTATTTACATCCCTCTTCTTTACAAAACATTTCAAAATATAACAAATCAAACATTCTAGGGTTTTTTAAGTGTTGAATTTCAAAAGAAAAAAATTACACAAGCTTTTAAAGCAAACCTTTGATTTCAAAATGGAAACCAAATTTAAAACAACCTTGAAAAAAAAGTGATCTAGTTCCACTTCAAAAAAATCCAAAAGGCCGTCTAATTGCTCTTGTAAATAAACAAAATTTAAGTTAATATGGTTTTTACATTTGGAATTTTAAGAATCAAGAATCACAAGAACTTTGTAGCCTATTGGAGCAAACTTTCAATTTGAAATTTGAAACCAAATTTGATATCACCTTTAGAAAACATAATAAATCCTCACAAAAGAATTTAGAAAGCCCTTTCAAATCACCCTTACAATTGAACAAGAAATAAACTACAAAGGCTCCAAAAGCATAATCCAACCACTACAAAATTTGAAATGCAAGGTCAAATTGAAAAGTAAAAACATCTAGAGGCTTCCCTGGTGAAGTGCTTAAGATTATCATACCATCAATTAAGTAACATGAAGAGAAACCTTTTTTTTTCTTTGAATCTACACCCTTTAATTGTGACCTTTCATGTTCCATTGGTTCAAGGCAAAAAGTATTTAGTATATATATAATCAAAAGGAAATTTTAAAAAAATGTCCACCTCAATATTCTACGTAAGTGAAAGGTTTGCTTTTAGACCTTTTTGAAAAAAACCTTCCATCATGAGACCAATAGGCTAAATGAAAGGGCCGAAATTCCTAGAAGGGTTTTAAAACAAACCTTTTTCATGTACCAAGTTGTTCCCCATATTCCCGTAACATACTTAAAACATTTTCATGTACATTAAACATGAAATACCAAACATGGGTTACATTTGTTGTGGTTCATATTAGTGCTTGATTACACTCAACATTGTTATTTGATAAAAGCCTATTTTGGATATATGGCATGATCAATTGGGTGCAAATATGGAGATAGGAGCCAAAAACCATGTCAAATAGTGGTGAAAATTATGAACATTTTTACATATGTTTTTTTCTTGACATTTAAAAATTATTTTATTCATTCTAAGTTGTGCTAAATGACTAATATGAAAATTCAAGAATTCAAATAAAAAATTCCTTAAATTAAATTTTGTGTTTTGGTTTAGGGTTTAGTTTGAACTTGAATAGGTCTTGCATTAGATGTGGTTAATTTTACAAAAGACTAAATAAAGGACTATTGTAATAACATAATTTTGATGGCAAAAAAATTTAGATGATAGCAACCTACTAACCAAATTCAAAAATCACTCACAATTTAAAAGATATGGAATTTTAAAATTTTAAAAGTTCAAAGTATTTAAAATTTTTAAAATTTTTAAAAATCATTTACGACATTTAAATGGGGTGTAATGTGCATGACATACAAAAAAATAATAATTTAATGATATAAGAAGAAAAAGCTAAAGTAGTTAGCATATTTTGGTATGATTCAAAATGAAATTTTCAAAATGAAATGTAAAATCTGGCAAAATTTACACACTTTGAAATTTTCATACTTATTAAACAATGATTAAGATACGACATGTGCTCTATTGGGGCAACTATATGTATTTTGAATAACAAGTTGCAAAAGATTTCATTCCAAAATTCTTTGATATGAAAAAGTGAAAAATGATTAAAAAGGACTCAAAGTCCTTTTCTAAAGCAATCCCGTTAGCTCCTATCTATGGATTTGCACCCAATTGCTTCATCACATAATGTTACTTAAAACAAGTTGATAAAACTCTTTTTTTTTTTGCAAGGAATATAAAAAGGTATGTTAAAATTGGGTGGTGTAATGGTATTGTAAAAATACTTTTATAATTACAAGCATTACAAATTCATCCATGGCCATGGAGACAAAATGAAAAGTAATTTATTGAAATTTTGTTATGAAGTTAAAACCAATTGTAACAAAATCTATAAAATGCAGATGAGTTTGATGGGCCATATAACTATGACAATGATGGTTAACCTAACCTTAATTTACTACAATGGTTTTAGTTTCAAATTTAGATGAAGGTTCAAAACAATGTTCAAAACCATGTACACGTGTTACTATAATGTTGTACATCATCTACTTGATTTGAAGGCCTCTTTGTGTCATTTGAAATATCCATAATGTGGATTGTGTGTTCAAAATTTCTATAGTAGTGTTAAACCATAAATCCAAAAGTATGGGCCTTTAAGGTTAGGTGATGTAAAGATCATCACATATATGGTCGTTGGTGTGTGGTTCAATATTATTTTAATTTTGAACTAGACATGATGTGTCCACGTTATGGATTAGAAATTTTAACTGAATAATGGTATTTGAATACTTAAAAATTGACATATAAATATATAGTTAGTAATTATAATATATTTTGTGAAATATTAGTATATATAAATATGTACAAAAATATAGAGCAAATATATTACATATTCCATTTTCCCATTTTAATTTTTAAAATTTTGAATTGTTGTCCCTTATTAAAATTCTTTATTTCATGTGAAATAATTATTAATAATAGTTGATAAACATGTGAACTTGATTATGGTAGTAGACTTTTTTTTTATTAACACAAATAATAATAACCTATAATAATATTTTTACTGTTAATAATGCCACATCATATTATAAATGACATTACAGTCACATTAGTCATAGTTTAATGATTAATTTTAGGCACGTTAATCATATCAATCAACATAGACAACACCACATTGGCGCCATCTTCGCAACATGTGAAACATGTTGTCTGATTCGACTACAATGCTATTTTTTGTAGTCAAAATGTCTTGTTACTTTTAATGGTAGTCATAAGGGACATCCCTTAGTCACTTCATATTAATACTTTATTTATATCATGATTTAGTCATTTTAGTCACAATGTTAGTAGAAAAAAAACCATACTTTTGTAGTAGTGATATTTGGGGTTTTCTTTATCTTTTTTGCCCTATCCAAATTATTACTTCTCAAAGCAATGCAATAGCCTTGATTTATATATGTACTATAATGGTAAAAAAAATTAGTACAATATGAATGTAGATAAGCATTTAGTATGAAAGGTCATAATGATCATTGGTTTACAATTTGTGTCTCATGTCTCTTCCTTTCTAACCTATCCAAGTTGAATATAATGCAAGAAATGCAAGGACTAAAAATTCTTATTTAGGATTTGTGAGACTTTTTTACATCAATGAAGGGCGAAATGTGTGTGCATGGGAATTGCAACTTTGAGAGGTCTTTGAGAATATACGTTGTTTGGTGTGTGAGGTTGGGTGTAGTATATTGGGAATTTAGTTATTCATGTGAATTTATAATTATTTTGGTCTTTCTAAAGTGCTTTATAAAAATTGGTTAGTGTCACAAAGAAGCATTGTAGGTAATGACCTTATGAATTAAAGCACATGTTATAAGTGTTGATGAAGAAATTGTCATTCAAATGACAAAAATATTGGGAGGAGCTAGAATTGTAGAATCACAAGTCAAATTCAAGAATTTGTTTGATGGATCTAACATCTAACAATGTTGTTGAACTTTTGTGTGTTTGCACAGCATGAATGTATGGTGAACATATGAAACAAAGATTGATTAAGCAACAAGCATGGGGCGAAACAAATATGATTGAAACCAAACTGAAACATTTTATTTTCTTGATAAAAGCTTGTGGTTTTTAATTTTTTAAGTTTGCCAACTATACAACTATTCAATAGATGTTTCATGCAATTATTTCTAACATCGTCAATATGATGCATAGGATTTAGCCATTTGATGGCGCTTCTTGGCATCTAGTTGCAAGGCAATGAATTCAAATTAGTGTTGTTTAAGGTTTAAGTTGTTGACTTCAACGATACATTATGCATTTTTCATTTCATCTATTAAATAAGCTTCATTTGAGTTTTGGGAATATTTTTCATTGTCTGACATAGAATGCTCTACACGAACCAGCCTTGAAAAATATTAAATGGGTTTAGGTGGGTATCCAGTAGGGTATTCCAAAATTTGACCATTATGCACAAGAGGTGGATATTGCATGAACCATACCTGGGAAAATTGATAACTGGTGAGTTTTGTTGAGACAAACAAATTATAATGAACATGTTCTGAAAGTTTCCAAAAAAACCAAGTATGTGATACATTATGTGTTAATCAGATTTTCATTTTGCAAAATATCCTTGCCCTGAAATATTGGAAAAAAGTGATATGCAGCCAACACTGATCTCCGCAACAGCTCACAAAAAACACCAAACCTAGAAATGGTCTCCCTATCAACAACCATAGAGCTCAATACGATAATAGCCTGAACTCTCTACTGAGCCACCCGATGCAGTTGACATTTGGGTTGTATCATTTAATAAGATAGTTGACACAATATTTACTTAGAAGCAGCATTCTTCAAAAAGAGAAATCATTCCTTGAATATATATCAGCACAAGTTTGGGACCAGCTTATTATACTCCATCATTAATATTGTGATTCTGGCAATGAGAAACTTGATCCACTTCGAGTTTGTCTCAATGCTTTCTTAAGGATTGTCTTTTCACAATTGGGCATTGGGTTTTCTTTCCAATTTGTTATAAAAAATTTTGCCAAATTTCCGACTAATAAGAAAAATTAGTCGAATTTGCTCGAGTGTCAAGGTCCTATTCAGACTTCGAGTACTTACATAGTTTGTTCACACTTGGGCCAACAGCACAATCTATACTAAAAAAAATTTGATTTTAAAAGGATTTCAAAGAGAGGAATTGCACATGGGAAATACCAATTTTTGTATTGAATTTAAAACAAAATTTTAACTACAAAATTTATATGCTCAACATTATGTCTCAACACTACTGCACATTTCTATGTAGGAAATATGCTTGTTTTCTCATTACAGGCTAGTTACAATGTGTGTAAAAATCTGCCTTAATTTTTGTAGTGTATATAGACAACCATTGTCAGGTGCAAGAACTGACCCACTATCTTCCAGGAACTTACAAAACGGAAGAAATCTTTGGCAGTGGAAGCGCATGTCCTCTGAAAATTAGGGCAGGCTTTCACACCAGAGAAGGGTAAAGCCTTCGGCCCGCCCCTGTTTTACAGTGCCCATCTCTTGGCCTATCACCCTTTTGCCTAGGCACCTCAAAACAAGGAAGGATTTCTGGCCCTACCCTTCTCCTATGCAAAGGGGTACCAACTAGCAACCCTAAACTTCTCTTTCACGAGAACAAAATCTCTTTCATTTACAAGAGAAACACAGACATTCGAAGAAATTCGTCTCGTATTGGGTTATTGGGTATTTGTCCATGAGAAGATCACACAAATTGGATGTCATGTATCAGAGACTGTCCCCGCCACTAGCATGGTTCAACTTGTTCCTAGTCATGAAAAGATTGGAATGCGTGCATAAACCGGGAAGTGTCAAATTCATTGTGTTTAATGTCCAATCCTTTTCTTGTGAGAAAGATACAAATTGGTCTACTCTTGACTCTTGATGGAGATTGAAAAACAATGCAGATCTGTTGGTGAACTTCCCACTTTGTCAGTAAAGCTCCCACAAAATTCAAATACACTCACAGTTTGTGATTTCTCCTTGCACATCCAAACTGTTATCTCAGAGATATTTGTGTTGAGCCAGAGACCAAATGCAAATGTTTCTACCTGAATGTGCATAATGATCACTCTCTCATCTCGTGTCCCTGGTATGGTCAAAATGGTCTAGTAGCCTAGAGAGCATGTAGATTGCTAACAGTAACACAAGTACATGCTTGAGCCACTTGTGTTGGAAGAACAAGGTTGTACTCAATTTCATTGTGAATTTCAGAATTTGCTATTTTCCACCAGCTCTGTAGCTTTGGGTGTGGTTGATGAACAAGACAACTGATCTCTGATTTGATGTTTTGGAAAATCATTGTGACATATGCTTTGCCACAAGCGGCACCAAGCACTTGAACAATGGAGATCAGTTAATCCACCATGATTCCTCTTCTTGAACCATTCTAACATCAGTTGATCCATGAGCATAGCAATGTTCCAACAATCAATATAGTACAACTCAATGGCTAAGTAGCAAAATAAAAACTTGTGTGACTCCTGACATCAAAGGCCAACACACCCTAGAGTCTGAGGGTGGGATTTCAAATTGCTGTGAAGTTCCTGTTTCAAGTCGATGTCTATCAAGATGTGAACCAGTGTGTCCGGTCAGGGCTTAACACAATCACCCAAAAAATGCTGCAATGGAGACGACAAGGATGCCAAGAGAGATTGGAACATTGCTGCTAGATCAATGTCCTGTGTGCTTGCAAAGAAAGCAGCTGAAGTTGCAGCACTTAGCAAAATTTCTTCCATGGAGCAACAGCAGCCTCCTGTTCACAGATAACTTGGCTTGAAATAGATCCTTGGTATCTTGCAATTGAGTACCCTCATACCAACTGGAACATGAATTTCATAATTTACGGATATCATCAGGTCAGATAATGGCATAACTTGAAAACCAGTCAACAAACTGTGCAGAGCACCAAGTCCTCACAGTATCATGGGGGTAGAGGATGCCAAGAAGAGCACTATCAGATCTGTCAGTTCAATGTTGCATCACCCACACCCCATGATGCAATTGCCAGACCCACAAGCATAGTGTAGTGAGGCCACCAAGTCATGTACCTGTATTGGATGCAGAGGAAGTTGAATTGTACTTGCACCCTACTCATGTGTCTCCATGTCGATGTCTCATGGCCATGCCTGCAAAGTAGCCCTTAATGAATAAGTAGGATCCTGGTTAGCTACTAAACACAGCCCATATTTGAAGAGAATGCCAAATCTTGAAGCTTCAAGAGTCTTACTCCTGTTTGCAGAAGGATATGTTCAAAACAAGGGCCTGCACAATTGCACCCACACATATGTGATGAGGTGATTGACATTGGAGCCCTGGTGAATACTTGCCCAAGCTACCAATGATAGTACCTGCCCACCTCTACCACGCGTCACCAGAAATGCCCCAAGATGTACAGAATCTACTTAGAAACTACAGTCACAGTCAACAATGGATAAATTCTATATTTTCTAAACCCAGCTGTCACAAGGAAATCAGGAAAAAGAAAATTTAATAAGATTACTAAACAAGCTGGAAGAAATAGTTTACAATGGGATCAGCAGCTCCATGAACAGCCATCACACCTTGTAGCCATGACATACCAAAAACCGGGGTGATTATGTCCCTGATGGAATCACCCCTGTAGCAGCTTGTATGTGTAAGCAAGGTGGACAATGCAGACAATACAAGCCTAAATTGTTTAGATATAAATCCATAGGGCAGTTACAGGTGAAAGAGTTTGAAAGCCAAGCAGAGGACAGACACAAACAACACTTACCAAACAATAGGCCTCCTGATATATGATGAACAATATGAACAGCAGCATCTTCTTTTCAAATAGCAGTGAGAAAGTGCTCTTGACAAATGTATATGTATGCGGCTTGGTTATATATGTGCAACCAAGAGTCATGTAAGTACCCTGTGAATGCCCAACACAATCTATATATTATGATCACTTTACCTCCCAGCCCATGCTTGTCGCAGTACCTTCTTTCACCAAAATCACACTACAACACTATGGATGTGAATACCCACGGAAGACAGATGTCACACAACCACTCTCACAGACATATATAATGCAATCAAAGGAACACTGAGTCCAAATGGAAAGCAACATTATCATGTTCCTGCATTGCATAGAGAGGAGATGCCAGCTCTACAACCCACAGGATGGAGGCCATAAAACCCAGAAAGTACAGATGCAGGAATCATGGTGTACATTGCAGTGAAAAAATGCAACAGGGTTTTCTGGGAAGAAGTTTAGTGAACTTGACTACTTCTAACACTACAATCTGAGACTCTTCACTACAGAGAACCAGGTATGTACTAATCTCACCTTATCATTTCACTGGAAACCACATCCATGAAGGGCCGTTTAAGAATTCCAAAATTTCCATGATTTCAATGTTCTATAGCATGAGTTTTAGCAGCAATATGTATTTCAGTATTTTCCCATTATAAGTGACATAGCTATCTGAGCACATTGAGTTACAATCTACAACCGAAAACCTAATGAATGTTTTTGTAAACTTGAACTCAGGAGCTCTTGGAGTGACAAATAAGTCAGCCACTAATAATGCACAAAATTTGATCAATCGTTATGACGTAGCTAGGACAGCACTTGTGATGATGTTTGGTAATTGCAATTTATGCATTTTGGATGGAGAGTCACCGAAACACTTCACTCATCCAAGCTATGATGTTTAACAGGAACGAAAGCCGGGGAGAGGGAACTGTGTTAGTGCGAAAATGAATGCTAAATTGGTGATTAAGCCGCTCATGGATAGATCGTCACAAGGCTGGAACCAATTCCGTCTGACAGAACCGCCCTCGGTGGCAGATTCTGACAGGAAAGTGGTCACTAGCGAGTCTCGTGACCGCGGGCTTCGCAAAATCGGTTACCAACGGTGCGTTCTGTGGCGTAAAAAGCAGGTTACCCGCGTTCAAAAGTCACAGGAACACCCTTAACAGGGTCGTTCCATTTCACTGCGCAATTCTGCGTGAAGAATCGCGCCCCAGGGGCTGCGGAATTCTCTCGTGAATTTTACGAAGAACAGAGGCCAAGAGAAGAACCACGAGTGAAGACGTCAAGGAAATCAAAGACTCTTGCGATGCTAGCCTATGACGCAAGATCAGAAAATTGAAACAAATATCACAAATATCCAGATACCAAAAGCATGAATCTAGAGATGGGTAAATTACACGTATAAAAAACTCCCTTTATTTTCAGAAAATCCAGCAGGAGACAACCAGAGACAACTCTAGCCGAGCACACTTTGATTTTCACATTTGTATGAAGGAAGAGACATGCTTATTTCCAAGAGCCAAAAAGGAAGCCCTTTAAAGAAGTGAAGTTCCGACGCATCAAAACACAAGGGTTATCTAAACACAGTCAGTTACCCTCTGGTTTAAATACAAATGAAAACAAATTACGGTCGGAGCAAATTACAGGAGCTGGTTTAGGAAGCATTAAGAGTCA
>Ga0209208_10011753_pt1 | contig 11181 bp, 10 predicted proteins | sample S1TSphfallax_3_FD_187694 | JGI IMG/M metagenome (GOLD analysis project Ga0209208, IMG submission 187694) | Host-associated microbial communities from peat moss isolated from Minnesota, USA - S1T2_Fd - Sphagnum fallax MG (SPAdes) (version 2) | ecosystem: Host-associated > Plants > Peat moss >... | reverse complement strand
CCCCCCAATTGGGGTCTACCACAGTAGGCCCCACCCCAGTGGGCGAACTCAATCCGTACCCATCACTTACAATCGCCAGAAAACTGTGGATTTAAAAAAACAATTAAATCAAAATTTTTTTATGATACCCTCAATTATTTCATCAGAATCTTTTTTTTATATAAAATTTCTCAGAGAAAAAACAAATTTATTGTGTTAACTTTTTTTGATCTCTATGTTTTCATTGTGTTTGGAGATTTAAGGGTTTCTAGTTAGGATGTTAAAGATAGGTTAGTTTGTGAACATGATGAAAAAAAACTAAGGGGGGTTCTATATCTTAAGTCATCACATAAATATATAAACATGTATATTTCAAATGCTATCCATTAACATATCATTGTTTAGTTATGTAAATTCATAATGGAAATCAATTTCACATTTTAATTACATAATTATAATTTATTTAAATAAATATTCAAACTTTTAAAAAGTAAATTCTGATTTTAATTACAAATTAAATGTAATCTATAACATGTAACTAAATCAAATATTTAATATTTAAGATTAAATCCTATATTTTTTTCAAAAATTCAAGTTTAATATTTGAGATTTTTTAAATTTGGTTCATACATTCAAATTGGTTCATACATTCAAATTTTCTTAATAATTAAGTTAAATTGATTATATATATTGGGCCATAAAATTAAATTTTCAATTAAAATTCAAATTTTGAATCAAATTTAATCCATTTAGAAAATTTTATAATTTTCATAATTTTCAAATCCTCAGACGTAAAAAAATTACATCAACTTAAAATATTTATTTCAAAATTTTCATTGTAGAATTTTAAACTATAAACATACACATAAATATCACATGATTTAAATTTTAAATTTATTCTAATTAACATTGATTAAACCTTCATATATGTATGCATGCCATTTATAAAAATGACAAACTAAAATATAACATTTTTAAAATTTTTTAAAAAATCATTCTATTTGAATTTCATATACACATGTGTTTTCATGTAATGCATAGATGACTATTGTCATTATAAAATGACCTATGAATATTTTTTATGAATATTACATTTTATGATGTATGATGTTAATTATTATCTACATTTTCAATATAACTCAGAATGTACAACTAGGTTATGACTACAATGATGTTAATTTGATTGTGTATTTATACCATGTGGCAAAATTACACATGCTAAATGTAAAGTGATGGACATTAATTTTTCACATCATATCTTAGATAATATTACAATTTGTTTGGTAGAAGGTTGAATAAAACACCAATCCTTCTAATATCATATGTGCTATCATAATGTCATATGTTACATCATGTCGTAGTTACTATTGTTAGTTAGTTGTTTGAACAACTTTACATTTTTAGCTTGAGTGTATATAAAATTGAACACATGTTCACATTGTGTTAAACATCCATTCTTCTGATTCATTAGTTATAAAAACCACTAGATTGCAATTACACAAGTTGCGACATAAGCTAGATAGTTGCAAAATATGATTCATAGTTGTTTTTTTAATTGTTAAAAATCACAAGTTGTTTAAGAAGTGGTTGCATAGGACATGAATTCTTTTAGTATTGAAATAAAAGCTACAAATGATCTTGATCTACGGAGTGGGCAAAATATGAAAATTATGCAATTATCAAACAAGGGATCGGGCTATAATTCTTACCTTGTTGAAGCTTATAGGTTGTTGGCAATCAATCAACCCTTCGTGAAACTCACCAAACACATCGGATTTGAAGATTTTTAAAACTAGAACTTTAGCCAAGGTGTAAAAATTGTGGTAGTAATTCAGTTATTAGAACAATTGAAAAGTTTTTTTAAAAAGCCATTAAATGTGTTTTCCCCCTAGTTTTTCATCCTCCATTACCAAAGTGAAAGAGTTTGGTTCATAGGAAGATTCTTTGGGAGTTAATGTTTATGTGAGAATCTACTAAGGGAATGGGACTGAAAGTAAGTGGGTTTAGTTCATGGGTGTATTGACAATTTCAAGTTTAGGACTCTTCATGCAACATCTCTACTTGGGTAAAGGCAAACCCATCCTTGGATGATACAATTGGGAATGTCACACCTCAAATTTTTTGTGCCCATTCAACTTCATATAAGATTCATTTAAAGAAGATTCTTCACTTCAAATTTTATGTCAAAACATTACTGAAATCATGTAAAATTTGAAACTTATGTATTGATTATTGCATTGTCAAAACTAAGCCAAACTTACCTGATCAGAAAAGAAATTGAAAAAAAGGAGTGCAATCGGTCCCCTTTACCTTGAATTGAATGCACCTGTCTAGGAAAGCTTTTGGCCAAATCATGATTGCACAATATCATTGGACAAGGTCATCAAAGTGGCTAGAGCTTTCATTGGGGTGGCATTCCCATGTTCTACACCTCTGAAGTATTGTTTTGAGTGCGACTGGTACACAATTCAGTAACACCCAGGAATTTTAGGCAGGGAGCTTGAGAGTCAAGGGGCAAGACCTGAGAATTTCAGAGATATAATCGCTGGCAAAGCCCAACCAGTGATGCAAATGGGCGCACAATGCAGGACATTTGTGGGGAGCTGGTTGATGTGACTCATTCCCCTGAAGAGCCTGCACACAGTACATCTCCGAAACCATCTGATTTTGAGTACCAATGCTTGCTTTGGCAGAACAATTTCACCTATTTCACATTGCACAAAGAAATCTTTTCCCTCCACTTCTCAGCAAATTTCCCATTTACAATCTCTAATTACTACCCTCAGTCACAAGTCACTCCATCTACCTGAAGTCAGTACCCGAATTTGTATCTGTGCCACATGATAGCCAACAGAATACCTGTTCGAAAAATTCATGGTAACTGCAGAGACAGAGGTTTTCTGCATCCTGAAGTTGAAGACTTCCACTCCCAGAAACCAAGTGCTGAAGACATATGTCTCTCCCATCCAGACCCAGGCACCAAACGATGGAATATAGTAATAGCCATCTCATACAGCTACCCATATTATTCAGTCATCATTCATAATCTCCACTGTTCCAACTAGCCACCAGACTAAAGCTCCAATTTGCAACAAAAAACTTGTTGCATACTGTCCACCACTCTCAAGTGGGACACTTATGTGAGACTTGTGTCTGGCTGCACTAAGCACCAAACCTAGCAATAAGTTTCTTAAGCCTTCCCAAAATCATACCCAACTCTGCCAAAGTTGCCCCTCTACCAACTACCTCTATAAAAATTAACTGCTTAGTCAAGACTGTATAAGGAATACAAGACTCGTAAATTTTGTAATGCCTGACATGCAACCTTGCACAGGCCATTCAATAGAGAGGGGGGCAGGTTGCTGTAACTTAGACTGCACAGGAAAAGCCCATAGCTAGACAATCTGTTCATCTCCAGTTCAAAGTCAGCAGGAACAAACTCCTCACATCTTGCTTAGTTCACAAGCCGCAGATTTCACAGGGTGAACAGCTGTCATTTCTGACTAATTCCCAACTCACTGATTCAACTGATGGACTACTAATCCTGGAGATGATTCTTGCTGAGTTTGCTGGGAGTGAGGGATACCGACCAACATGCTCACAAAACCGTCTCACTTAATGGGTGTCACCTCTGAAGCAGGGACATCAAACTCTCCCGCTCCCTGCTTTTCTGGAGAGCCATCCCCATTGGTTGAACCTACAGTTGGGGTTGCTGAGGCAATCGTGGCAGTTGCAACACCAGCCAATGTTGGCTCATCAGTAATTGGCACATACCTTCCTTCAATGAAACCTTGCTCATTGAGAACACTCACGAAACGGTAAGTCACCTGCACCCAAGAACCCAGATTTTTCCCATCATTCCACAACAATGGTCCCCATCCCCCCTAAAAGAACACAACCTCTGTTTTGCTCTAAAAAATGATTGCCCTTTCTATAGCAAGCTCTAAAAAAGCAACTATATTCTAAATCTCAGCCAGCTTTAGTTGCAAGCTCTGATTGGTCAAATGATGAGAGTAGATAGCAAGATTCTTCAGATCACACAATTAGTGAGTCATATAATCCACAACTCATGATTGTTGGGAAAGCACAGCTTTAAATGTTGCAAACTACACAAAGACACTCACAACAACCACTCAAAAGGAAGAAATTCCCTTACCTCCTTCCTTGGCTTTGTTTGACCCAGCACAGCTGCAGAGATTGCAGATAATTTGCCTTCAAGAAGCTTGCCCTTCAAATCTTTCTGGACTAGAGGTGTAAATTGTGCATCAAGTGAGCGTGCTGCACCTAACCAGGCCAAAACTATAATCAATAGAATGGCCCCTAAATAAGGTGTGGAGGCTGCCAGTGATCCAAATCCCAGGATGAGAAATTGCTGGATAAGAGCACCTCCTGATTTGCCAAGTGGGTTGCAAACCACATCAATGGCAGCCTTCCCTTTCACCTGCACAAAATCAGCGCAGATAACAGTCATATTTAGAAAGAGCTTTATACTTCTTACAGAAGCCCAAATTTCTTGACCAGCCCAAGCCACTCTTGTGATACCCATTGATTGCACAACCAAATCCAGAGATGGGCTTCAAGATCATCTTCATGAATACTGAGAACTTCTCCACATTTACTAATTGAAGTGTATACCTTTGTGTCTTCATCTAAGGGGATATATGCCATCTCCTTGCAGGGGTCAAACAGGCTGTATTTGGCACTCTTGCTGAAGATATTCTGAAGGGCTCCAACATACACTGCTGCTAGCAATGGAGTCAGCCCAATGCCTGCAAGTGCAGGAGTGAGAGGAGTACTGAAGAGAACCAGTCCAAAAAAGGCAACCCCTGTAACTAGCAACACTGTTGGCGTGATTGCTGCAGCCACACCCCATCCGTACTTCCTGAATATGAAACGGCTCAGTAGCATCATTATGAATGTTGCTACTCCTGTGTACGTTGAGAAGTCACCCATGAATGAAGAATACTCATTCGGGCTTGGGAACTGCACCAACCCAAAGACACATCCAATTTCATCAATTCAAACACACAAAGGAGATACACACAGCCCATCTGACAACATTACTTACAATCATGGCTTTGATTCAGTGAGAGTGCTGGGTAGGTGCTACATTTTTTATCCTTGACTGTTATACAGAAAAGTTGGGCTAGAAAAGTACTTGTTAGCTCCAGCATAAAGATTCAGCCTTACAGGCCCCATAACAAAAGGATGTGTGCAGCTATATGATGCACCCACATGGCACAATTCTCTAGATCTGAATTGATCCTGAGCAATGATACATCCTTTGATTCATCTAGTGGCTCTGAAACTGTGGCAAGTGATGGTAAACATATTGCAAGGCACAACACTGTTCCTTTGCACCAATTACCAAAATTCAAAACTTGCTATGCTTGATGATTAGGACAGTTTAGCACAGGAACAAAAGCACTATAGCCCCCCACAAAACATGCACTATAGCTGGAGAAGGCTTTGAACATTGTTGGGTAGTGCTCACCTGCAATTTGAGTTTTGATTTCCACGTGACCTCCACTAGATTGATGCTGATTCCATATGCAACGACCAGAGTAGCAAGGTCCCGAATGTAACGTGAGTTTAGCAAAAACTTTGCACTTTCCACCATGCCCAACTTAGGCTTGGCTTTCTGCACATGCATACAAAATAGCCACAAGATCATGATTATCCTGGAGAAGAAAAGATTTTCTGTGAAATGAACTTCGCCTAGCTATCTCCACGTTTGTACATATTTTCAACCAAAAAACAAGCTGATATGAACTGTTATTGAATTTTTTCTCCTGTGCTGAATTACAACTGCCTACAAAAACTTCAGGTTTGAGCATTCACTTTGAGGACTGGCATTCATACCATATCTTGGACACACATGACCAAGAAACTGAATTAACACAGCATCTCATATAACAGGATTGTCTGTGCAATTCAGCTCATCAGCAGATTCGTGGGCCCCTTTTCTCACAATTTCCAAAAGACAGATTCTTCAGAAATAACTGTTCCTCAACCCTAATCAAATCAAAATCTAACTGTTGATCAGATACACGTGCTTTCTCCAGATAATGAAGGCAAGAAACACAAACCTTCTTCCGAACCTCTGCCTTGGGAAGAGCTGGATCATTCACCACATACTTGTTGACCCACCAGTAAATACCCACAATTGCAAGGCCAAGAATTACAACAAGCCCCATCATGCCCTTGAGTGAGTAACCCCACCCATCAACCCCAGGTGGCAACTGAGTGCGCAACTGGGAGAAGTACTTGACAGTGCGGCCTGAAAACACAAGAGCCACATTTGCCCCTAGCCCAAACAGAGGGTAGAACTGCTTGGCCTCATCAACAGTTGTAATCTGCCAACACACACACCTGACACCAGTAAGTGAAGAAAGTAGTATATTGTCTCCTGAATCCTGAAACAGGATGTAACCTTTCTCTCTCCTGACACATCAAAACCTAAATTAAACATTGCTGAAACATGCAAAAGACCTGCAGACTTGTGAGTTGCTTAAAGCCCAAATCGCAGCAAAACCCTTGCCACTCCAAAAGCAGTGACAGAAAGAGGTCACATGAAGAATGGAACAATGGTTTATGCAACATCCAAACATGAGACTGCATTGATTCCCACACAACAAAGACTTCTACCTTTTTTCAGTGCATCCATCCATCCTGACCTATTCTGCTATGATGCTTGGCATTGCCATGGCAACAGCATTTAGGCACTTTTGCCCTTTTAGATCGTTGCAAAACACAGAATAATCAAAAAACTGAGTAAAGTCCCAGACATTCCAACACCAACAACCAGTTTGTTGTCCACCGTCATCATCACCAAACAGGCAACATTGGGAAGGAATACCTCACCTTCTGGTTGGAATTCACAACACAGCACATTCACAGCAAGATGTATGACAGTCACTAATGCCAAGAACAATCCCCATCTAACAAGGCAGGTGGACATGGGAGAGTGAAGCCATCACACCTGGTTAGCAAAGCCCCAAAAGAGCACTGAAACCACCACACTGCCCCATAGCTCAGCCATGACATAGAAGAGCACAAAAGTCCAATTGCGAATGATAGCAATGGGTCCTAAAAACCTGGTGCCCAGCTTCTGCACAAGGAAATCTGCGAATGCAGTGGGATGCAAAAAGTCCACCACGGGATACATGAAGAAGGCAAAAGTCCCAAAGAATGCGATGAAGGGGAAAATGCAGGAGTAGAAAAGTTGCTCCTTGGAGAGCACATTGGAGAGCTTGGTGTAGATGATCATGAACCCGATAGCCATGGGCAAGTTCACCCATGTCTTGAGAAAGGGAATGATCTCCGCACTACTGCCTTTGGCAGTCACCACCAGCACATCCTTGGTGTCTCGCAATATGGTGTAATTGAACAGAATACAAAAGAACATCAAACCCAATGGCAGCACTTTCTTCAGAGTTGTTGTCTCCACACCGAAAAACTTCTTGGGAGTGGTGGTGATCACATTCTGGCTCGGTAAAGCCCCATCTTCCGCTGCTGCTGCTGCTGCTGCAGATGCCGCCTGTGCACGAACAGTAGGAAGCCCAATCCCCAATCCAAAAGGAAGAATTCCCCCATCAACACGCCCACTTCTCCGTATTCTTCTCAAACCACTACCAAACACTTCCTTGCTCACAGAAGAAGCTGCTGCTGCTGCTACTGCTGCTTCTCTCAACCCACCACAACCCAAATCTCTCAAATCCTCCGCTTGCCTCCTCCTCGTCCTCTTCCCGATTACACTCCCACCACATCCACCACTCACGCTAGATCGCATGGCCACAAACCCAGGCATCGCCGCCGCAAATGGCAAAATCCGGCGCGCTGAAGCTCCTGCGCCCTTGTGTTTCTGCATCCCCACAACATTGGTTCTTGTACTACTGCCTGCCCACGCGGGCGCTGCTACAAAGAGCGCCTGCATGGCTTACTACTGCGACAGACGTCAAACCCCAGCTCCAAACAAAAGCACAAACCACCAGAGACACAGACACAAAACCAGAAGGAAAAGACAAGCCCACCGATGGCACAATTACGGATGAAGTGGAAGAGGAAATGGGCAGCAGCAGAACAAGAAGAAGAAGAAGGAGACGACGACGACGACGACGCAGAGGAGAGTCTCGAGAGTGGCGAAGAGAGCGAGCCAGCTTCCCAGCGAGCTAGGAAAAGCGCTTTGTATCTGAGGTCCGCTTTCCAGCTCGCGCTTTTCGCGAGCGTTGGACGCTAGGCGGTGGAAAGTCAGGTCTGGCGTCTCGTCAGCCGCTGGGAACAGGGCTTTGCGTGCGTTCGCTTGTTGGGCACGAGCAAGACGGGACTGCGTTCACTGACTGGGCCCTAGCAACGTGTTGTTGGGAACGAGCTTTTAATAGGCTGGTTTGTTATTTCTCAGGAGAACAATCTTGTTCCCTACTTGATTTGTGAATTTTTGACTCTGACCATGGTCATAACTCTAGTTCCCAGAAGTGGTGACTGGTGGGTGGGTGGGTGAGTGGGTGGGCTACATTTAAGGGCAATTCTTCCATTATTTTATTTTAAAAACTCTTTAAGACCTTTTAAAGCCCTTTCACATTCAGAAGCCCTTTTTACACTCATTTTACCTCTATTGGAAGCATGGGCTTTTTCTTTTTTTTTGGGTTCCCCCCCCCCCATATGGTGACTTTAAAAAATTTAGCAAAATTAGTGGAATTTGCTCTATGACAACATATTTCTCCAAAATTCTCCCCTTTTTTCTTTTCTTTTTTTGAAAAAAAAAACATTTAAAAAAAAAATCCTTGATTGGAAGCCATACTTTAGAAATTTGGTTCAATCTATTCATGCATAATGGGGATTGCAAAACCAAAAGTTTATATCAAAGTTTACATACTCATATACGAATTTTTTTGCAATAATTTCAATCAAAATCAACCAAGGAATTATGAAATCTAGCAAAACTAAATTGGGCTCTTAAGGGATGGGTTAAGTGTTTCTCAAGGTTTGATCCAAACTTTCATGGTCCAAACAAGACTTTTGATCCATTGTAGGAATTTGAAAGGTGCCTTTGCTTTTCATGATACCAAGCAAGTTTTGAGATTGCCTTTCATTTGACATTCAATTTCAAAACATGCCTTTCACATGGTAGATAGCTTTTTAAATGTTTTTCACAAGGAAATTATATGAATGAACTTATATCATCCATGAATCAAATCAACAAACTATGATTTGTAAGGGAAAACCACAATAATTGAATTCCAACATGATTCAACAAAAACACTTAATGATACAAAGCTTCAAAATCCAAATTCTATCCTATTATAAACAAGCCTAGATCCATTGTTGTTGTAGTTGTCCAATGCTAATATATTGTCATGAGAAGAAAAGGCTTCAATTCGTTCCATAAGTGAAGAAAGATAGATGATTTGAATTGATATAATGAACCACAACATGTGCAAAACTAGAATTGTGTGCATTCTATTCTCACAATGTAAATGCATATGTATGATCTAAAAATGCAAGGAACAACTCTATAATCATATTAACAAACATGCAACTCACATCTAATACAATGATACAATTTGGTGACTTTTGTTATTATGTCAAATGTCAAATATTGTCCTTCAGTCCATATTGCCAATTTGAATCTCGGACAATGAGATGAACATAAGACCATACAATGTGTCCAATTTCAAATGTGATCAAAGATTACTCTTATTAACAATTTGTTTGGAAAATTAGTATTCATATATTGATGTGCTTGTCAAAATAAGTAGTTTTTGCCATAAATTCATCAAAATTGACCAATTGATATGCAAGTGATTATTGTGCCTACAAAAAAGACCATGACTCAAATAGGCCTTTGTTCTCACATTCACATCTCAAAGTTTTTGAAGATTCAAGTAGTTTTGCCCCAAACGAAACACTATTAGCTTTTGAAATCATGAACATTGTCATCAACATGTTTCCATTAAGTCATCATTGCCATTGAAATGATGCTTCTATGATTGAACAACTTTGAAACATTGAAAATTGGCAAATTGGGATGTTGTTCATTCAAACTATCTCCAACTAGTTACAAATATTTTCTAACCATTGCCTTCATCTCTTCCATTGAATTAGCTAAGTCAAACATGTGTGTGTGTTGCATGTAATTCATCATATTATTATCTCCACCTACCATTTTGAAGAATCTTTAGCATTGAAAGGACCAAGAACTTGGCCCTAGGTTGGGACTTGGGATTTCTTCCTTCTTAGTGCACATATGTTGTAACCTTCTTGTCAAATTTGTGTACATTGCAATTTCCAATGGTGATTTTTATTTTATTTTATTTTATTCCCTTCAAGTGATTAACATGTTTTCTTTTCTTTCCTTTCATGTGATAAGCATTTTTTTTTTGGCCTTTCATGGTGACATGCAATTTTTTTGAAGTGTTTTTCATTTGGTAGGCAAGATTGTTTTGACCTTTTTTTGCCCATGGGGAGGTGCACAAATGGGTGGACCAATTTGCCACAAATCCAAAATCCTAATCAAATTTTGGAAATTACAATTATTTTACGTTAATTTCCTCCATATTTTTTCCATGTTATTAGTGCACATTTAAAGTTTCTCTTTTTTTAAACATGTAAGCAAAAATATCATAAAACACCTCTTCCTCCAATATGATATGGATTTACAAAAAAACCTTCCTAATTAGCCCACTCAAAAGTCCATAAGTGTAATCCTAGAATTCAATTACTTTTTTTTAAAACCTTTAGCTTCCTTATTATGATATCTTATTAATTTCAAGTCCCTAACAAACACCCCGTCAATCAATGGATTGTATTATAGTCCACAAAGAAATTGTATTCAAAGGTACAATCCATGAGTTTTGAATTCAAAAGTCCATGACTTTTATGATATTTTAAAATTTGTAAAATCATAATTTAAAGTTTTCTATTAATGATGAGAACAAGATATTTCATGTAGTTCTTGATTTGTCATCCATGGACATCCATAATGAAAGTGGTGACAATCATGAACTTCATCATTAATGCATGAACTTCATCAAGGACATCCATATTTAATTCATAATATATTTATGATTTTATTTATGATTTATTTTTTTGTCATAAGGAGATCTCCCAAAACACAACACCCCCCACCATGTTTTTGGTATTATTGGAAAACCTTCAATAAATAGCAGTGTGTTGAGATGGTTTTGTAATGTTTAAACCAAT
>Ga0209208_10011752_pt1 | contig 11182 bp, 8 predicted proteins | sample S1TSphfallax_3_FD_187694 | JGI IMG/M metagenome (GOLD analysis project Ga0209208, IMG submission 187694) | Host-associated microbial communities from peat moss isolated from Minnesota, USA - S1T2_Fd - Sphagnum fallax MG (SPAdes) (version 2) | ecosystem: Host-associated > Plants > Peat moss >... | reverse complement strand
CTCCTCGGAGTGGGATAGAGTGGATGTCCAGTAATCCAATAGCGCGTGAGGAGTCGGAACCACGACGGGTATACGAAACTCACGTAGTAAGTTGGAACCCCCCAGATTTATCTGTGGGGTAGTTCAGTACCCATCAACTAACTCATCGGGTAAGTTAAATTACTCAGCCGCCGATTCAAATAACTTCACAGTGGCTTGGGTGGTTAACACCTTCACCGGTAACTTCTTACTAAAACTCAATCCAGTTTCACCCTTATCAATCACTATCGTGTCCCCACTGATAAAAGTATTTTCCAATAACTTAGTAGCTAAGGGGTTTTCAATTTCTCGCTGAATTGAACGCTTCAGGGGACGGGCACCGTAAACCGGGTCATAACCCACTTCCACTAGGAAATCACAAGCGGCGGGGGAGATATCCAAGGAAATCTTCTGTTCCCGCAACAGATGCTCTACCCGCTGAAGTTGAATCCGAATAATCTGGCGCATCTCTGAGCGAGAGAGGGTATGGAAGAGGATGATATCATCTACCCGGTTGAGAAATTCCGGACGGAAGTGCGATCGCAAAGCATCTGTTACCCGTTTTTGCATCATTTCATACTTAGAATCGTCCCCAGATACATCGAGGATATGTTCACTACCGATGTTACTGGTCATGACAATTACCGTATTGCGAAAATCGACTGTGCGCCCTTGGGCATCAGTAATCCTACCATCATCTAACACCTGGAGTAAAATATTAAACACATCTGAATGCGCCTTCTCTACCTCATCGAACAGCACTACCGAGTAAGGATGGCGGCGGATTGCCTCTGACAGTTGTCCCCCCTCCTCATAACCAACATATCCTGGAGGTGCCCCCACCAAGCGAGAAACAGAGTGCTTTTCCATATACTCAGACATATCCAGGCGCACCATAGCATCATCAGAGTCAAAGAGAAACTGGGCTAAAGCACGAGCTAGTTCAGTTTTCCCCACCCCAGTGGGTCCCATAAACAAAAATGAACCAATGGGACGGCCAGGGTCTTTCATCCCTGCCCTAGCCCGACGAATGGCGGCAGCAACAGCAGCAACAGCTTCCTGCTGCCCAATAACCCGCTGATGCAAATGGCTCTCCAGTTGGAGCAACTTTTGCCGTTCCGATTCCAGCAGCCGATTCACGGGAATACCAGTCCATTTAGCTACAATTTCCGCAATATCAGCTTCTGTTACCTGCTCCCGTAGTAGGGTAGAACCTTGACTTTGGATTTCCTGCAGTTTTGCTTCCTTCACCTCACGATCGCGCTGCACTCCCTCCAATTTGCCATACTTGAGTTGGGCAGCTTTATTCAGGTCATAGTCCCGTTCTGCCTGTTCAATTTGCACCCGTAGGGCATCTTCCTCCTTCTTCAGAGTGCTAATTGCCTCCAGTAGTTGCTTTTCCCCCTGCCACTGCTCATTCAACTTTTGCTGTTTGATAGTTAATTTGGCGATTTCCTGCTCAATGCGCTGCAACCGCTCACGGGTTGGGGAGATCCCCTTTTCTTCCCCAGCTAAAGAGAGTTTTTCCATTTCTAACTGCATCAGCCGTCGGTCGATGGTTTCTAACTCCGCTGGCTTAGAGGTAATCTCCATTTTTAACTTAGCTGCAGCCTCATCTACTAAGTCAATAGCTTTATCTGGCAAAAAGCGATCAGCAATATACCGTGCCGACAACGTAGCTGCTGCTACCAAAGCTAAATCGGAAATCTTCACATTGTGGTGGACTTCGTAGCGTTCTTTCAACCCCCGCAGGATGGAAATAGTATTCTCCACACTGGGTTGATCTACGTAAACCTGTTGAAACCGCCGTTCCAGGGCAGCATCCTTCTCAATGTACTTGCGGTACTCATCTAAGGTTGTCGCCCCAATACACCGCAGCTCCCCCCGTGCCAGCATGGGCTTGAGTAAATTTCCCGCATCCATTGCCCCCTGTTGATTTGACCCAGTACCTACAACATTATGTAGTTCGTCAATGAACAGGACAACTTGTCCATTAGATTCAATCACTTCCCGGAGCACTGATTTGAGGCGGTCTTCAAACTCCCCCCGGTACTTAGCCCCAGCAATCAAGCTACCAATATCTAGGGAGATTAGCTGGCGGTTTTGGAGGGATTCAGGCACATCACCATTTACCATCCGCTGAGCCAGGGCTTCGGCAATGGCTGTTTTCCCTACCCCAGGTTCTCCAATCAAGACAGGATTATTCTTACTGCGACGGGACAGCACCTGAATTACCCGGCGAATTTCATCATCCCGCCCGATGACCGGGTCTAACTTTCCACTTCGCGCTTGTTCCGTCAAGTCCCGGCCATATTTTTCCAAGGCTGCAAAGCGTGAATCTGGGCTAGGCTCCGCTGCTCTCACACTAGTGCGAACAGTTTTGACCGCAGCATCTAGCTTGGCAATATCCACATTCAAACCCTTCAGAACCCGCCTGCCAATGCGTTCATCTTCCGCAAAGGCCAAGAGTAAATGCCCCTCGGAAATATCAGCGTCCTTCATCCTCGCCCTAATTTCCTCAGCCCGGTCGAGCATGATATCCAAAGCGCGACCGAGGTAAAGTTGATCGTTTTTGCCCACCCTCGGCTGACGTTGGGTGTAAGCCTCTAGTTGCTGTTGCAAGCGGTTAGGATCAATATCAGCCCGACCCAGGATACCTGTAGCTAGACTGCTAGGTTCTTGTAGTAGAGCCAGAATTAAATGTTCTACCTCTAATTGTTGTTGTTGATAGGCACGCACAATATCCTGAGATTTTTCAATCGCTTCCCAGGCAGTATCAGTAAATTTATTTGGATCTGTAGGCTGCATTTTAAGAATTTTCGATTTTAGAATTTGGAGGGCTGGGGGGAGGGGGTAGGGCGCAGGGGGGTAGGGGGCTGGGGGAGAGATTGATCTGTTGTCCCTTTATCCAAAATCTAAAATTCCTTCTCCCCCAAGGCAAAATCTCAAATCCCTCTTACCCATCACTTACTTGAATTAGTTCTACTTTATACCCATCTGGGTCTTCGACAAAGGCAATTACTGTAGAACCATGTTTCATTGGACCTGGCTCTCGTACTACTTTACCACCACGATTTTTGATTACTTCACAGGTGGAGTAAATGTCATCTACACCAATAGCGATATGACCGTATGCAGTTCCTAATTCATAGCTTGCTACCCCCCAATTGTAGGTTAGCTCAATTACTGTATGGTCCCTTTCTCCACCGTAGCCGACAAATGCCAGAGTAAATTCTCCCCCTGGATAATCTTTTCGCCGCAGTAATTTCATCCCCAGGAGATCGCAGTAAAATTTTAAGGACTCTTCTAAGTTGCCTACCCGAAGCATGGTGTGTAGTAATCGCATAGTGACCCTTTTGATTTAGAACCTATACTGATGGTGGAATGATCAAGTTTATTAAACTGTGAATCAGGCGATCGCTTGCCATTGGCATTACTTGTTTGCCGTGTAGTACTTCCATGGTAATCACATATGACATCATTGACCCTGTAAATATTCGCGCTGTGGCTTCTGGGTCGGCAATCTTGAGTTCTGGATGGGAGGCTAGGTAATCTTTCAAGGTCTGAACGCTCAGTCCAAAGCCGTTACAAATGAATGCCTGGGCTAAATGGGGAAACCTCCCTGATTCTGCCAATACTATCCGGATGAAAGCTAGATACTGCTGGTCGTTCAAAAAATAGTCGAGCAGGGTTGTTGCCAACTGTTGCAGCATAACTCTCGGTTCCTGTTGTAGTAACTGGGAACAAAATAATAGTCGAAACCGTTCGCCGGCTATCCACTCCATCAAGGTGATAAACAGTCCTTCTTTATCTCGAAAATAACTGTATAGTGTTTGTTTGGATACCCCCGCTGTTGCAGCTACCCGCTCCATACTAGTGTCTGCATAGCCATGTTGGAGGAATTCCTCCATGGCTCCCTGGAGAATTTGCTCTGGTTTACTAGTGTAGGGTACATGTTGTGGTGGCGTTGGCGAACTGATTTCCGGTTTCATGGCTTTGTGGCAAATCATTTGCCGCACTACTATGGTCATCGGCACACCTTGACGTTCTGACTCAGCTTTTAACAGGGCTAGCTCGCTTTCACTGAGTGTCACTCTGAGGCTGTAATCTCTTGGCTGTTTCATTTTTGTATCAATTTCTGGAGTAGATATTTTAATTCATTTTTGGTGAATAATCGATAATTTTTCAGGTATAATCTCCACAAATTCCGACAATTATGTGTAACTGAAAACAGCAAACCATACAGTCTAGTCGAATAGGAAACTATGGCTCAGTCACTCTCCCCGCCCCAAGAACCTGCCGATACCAGCCTATCCCAAAAGCACAAATCCCCACCCTCCCCCCGAAGGTTAATACCTTTGGTGCTATTAGTAACTGGAGGAGTGGTAAGTAGTTGGTATTTTATTTCATCACACCAAGTAACAAATACCCTACGGGTAAGCGGTCGCATTGAAGGCTACGAAACAGATATTGGGGCCAAAGTTCCTGGACGCATCCAGTTTGTAGCCGTAAGGGAGGGAGATCCAGTTCATAAAAATCAGGTGATTGTGAGGTTAGATGATGCCCAGCAGCGAGCACAATTCAAAGGTGCATCTGCGCGGCTGGATTCTAGTCAGAAACAGGAAGAACAGGCACGACTAGATATCAATGTCCTAGAAAGTCAGATTTTAGAAAATCAGTATTCCTTAAAACAAGCCCAAGGAGATGCCAAAGGTCGAATTTTCCAGGCCCAGTCAGCATTAGCCTCATCCCAAGCCCAATTAAACCAGGCCAAAGCCGAAGTAGCACAGGCCAAATCCGAGTTAAAACTAGCAAAAATCAACCGCGATCGCTATGCCCAATTAGTAGCTGAGGGAGCAGTTACCAAACAACTCTTTGACCAAGCACAAACAAACTATGAAACTGACCTAGCCACCCTTAACTCCCGCATAGCAGCAGTGGACTCTGCCCGGAAACTGGTAGATTCTGCCCAAGGTCAACTCACCCAAGCCGAAAGCACAGGTTTAAACCCCCCCATCCACAGCGCCCAAATAGCAGCATTACGCAGCCAATTAGTGCAAGCTCAGTGGAAACTCAGAGCTGCCCATGCCGATGTAGCCAATGCCAAAGCGTCCAAGCAAGAGACAAGAGCCAACGTTACCGACCTGCATATCATCAGCCCGATCAATGGGGTAGTTGTTAGCCGAGATGTAGAACCAGGGGCAGTGGTGAGTGCCGGCAAAACCCTACTAACGGTAATTGACCCCCATCTGGTTTATATGCGAGCCTTTATTCCCGAAGGAAATATTGGCGATATATTCGTTGGTCAATCTGCCCAAGTATTTTTAGATTCAGCACCCCAAAAACCTTTAAATGCCAAAGTAGCTGCCATCGATACAGAAGCATCCTTCACTCCAGAGAATATTTATTTTCAGCAAGATCGGGTCAAACAAGTTTTTGGCGTGAAACTCACTATCGACAACCCCCAAGAATTAGCCAAGCCAGGAATGCCGGCAGATGCGACGATTCAGCTACAAGCTAAATAAATTTAAATATGACTTTTGTGAATATACTCAGTCCCCCCCGGCAGAAAATAGAAGCTATCCAAGTGCAGGGTTTATTTAAGCGTTACGGCAAATTAGTCGCTGTGAAGGGGATAGATTTTACTGTCAACCAGGGAGAAATCTTTGGGTTGATTGGTCCTGATGGTGCAGGCAAAACTACGACCTTCCATATCTTAGCAGGGGTGATGGAAGCAACTGCTGGCAATACCCAGATCCTCGGCAAACTGCCCCGCGATGCACGGTTAAAAACTGGTTATTTAACTCAGCAATTTTCCCTTTATTTAGATTTGAGCATTGATGAAAATCTGCAATACAGCGCCGGGTTGCGGGAGGTACCAGAAAAACTGTTCTGGCAGCGACGCAATAAATACCTAGAGTTAATGAGTTTGGAGAAATTTGGCGATCGCTTGGCTGGTCGTCTATCTGGGGGAATGAAGCAAAAATTAGCCCTGTGCTGTGCCCTGATTTCCCAACCAGAAATCCTGCTGTTAGATGAGCCTACCACCGGGGTAGACCCGGTATCACGGCGAGAATTTTGGGATGTACTGGCAGCCATTGCCGCAGAGGGAGTGACAGTGGTAGTAGCGACACCCTACCTTGATGAAGCGGAAAGGTGCGATCGCATTGCCCTAATGTATGAGGGCGCAATTCAGCAAATAGGCACCCTATCCCAGTTACGGGAAAGCCTAGGTCTACAACGCTTGGAAGTGCGGACTAGGGAACTGGTAGCGGCCGAGGGAGTATTGCACACAGCTACTAAAACAACCATTGTCGATGTCCAAACCTTTGGCGATCGGTTGGATGTCTTAGTTAAAGATGCCGCAGAGGGCACAGCCACACTCCAAACTATTTTCCGTCAACAACAAATCCCCATCGAAAGTATTCAAACTGCCGATGCTACCCTGGAAAATGTCTTTGTCACCAGATTACGAGCAGCAGGTAACGACCCAGAATTTATCTCCTTTCCCCAAACCAAGGAAAAAAGCCGAAACTATCAATCATCCATTGCCATTGGTGCTAGTAAACTCAGGAAGGTTTTTGGCAACTTCCAAGCCGTGAAAGGGGTTGATTTAGAAGTTCACTATGGGGAGATTTACGGGTTGCTAGGAGCGAATGGTGCCGGCAAGACCACCACAATTAAAATGCTCTGCGGTTTACTAGAACCTACATCAGGAAAAATGTCCCTAGCTGGACAAACCCAAAATCTCCGTAGTCAGGCTGTACGCCAAAGTATTGGCTACATGAGCCAAAAATTTACCCTCTACGACGACCTGACCATTGTCCAGAACCTGGAATTCTACTGTGGGGTTTACGGTGTACCAACAAGATTCCGCCGGAGTAAAATTGACTGGGTAATAGGCACCTGTGGTCTAGTAGGCAGAGAAAATATGCTCACTGGTCAGCTACCAGGAGGATGGAAACAACGGGTAGCCTTCGGCGCTTCGGTGATGCATGAACCAGAAATTTTATTCCTAGATGAACCAACATCAGGGGTAGATCCCCTAGCACGGCGTCAGTTTTGGCGGTTAATTAATGAGTTTGCCAGGTCGGGGACCGCAGTGTTAGTAACAACCCACTATTTAGAAGAAGCAGAACAGTGTAACCGGATGGGATTTATGGTGGCAGGGGAAGTAGTAGCCCAGGGTTCTCCCACCGAGATTAAAGCTGCTCAACCCGGTCAATTGGTGGAAGTAGTTACAGATAAAACCCAACAAGCTTCTAACTTACTGAAAACTTACCTGACACCATGGCGAGTATCCATCTTTGGGGATCGCTTGCACCTAGTTCTCGACAACCCCGACGCAGAAATCCCCCAGATCCGGGCAATTTTGCAGCAGGAGGGGATCAATTTCCATTCTCTCCGACCCATCCCCTTCTCCCTTGAAGATGCCTTTATCGGGATCGTACAGCGTGCAGAGTAGGGCAGAAGGGGAGAATAGATCATCATCCAAAATCTAAAATTCTCATGAAACGAATCCTATCCCAATGTCGCAAGGAGCTAGCGCAAATTCAGCGCGATCGCTTGACTTTAGCACTGGCATTTCTCTTGCCTATGATGGCTTTATTGATTTTTGGTTTTGCAATTCGCCTTGAATCTAAGAATGTGCCTCTATTTGTTCAAGACTTTGATATTAGTCCCCTCAGTCGTGCTTATATTGAGCGGTTATTTTCTACTAACCAATTTGAACCAATTAATAATTTCTATTTTCCTACCCCCCAAAACCCTGAACAGGTGATTGATCATGAACTGGCAAAGGTGGCTGTGATTATCCCTCCGGATTTTAGCCGACAGCTTAAATCAGGTTTAACTACTACAGTCCAAGTTTTGGTTGATGCGACTGATGTGAATAATGCACGGGTAATTAAAAATGGCATTGAGGGGACAACTAATTTCTTTTTAACAAATTCTGGTTTACAGCCGTCTCCCAATGGAGTTAGTACAAATATCCGGCTCTGGTTTAATCCAGGTAGGAAGGAGTCCCTGTATATAGTACCTGGTGTGTATGCAGTTGTCTTATGGATTTTTCCCTCGTTGTTGACAGCGATCGCTATGGTGCGGGAAAAGGAAAAGGGGACAATATTACAGGTGTATGCCTCTAACCTCTCAGCAGCAGAATTGTTGCTGGGGAAGGCTTTAGCTTACTTTATTTTGGGCATTACTGAAGCTTTATTTATCATACTCCTCAGTACAATATTGTGGCAGCTAACTTTAGTAGTTGAACCAACACCATTATTGCTGGGTACATTACTTTTTGTGACAGATAGTGTCATGTTTGGCTTATTGATTGGTGTTCGCGTTTCTAATCAAAACTCTGCTGTTCAAGTTGTTTCCTTAATCGGGTTTTTGACTGCTTTACTCCTATCTGGGTTTATCTACCCATTAAGTAATATTCCCTTCCCTCTCTCACTAGTTACCTACATTGTCCCCGCTCGTTACTATATTGAGATTACTCGTGATGCATACGTGCGTGGTACAGGTTGGTCTGGTGTTTGGCTCTCGGTGTTCATGTTAACTATATTCGGATTATTGTACTTCAATGTCGCACGACGGGTTTTGAGCAGAATGCAGTTATCAGATTGATGGGGACTAAAATGCACTGGATTAAAAGTTTATTCAATAGCCGAGTTTTGAGTTTAGTAATTAAGGAATTTCGGCAAATTCTCAGAAGTAAAGAAACCCTAGTTTTATTAATTATTCCCCCTACAGTGCAAATGCTGCTTTATGGCTTTGCCCTAAATCCAGATGTACATTATATTAAACTGGGTGTTGTGGATTATGCTCATACTTATGAAAGTCGAGAACTAGTCTCATCTCTAACTGAGAATAAAGTTTTCCTGGCTGATAAATTTATGTCCAATGCTCAAGACTTAGGGGAGCAAGTCCGACAGGGAAAAGTCACGGCAGGTTTGATTATCCCTCCAGATTTTAACCAGAATTTGATGGCGGCAAAACCAGCGGAAGTCCAGGTTTTAATTGATGCCGTAGATGCAAACACTGCTGGTATTGCTCAGGGTTATCTCAATCAGATAATTAGTCAATTTAATCAGCGTCTTTTCCCTAACACAGCACCACCATTAATTGACACCCAAACTACCTTTCTTTATAACCCAGGATTATCCAGTAGTTGGTTTTTTGTCCCAGGGGTTTTGGGGTTGGTTTTGACCCTCATTAGTTCCTTGACTTCTTCGGTGACGGTTGTCCGAGAAAAGGATACAGGAACTTTAGAACAACTGTTAATGACTCCAGCGGAAGCTTGGGAAATTTTACTGGCAAAAATTGTCCCCCTGTTTACGCTGCTGATGGGTGATGTCATCCTGGCTTTGAGTTTGGGTAGATTGGTTTTTGGTGTACCTTTCCGAGGCAATGTATTCCTATTTTTAGGACTATCAGGGGTTTATTTATTTGTGGGTATTGGTGTGGGAATTATGTTAGCCACGGTTTGCCGCACTCAACAACAGGTGGTACTAACCTCGTTTTTTATTAATCTGCCATTGGTTCAGCTTTCTGGTGCTATTTCACCCATTGAAAGTATGCCTCTGGTATTTAGGTATTTGTCACTCCTAAATCCCCTGCGTCACTACATTGCCATTGTCCGGGGAATTCTGCTTAAGGGTGTAGGTTTAGAGGTGCTATGGTTTAATGCGATCGCTCTGATATTATTTGTGGTAGTATTATTGTCTATTAGTATCAATAAATTTCGGCGGCAACTGAGTTAATTTGTCAGCATTTTTCCAAAACCAGGGACCCCTTGCGGTGATGATCAATTTATTTGCGCTGGTATTGGTTCTAGTGCTACGTTTGGAAGTGCCCGTTATACTCTGCATGGTTTGGCGCTGGTAAAGGTGAAAGTGCCCCATACAAAACTTGTTTCATTCCTTCCCCCCCCTTGGGGTTACTCCAATTAGTTTCCTTACCTTAGCTGTGCTGAGAATCCAGCCATGAGTAGCGGCTTTTTCCAGTTCCTCATATTCCGATAAGAGCGATCGCCTATCGCCTATATATCCCAATCATTTTCAAGAATCGCCCCTTGAAGATCCGCTCCTTGAAGATCCACCCCTTGAAGAATTGCCCCTTGAAGATTCGCCCCTTGAAAATTCGCATCTAGAAGATTCGCATCTAGAAGATTCGCCCCTCGAAGAATCGCCCGTTGAAGAATCGCCCCTTCAAGAATCGCCCGTTGAAGAATCGCCCCTTCAAGAATCGCCCGTCGAAGAATCGCCCGTCGAAGAATCGCCCCTTCAAGATTCGCCCCTTCAAGATTCGCCCCTTCAAGATTCGCCTCTTGAAGAATCGCCTCTTGAAGAATCGCCTCTTCAAGATTCGCCCCTTCAAGATTCGCCCGTCGAAGAATCGCCCGTCGAAGATTCGCCCCTGGAAGAATCGCCCCTTGAAGAATCGCCCCTTCAAGATTCGCCCTATAGAAATCCTTGAAAATTAGAATACATGCTTGTAGATTAAGATAGCTAAGACAATTTAAAGGCAATACATTTACATCCACTCTTTGTCCATGAAGTCTAGAGATCCATACCCCAAAAGCTTCAGGAGTAGCCCACTTGATATCTGAAACTTTCTTTGTTACGGTCACGCAGGTATTTAAAACAGCTAATAACGCTTCTTCCGCATTGCGTGCCTGTTGGTTTTCTTCTTGAAAATTTGGTCTAGGTTCCAACCTTTCCATCGGCATACCACGATGCAACATAAGACTAATTAAATCGGATAATATTTGCTGCCACCTATTGATATCTGATAAATCTTGCAACCGCATTTCATTTAAAACGAAATTAAACAGATATCCATCCATAGCGGAGGCACCACAGAGAATTGACCATCTGTGTAAAGCCTCCAGGGCAAACGCATCTTATTTGTTAACAGTTTGGTAAGCTTGATTGAAACTATTAGAAAAAGACTGAATTTTTTCCTCAGATCCTTAAAATTAATCAAGAAATAACCGAGAAATAACTAATAACAATATCATCAGAAAATTCCAAATAATTTTTAACTCCCAATCCCGAAAATTAAACATGACATTATGAGTAGAGATTTAAGGCGATCGCTACTACTAATAGTAAATATAATATTTTTAGGTAAATTATCAGTAAATTTAGGCGGCTGAGAGTTG
>Ga0209208_10011751_pt1 | contig 11182 bp, 5 predicted proteins | sample S1TSphfallax_3_FD_187694 | JGI IMG/M metagenome (GOLD analysis project Ga0209208, IMG submission 187694) | Host-associated microbial communities from peat moss isolated from Minnesota, USA - S1T2_Fd - Sphagnum fallax MG (SPAdes) (version 2) | ecosystem: Host-associated > Plants > Peat moss >... | reverse complement strand
TGACAAAAACCCAAAAGAAGACATCTAATGGTTTTTGTCAAATACCCTAGGTGGGAAAACTAGGCCAGTTCTTTCAAATGGCATTCACTAAGCATGGAAAAAATATATTTAAAAACCAAACCTCAACATGATAGATTGAAGAAACAAGAGACCAAAAACTCAAGTCACTATGAATATTTCATTTGTCATAGTTTTATAAATATATAATATGCATGCAAGCATTTGTCAAAAGAAAACAAATGTGAACAAAGTTGTGAACTTTTGAGGCAATTGCATTATGTATCTTTAAGTGTCTTTTACTAAACATATCTAGCCTATCTTTGAAAAGAAAAATTGAAGTTCTCTCAAATTAGAATTTTGTGTTGTATTTTGTTAAATATAGTTTCCCATTTCAACTTCCCCCAAATGCCCCTTGTATGCTCAAAACTTGCAAAACACAAATGTTGTCTCACAAATTTGCCCAAATCCCAAACAAGAACTTTTGAAAGTCCCAAGACAAATTACATACCCAAAATCAAACCCCAATTCTAACAAAACCCAACCCTGTCACTAACATCAAGTTCCCACACCTAAACAAGTCAAAGTTTTTTTTTCCCCACTTTACAATAATTGCAATAAAAAGATAAAGTCACCCCTTCAAACGTCATCATCCATAATATGTATTTCAACCTAGAAACTAAAAACCTTGACATGTTGCGATTTCATTATTTTCGAAAGATTACTTCACCTAGATATTAGGATAGAACACCCCATCACCAATCAAAAGCTGGTGAGCAAACACATGTTTAGTGGGTTACAACATTGGCATTAATTCTTGCTTATGTTGATTATTGTTCAAATGAACAACCATGACCAAATGTTCATCCAAACATCTTGTGTTCTAAAATTTATAAAATGTAAAACATTTTTGGATATTTAATGTTTGGGAATAAAGGTCAAGATGCTCAAATTAAAACAAGGAGCATTTTGGAGCACATACCTCTTTTTCACTTTTGTGCAATTTTTTGTTTGATAATAAAGGTCCACAATAACATTAATAAACAATGTTATGAATGTTAATCTAAAACTTCATGCACCCAAAAAAAACATCAAGTGTTCGGGAATGTTTCCTTGGGTGAACACAAAACAAAAGACATAACATACAAATAAAGAAACTAGCATGTGCTAGAATAGATCACACGCAAGAAACAACTCCATTAAAATAGTGAAAACAACTTTGGATACCATTGTATCAAAAACCAAGTAAATCAATCAAAGGCTTTCCCACCAAAACTCATATATGACATTTTCCCACCAAAAGTCATGAAACAATAAGGTAAAGGTAGATATCACATAGTTTTGCATTGCATTCCTATTGTAAAACCTTGTAATTCTAAGCTAAGCATGTCACATCAAAGTGAAAGTTTGTTATAAAAATTTCAACATTTTTCTAGAAGGATTACAGTTTGGGATTAATAAGGGATTAGACAATAATTCAATTACAATTGATATCAAGAAGGCAATAAAAATCCATCCTAATGCAAGGGATGTGAAGAAAGAAGTCCTTGCTACATTTGAGATTAGGGAAAAAGTAGAAAGAGTTCCTATTGGATTTGTAGTCAAAGAGGAGGTAAAAGAGCTTGAAGGAATAGAAATAGTGTAGAAAAAGGTAGATATGAGTGGTATACCAAAGCTACTACAAGAGTACAATATCAAGTACTCAAACTATTCCTACTATCACTATATTTAATAATCAACATTATTAAAGCAACCATCTCACTCTAGTAGTAGCATTGGTCATAGATTTCATTCTCTTCCCTCACGTCACACCTTGAAATACATTTCAACTACATGCACATCCATAATTAATGTCACATTAAATTGGGTCAACTTTGCCAAATTTCATGAACTTCAAGTTTCAAGTGAAGAGCTACAAACCTATGCACTTGAACACAATCTAGATTTAACATATTTTTTTATTTCTTGGTCTTCATACATGAAACATAGATTCTTACCTCTAGTAAGACCTGAACAAACACCCCCGAATGTTTGGAGATTAAGACCAATAGGAATAGGGCTAAGATGAGTGCACCAATGCATAGTTGGGCCTTGCAATAATCATCACAACATGCTAGGGGTGCACCATGAACAAACTACATTACAATACATTTGAATGTGTCATGAAAGTGATGAAGTGGCATTTTAGGTACCACTTGTGCATAGCAAGATAATTGACCTCCACAACCTGTCACCCCAACAATGCAAGAGACTCCACAATCACAACCAATTCAAACACCAACACAACAACAATGCCATCCTCCCATACTAAAAATACAAATGTCAACTAAAACTAATAGAATACCTAATGCAACTAAGTGGGCCAAATGGACATATCAACATCTAGAAATTGCCATAGACAGAATGAAGAGGGGACACACTTCTTTGTGAAAGGCAACCACGTATTGGAACATTCCACTTACTTCACTTTCAAATCATTTCAATGGTAGAACCAAAAGAAGAAAAGTGGGACCCCCAAGGTAACTAATAGAATAAGAGGATGCAACAATTATCACTTGGGTTTTGAACATGCAAACTATTGGATTATCTATCACCCTGTAACAATTGAACCTAAAGGTTGTTAAAGTCACACAAACTAGACCTACCCCATTTCAGGACGGTGCTCCAAGAGCAAACTAATGGTACTAGTTTTAAATTTGTCATTGAGAGATCAATATTTGACTTGCAAAAGGACTAGAGGTTTTTAGGGCAAATGGACTTAGTAGGGAAGCATGCCATACCTTCTATTCCAACTTGGAAAACTTGTACACACAAAACAAATATGCATAAAATCACATTTGGAATTTAGATGAGATAAGAAGTCATGCAAGGCATCAATTTGGTGCTAGGGTTTTGGTTAGGCGAGGCTCACATGATGTTTACAACACCATCCTTAAGTTTCAGGAATGGTTGACTATGAATTATGTTGTTAATGCTACAAGGGCAACATTATCTACATTTTACATTTTCAAAGGTTCAAGGATGCAAGAAAACTACATTCAAGATTGTAGACCAAGAACATGCATGGCAATGCAAAAAAAGGCTTAGATGACAACTTACCTTTTCAAGCAATGGTTGGTTTTTTTTTGTAGTTTTGTTCCAAAGGGGCATGGTTTTCATGTTACAATACAAGCAATCTATAATAAGTAGTAGAAATTGGGTTAGACATGGTCACCTTACTTACTCGTACTTCACATACGTTACAACCATTGGATGTCACTTGCTTCAAACCATTCAAGACAACTTTTAGAAAAGAAATAATTTTTGCAATAATGAAAAACAATTACCTTGAACTAGACAAAGTTACACTAACAATGTGGGTGGACAAGGCCTTGCAACAATCCTTGAAAAATGAAAACATAAAATCAAGGTTTAGGGTTTCTGGAATTTGGCCACTAAATCTTATAACCATGGTTGGAAAATTTGGTCCAAGTGATGTATTCACTGTAGCAAAAGAGGAAGAACATGAACTCTCATATCATTCAAATGCAATAGATGAGCCTAGCAACAGTGAGGTTGAAGTTGCCATGATGTGTTGAACACTGCAGGGACTTTTCAAGCAAAACTTCCAACTACTCTTAATTGCCCCCCTTCACCCATGCCACATTACTATGTCGAAATGCCAAATAATCTTGGCACAACAATAAACAACCATGTGGAAGATCAGCTGGTGGTGGACTTTGACGATATAATTCCAAAATAAAAATATTTATTGGTTCAAATCAAAACCCAAGAAGTTGGATTGGCTCACTTGTTGTTAATGCCTACATTACCAACCAAGAGAAGACAAGGCAACAAACCACTACTGGATTATTCTAGTTCACATGTGGTAACGTCAAACCAATATCTAATTGTTTTAAAATAGAAGGTTGTGGACAAAAAAATTATAAATAATTTGAGGGAGTAGAAAGTTAAAGAAAAAGAAGAGAGAAGGCCCATAAAGGTTAAAAGTACAAAACTCACCCAGGTTGAACAATTAATTCAAAGGAAATTTGAGAAAAAGGATGAGTTTAATGAGGCATGGTTTGCTAATTCTATTAGGGCTATTGCTGAAAGATTTCACAATAACTTCAGAGTAGGGTGTCAAATTCATCTTCTAGGCTACATGGGGTTTGGTTTAGAAATCATCTCTACACAATAAAGAAACGTTATACAATAAAGAAGGGGGGAAATGTAACTTGTTAAGCATGTCCTAGCAAAATTGCAACCTTCCACTCAAGTATTATAAGTGAAAGAGGGTACGTGGTGGGTTTTAATGGCAAGTCAAAGAGGAGAGATCTAAAGAACAAAGGGAAAATACACATAAGTCAAGGAGTAGAGGAGATACATGGAATATGGTTAAGATAGGGGGGTAAAGTAAAAAACAAATTGAAGTAAATACATGGAGTATAAAGTCAAGTTAGGGCGGGTAAGGTGAAAATAGGGAATGAAGTTCAAGGAGTAAGGTAAAGCCGGGGAATAAAGGAGAGAAAATGAAACATAAATGGCAGGCAAAAAAATGGCAAATGAGAGACAAAAAAAGGATGGTAGATGGCAATGTTTGCATTAGTGTAATGGCCTCCAATCTATGTCAATAACAATGGCTTGTTATTTGTGTCAACAATGATGGCCTTAGCAAAAAGTATCTAATGATGGCATCCTAGGCACATAGTGCACACAAACACACTGTTTGTTGGAAAGGCAACTCGACTAAGGAGCTTGCTCAAAAGACCATTAACTTATAATGAAGGATCATTGGGGATGGGGACCATTAACAAGGGAATGTCAACAAGAGAACATTAACAAGTTTTAGCAATGGCATCTTAGGCATTCACAAATAGGTGTTAGCAAAAGATATGCATAGACATGCACAAAGAATTAGCAAAGGAATGTTGGTGATGGTGGCGTTGAGGTTGTCTTCCTAGAGAGGCGCATAGAGCATAGGCGATGGTAGACATTGTCTTCTTGGAAAGGCACACAAAGAAGAAGCGTAGGCAATGGCATCAACATGTTTTTCTGGAAAGGCAGACAAAACGTAAGCAATGACATTTAAGAGGGATTCAAAGAAAGAAACTTAGAGATGGAACATCATGGGCTTCTTAAACTTGGACTTGGACACACAAAGATTCAAAACAAAAAAGTTGGCTTCCTAAAGGAGACACAAACATTAAAGAGGAATAGAGACAAAAAGATAAAAAAGTGATAGAAAAGGAAAAATTGAAACAAACCAAAGGGAGAAACACAAGAAAGAAAATTAAGGTGAGGTTTGGATTCTAGAGAGAACTGTGGTAGCAGCGTTGCAACCTTCTTTTATTAGATCTAGGGATAAACTATATATTACCAAAATTGGCATCATTGGGGTTGTCAAGCTTAGGGTATTAGGTTATTGTTCAGAAGATCCCTAATTCAAACCCCTAAACACCCCTATGACTATGCAACTACTATTGCAAATACTTGGGTTTATTAGAAGTTTTAAAAAAAATTGAATGATAATTTTTTTAAATCTACACTTAATTAAATGATTAAATTCATATTTATAGGATGACAAGTGTCTTGGCATAAGGTTTCAAATGTCTGTTTGTAGGTAGAAAAATGCATGAAAATAAAAGTTTAATGTGTTATATCCAACTTTTTTCAAACAACAAAACCCCCCTCATTTTGGAGGGTCATAACTTTCTCATTTGAGCTCAAAATCAAATGCTATAAAGACCTTGTAGTGCTATGGTTAAAGAGGCATCTAATTTTTTGGAAGAAATATTGCAAAAAATGCACAATTACTAAACTCTAGGAGATTTAGTTCTTAAGTGTTTGTTCACTAGCCTTTCTACCTTATCACAAGGCAAATTGTGGTTATTTGCAAAACAAACATACAACCACTACATGCCATCTACTAAATCAAGTATCCAAGGGAGAAACATTGGCTTTTATTTATTTATTATCCTTATTAAAAATAGCCAACACAAACATTAACATAAACGTACTTGCATTTTTCAACATACATGTAAAAATTGGATACACCATGTCACAAGTCACAAACCACAAATATTAGGATTTTTTTCCCTTTCAACTTCATTTTCAAATTCCACATCAAGCTCCTATATTAAGGTTAATTCTACTTCACATGCATTTACAAAGTCAATCAACTTCAAACCCTCAATGTGCACATCAACTAGTAAATTATAGTTGATTTTTATTTTTTTGTCAAGATGGTTACTTTGAAGACGACATTTGTGAAAGGGATTCTTATAATAGAAAAGATCCTTTCAATTTTGATTTGGTTTGCATGAATGCCAAGAATGTATCTGACGAATTTATAAATGGTAGGGAATTTGTGTTCTTTTGTGCACCGTGTTGGTCAAGGTACACTTGAGATTTGCATCAACTAAATAACAACAAAACCCATCTAACTTTTTTGACAACATGTGTTAAGATTGGTTGTAGGTGTAAAAAATAGATATTCAAAATCCACTGGTGCAACTTGGAACACAAGCTTGTCAACTACATTTGGCCTTAAGGATTTGTAACACTCCACCAACAACTTTAATAACTACTGATCATAAGCAACAACCAATTTAACCATATTTTCCTATCACACATAGCTAATGATCAATGCATACCCTTAATCCTAGAATCCACCATTAAAACCAAGATGTTATGGTTTATTTTCCTTTCAGATCCATGCAAAAAAAAAAAAACCAAAACAAAAGGTGGAAGCATTCCCAAATCCTAGTGTTTCATATGAAGCATCATATCTTCCAACTCTACATCAAAAGCATTTTCTTATGGATCAACCAAAATGTTGGGCACAATTTGATTTGTAAGTAACATAAGGGATTGGAATTACAAAATAACCAATGAGTGGCAACCCACAATCCATTAATTCTAAATTGGGAGTTCATTTTGCAAATTTGCAATTTAGTCACAAAACAAAAAGCCATTGCCATCCTAAGAGAAAAAATTGCACCAAAATACAAAAAGTTAAATTTGAATGCAAGTAATAAGGTTTGAATGTCATTGGTGTAAAATTAAAATATGGAAATTACAAGCAACAAAAGGTTCACATTGGAAGGAAAGATCAATAATTTTAACCTAGCAATTCAATCATAAAATACTCAAGACTCTTATCACCATATTAAAAAATGTATTTGTCACAAAATATTTCATTTTCAAAAAAATTGGTTGAAAAGATTTTTGTAATTTTCCAACATTTGGAAGGTGCATGAGACCCATTTTGTTCATTTGATATTGAAAGACACAATTCAAAATTACACAAGTGTCACATTTCACTATCACAATTTTGACTTGAGATTATTTAAAGTTTATTAAAGTTTTGATTTCAGATTATAAAACCTAAACTTGGAGATTTCAAACATAGAAACTGGCAACCTAACTTAATGGAATTATACTTACATTATAATCACACCTAATGTTTAATTGATGTTAAGTTAATGTTAGGAAAGGCAAATATTTTGTTGCATTCATATTATGAATGTTACCATGGTTAACACTAAGTAGAATCATAGGTGGCATACAATGTTAAGTGGTTGTTAAATTGATGTTAAGTAGGTGTTAGCATCAGATGTTCAAAAACATAAAATTTGGAATAAAAACATAATATTAGGCAATAACCCATAAAAAGGTACTTTAAAAGCCAATATTAAATTACAAATATTTTTCCATGGTTTTTAAAAAGTGTGAATGAGAAGGTCAATGCTAATTAACATAGGTCATTTTTTTTCACTTGATGTATCTAAATGTTAGTTTACTTAACATTATAAGGCCTAACACCAAGTCCAATTACAACTTTAGGATATTAAAACATAAATATAGATAGTTATGTCGATTGTGATCTTATGGCTTGATTCTTAAATTATTAATTTGATTTCATCGAAAACACATAAGTCCATAATTACATAAAGAAATACTTAGTTTTGGTCCTCAAATTCAAGTGGCAATGAATAATTAAGAACCACCCAAAAATGCAAGTAGATGATGGGCACCATTGATTAGCATGCTCAAATTTATAAACAATTTGCATTAAAAATATAATGTGTTGAACTTGCTTAATGCTTGCCTTAGTTTCCTAGGTATATATAAAAAAATGGTCAATCAACAAAATTTTAAATCAAGAATTTTTAGATGCAAAAAGTTGAAGCCAGGTCAATTTTGTTGAAGTCGTTTAAAGATTTGACCATTACAATTAACCTTTCAAGCTATATCATGGGTAGTACCCTCTTCCTTCTTTTTTTGGGGCACTTTGCAATAAGTTTTATAATTTCAAAGTTTGTCTTTATTACACACAACACTTTTGTCAAAACAAGGTTTGATTTTGTTCCATGATTTCATGACTCTTGTTACATGGAAAGGTAAGTTAAGAAATGCATGGAACCCATTGTGAGTGAACAAATGCATTGGAGCTTTTCTTCACTTTTCAAATAAACTCCTTTGTCATGTAGGGGACAACTAGTGCACGCATGTGAGGACCTTGCATTGAGTGTCACTTGTAAACTTTTGAAGTATTCCCTCATCCTATCCAAAGGTGCACGGATCATATGGTTCACCATTTGGTCACGCAACAAACTTTTGTTAGATTCACTTGCATTTCCATGTTTTGAATGACAAGTTTTTTTGCAAGCCCCATTAGTAGGGGATTGGAAAAGTAAGTTATCGTGAATAGCATTCTAAACAATGAAACAAATCCCAAAACCATTTTAGATAATGCAAATTAAACCTCTTGGCTTGGTGTTTTTTACAATTTTTCATCAAACTTTACATTGTGTGAGAGAGAGAGAGTTTAAAATATACAAAATGTACATTGTATATTTCAATTCAATAATTGATTAATGGGTGTTTGTAAGATTTATTCTTCTTTTTAAATGATGAGTTTACTTAATTAGGCAATTGCAAAAGAAAAAAATTTGAAAATACCCAACTATAAATTTTAACTTTTGCTTTGCGTTTAGGGCTACATTTGTAGCCAACAAAATACTATTACAATTATTGGGCGAATAACATGGGATAAGTAATTGTAGTAAGGAACATGATTAAAAGCATATGGGCACACAATTGTAATTATTCCCCTTATTGAAAATTCCTTTTACAAAATGTGAATGACTTTTCATTTCTCCCTTTTAAATATTTTAAAATATGTTTTGTTTTTCTTTTCTTCTTTTGTTTAAAAAGGGCAAAAACTTAGGCTTTACATGTTTTTACAAATTGCTAAAAAAGAATTAACAAAATAAAATTATCTATGGAAGGCTCCATAGAAACAAAGATTGTACTTTTTTTTTGTGCAAATTACTAAAAATCATATGAAAAATAAAAACACCTATGGAAAGGTCCATGGTTAGTACTACTAATATTTTTTTCTATTTTTTTTAATGTTGTGTCAAGAGAGATTAACTTAAATGGTGACATGGTTTTAGAACTTGTCTAAATTGTAGAAAAAATAGTTAAACAAATTCTATCAAACTAAATCTGATCCAAATGTGGCCCATAAATAAATAATTAATTAATTAATCGAGAATTGACCAATTTTTTTTCAATAAAAGAGAATATTACCTTTTTATTTTTATTTTTCTCATCTTGGCAACAAAATTTCACACACCAAAAAAAAAAAAACGCCGACTCAGCAGGTTTTCAGGTCATTCTGTGACGGCAGAATCAGCTACCATGGCCGATTCCGTGATTTTCCTACCTACCTAAACTACTTTCACGACCTACCCTTAGGTAGGTAGTAGGTACACGACGGGCTGAAAAGATTCTAGATAACTATATGCCAGCATGGCGGAGCTTATCGACTTCCCCAGCACACGTGGCTATGTGAAGACGGAAAGGATGAGAGTCACGACCGTGTCTGACATGACACGTCATCAATATCCACGTCGGCAAAACCGGGATTTGGCTGTTCTTGTTGTTGATATTGTGGGTTTGTGGGGAGTTCGTTGTTTGTCTCGCCTCGTCGTCGTCGCCGTTGTGTCTCTCCCCTCGTCTGTTGTTGCTTTTGGATCTGCATCGCTTCGATAATAGCCAAACGCTTGAATTTTCTCGGCGGACGAGCGAGATACTTGGCCTGTTCACGTTTTCCCGCATCTACCGAGCTTTTCCTTGAAGAAAACGGCCACGGATTTTGGATTTTTAGGAGTGAGTTTGGTTTCTGAAGAAGAAGAAGAAGAAGAAGAAGAAGAAGAGTTGTTGAGCGTTGAGTGGAGTGATAAGGAATTTTTTTCGCAGATACTAAGTACTATTGCGGTGTCTCTTCCGTTTCTTCTTCAGTTCTTGTTATTTGCTTCGCTTTCTTTCCCCCCCTCCCCTTGCGATCGGCGTAAGTGTGCTTTTTGTTTGAGGATAATAAGGATAAGATAAGAAGAACGGGACGTTTTGGCATTCGAACCTTCTTGATGGAGTGAGAGAAAGAAGCTGCGACCCCGTGAAGTGGAGAGAAGAGCGGTTTTTTTTTCCTTCTGTTTTTTTTCTTCTTTTCATAGCAGCAAGGGTTTTTGAAGGAGGAGTTTTGTGCAGTTTTTTCGTGTATCTCTCTCGGATTAGATACAAAAGCAAAATGCCTGTGTTGCATGTTTCTGCTGTTGTTCTCTCTACTGCTCCTACTGTGTTTCGTACTCAGGCGTCGTCTTCTACTACTCCATGCGGGGGTCATGGCGAGGTTTCCGTCTCTCAGGCTAACCCCTGCATCGCATGTTTGGGGACACATACACCCGTCGATGCGACCAGGAGTCCTTCCGTTAGCTCTTCTTGGACCAGCAGCAATAGAGTCCGAAGGTAAAGCTTTGCTGCTGAAACTCTCTCTCATTGCGGCACCGCATGGTTATGTGCAAAATGTCTTGGTCCTATTCTGGCCTCTGCTTGCTTGCGGCCGCCTTACAGTTACCAGGGAAATCTTACACTGCTTAAACGAAGATGAAGAGAACGACTCCGCTTTTGTTTGAATTGGGGGAAACTTCTTCTGAAAAGATTTGCAGTTCTGAAATCATTTTTTTGGTGTGCTAAAAGCCTTTTTTTGTCATTTCAACGAAACGGTTTGGTTGTAGGTTGCAAGTGCAAGCAAGGCACGAAGAGCCGCTAACGATTAGGACTGTGCCAGTGCAAGTTGCTCACGAGCTCATCAATGCAGGCCACCACTATCTAGACGTCAGGTGTGCTTTCTCTT
>Ga0209208_10011750_pt1 | contig 11182 bp, 9 predicted proteins | sample S1TSphfallax_3_FD_187694 | JGI IMG/M metagenome (GOLD analysis project Ga0209208, IMG submission 187694) | Host-associated microbial communities from peat moss isolated from Minnesota, USA - S1T2_Fd - Sphagnum fallax MG (SPAdes) (version 2) | ecosystem: Host-associated > Plants > Peat moss >... | reverse complement strand
GTCAGTCCTCAGCCAACGACAAACGTCACGGAAGCCGGAAGCGCACACAGCCCAAAGGCTTCCGAGCCCCTAACCCTAATTTCTCCATTCCAAGGCTTCAGAGATCCCTAAACCCTAACCCTAATTTTCCCTTTTTGATGATACCCGCCTCAACCATGTTGTGTAGTTAAGTGATTAGGAATTGCTGAAGTTCAGCCCCACATTTTGGTAATGTTGAAGTTGGGCTTGGTTTATTGGTAATGTCCCCCACTCTTGGGCTTTACATGTTGTAAAGTATTAAACAAATTGATGATGAAACCCAGTCTAACTTTATAAAAAAAAAGCACCTACCTGAAAGGGGAAAGAATGGAACAACAAAAGAGGACTAGTGTCCAACCAAGAGAAACACTCCAACATACAAACACACAAATGAATGCTACACAAGTGAGGGTTGCATAAAAGAGCAACCAGGACTTGCCAAAGGGGGTGAAGAGTGCAACCTATGTCCTAAACCTCTCATTTACTGCATGAAATAGATTAGACAAAGAAACAAGCAGCTCATCGCATAATGGCTCTGCCCAATGTTATATGATCATGATCAATATTTTATTCCAAAGACCAACTCCTTACGAAGGAAAATAAAGAATCTTTAGGAGTTTTTTTTTTTTTTTAAACTCAAAATTCAAAATTCAAAATTAATTAATTGTTTGGGAGGAATGTGCCAAACCTGCCAAGGTATATTGTATGGAATGTTTGGAATCTAAAATTTTGAAAACTGAAATGTTTGAATTTCGATCTGTGAATACTCAAAGCTAAAAATTGAAATTTGTATGTGAATTTTTTTTTAATTTGAAATTTTGAGAACTAAAATGTTTGAATTGGGATGTGTGAATACTTCAAGCTGAAAACTAAAATTTGAAATCTCTATGTGAAGCATTTAGAATTTGAAATTTTGACAACTCAAATGTTTGAATTCTGATGTGTGAATACTCAAAGCTAAAAATTGAAAATTGAAATTTGTATGTGAAATCTTTGGAATTTGACATTTTGAGAATTGAAATGTTTGAATTGGGATGTGTGAATACTTAAAGCTAAAAACTAAAATTTGAAATCTCTATGTGAAGCATTTAGAATTTGAAAATTTGACAACTTAAATGTCTAAATTTGGATGTGTGAATATTGAAATTTGAAATCTTTTTGTGAAATTTCTAGAAGGAATATAAAATTTTGAAAACTAAAATGTCTGAATATTGAAAACTAAAAATTGAAATGTTTGAATAATGAAAACTAAAAACTAAAATGTCTTAATATTAAATTTGAAATTTGAAATTTCCATATGAAATGTCTGAAATTTTAAATTACATCTTACATCAGTAACAAAAAAAACTTTAATGCAAACCCTACCTTTGAGAAGAAACTTTCAAATTCGTAAAAGGATTTGCTTTTGTGCCTTTTTTTTAATGCTTGTAATTGAGTTGTCAATTAGCATTACTAAAGGTTTCAAACTTTAAGTTAGGTGGAAGAATTGTCAAAAGGAGGTAGCATAAGGAAAAACATGTAACGTAATATCCCAAATTGTCAATTAAAGGGTTCTACCTTGAACTTTGTCTTCTCCAACTGCAAAAACTTTATTCCATTATGAGTTAAGGTTGTGTGGGACAATCTTAGTCTTTGCTTTCATATGCCCCACTTGTATCCATGCAAATTGTTGTATGCCAACCCCAACACAACACACCCAAACTAGGATTCTTCTCTTGACCTAAAAACGCCCCAAAGACCCCCAAAAAAAAAAAATGAAACATAAAAAACACACAAACACAAGAGGAGAAAATAACTTCCTAATTGCTTCAAACATGTAAAACTTCAGAATGACTTTCCAAGGAGCTAAATGCTTACTACTTTGAACCTACAAGAGGACCTTATAGGTAACCAAAGAATGTCATGAATAATAGGAAAGGACTTAAACAAAAAGAAAAACAAAAAATAGACAAGAACACATAAAAGGAAGGAGGACAAAACACACTTAAACTCTTAAAAACATGTAAGACTTTTAAATGACCCTCCAAGGAGTTAAAACCTTACTACTTTGAACCTACCAAAGAACCTTACAAATAAACAAAGCATAACTTTAAGACTAAAGCAAGACACAAAAGCACAAAAGAGGACAAGAAGAGAATAACTAAACATTAAGGGAAAAACACTTTATTTGGAAATAACCATGACTTTAGAAGAAGATAAACCTTGATTCATAAAACGCACCAACCTTGACAAGTAGATGGAAGGGTCCAAAGCTCCCCAAAAGATAAACCTTGATGAACCCAACTGGTCATTACTTGGATGCAAAACATCCGCTAAAATGATTAGAAATTCCAAGCAAACTATTATGCAAAATCTACATGTTGACTTTCTATTACATTTTATGTTACATGATGGTCATGTTGTATTTGTTACAATGAAGAAAAAAAAGAATAATTGTTGTTCAACAAACCTGGAATCCTCAATGATTATGTGAAGTATGAAAAGGGACTTGATTGTTTTTGGGCATATAAGGTTGTGACAATCTGCAAGTCTCATGCAGATGTCATGCTTGTACATTGAATTTGTTTTTCCTCCCTCCACAACAACATTTTCAACCTACAACAAAACACATCTTCATTCTCAAGACTTTTTACAAATACAGTTTATATTTTGGTGATTTTGGAATTTAAATAAACAAAACCAAAAAACATAAATACACAAGAAAGAATTTATGGGGTTGGGATTAGTGAAGATATCACTTACATATAGATTGAAGTAAACAAATTTTGGTGTTAGGCTAATCTGTGTGACCTCGTACATCTCATAGCAAATCTTTGCTAATTTTTTTACCAATTCCAAATCTTGTAAGACAATCTCACCCAAAAGATCTACACAACAAGACCTTGTCGGACCATATGATTACACTAGAAAACACATATCCATATGTGACATGTGTCAACGCACCAACATGATCAATGTAGAGTTGACCTCTTCAAAACTACATGAAAACATGGTTCATGTTGAATGGTTACCCTTAGCCATTGCTTCCTGTTTAGTTAGTCTTCTGGTTGCCCCAAGAGCAACATTCCCTACTAAGAAACACACCTACAAAACATAATCACCATGTCAATGTCAAGAATGTGAACTTTTTTTCAATGATCAGTTAACTATGAAACATAAACTCAAAAATATGCCAACTTGTTGTAAAAAATTCCCCAACTTCCTAAACTACTTTTTTTTTTCATGGGCAACAAGCTAGTATGCAATCTATCATCTTGCCATTAGTTGCAAACTCTCATATCTTCTCCAATGCAAGATTGGACCAAAATGCGTAACATACTAAATGGTCCATCTTTGGATGCACATTGGGTCCATTTGGCAACTCACCAACAAAAACCAAGCTATTTGGTTTGACTTCTTGACCAACAAATGCATAATGCCTCCTATTTTTTTCCTCATATATATTTCGCAAATATGCAACATTGCTCTCATCGTATGTAACACCATCTTGTTGTAGCCAAAATGTGAACATATATTCATAATAGTTATTTCCACATGAGTCGAGCTTTATGTTACTACCTTCAATTGCCTTGATTGTGGACTAAAATGGTCACACCATAATTTATTCATAATCCAATGCAAAGTTGGTCATGTAAACAAAAAATAAAAACAAATGCATTTGATGGAACAAGGCTGCCAAGAAACCCATTTGATATAAATAGGGACAAGGCCTTCTATCTTTGGAATACCCTTGAAATGCTCATACACGACCATTGTAGCTTTTGTGTACATGGGGTCCCCAATAATGTAACTAAGGTACCAAAATTCCATCTGCACAATGGTTACTTCAAATGTGCTACTAAACCCACCACCAAAACTAGTTGTATATACACTCCACTCTTGAATAATCACATTTGAAAAAGGGATAAGGGATGGACTACTTGTAAATGCAACCATCAAGTGGTTTCCAAGATCTTTTGCATTATCCAAGTAAACATTAGGATTTGGCCCTTGCGGGTGGCCACTTCCTTTTGCACCCCATGCACCACTATTCCATCCTCCACTCAAATGATATGCACTCAACAAACCTCCTAACACATGGATTATAGTCTTAAATATATTTACTTTTGAAAAACACTCCATCAATTCCGATTAAATTGAACTTATGTTATCACTTCTTTGAACAACAATGTTGCATCTCATGTTTGTTGTGTTTGGCATCTTAGAATTGCAACGTATGCTCTAAGTATCTATTATTTGCCAACTACATGTCTGAGACATATCTCTTGGAGACATCAAAGACAAAGATAAAAGTTAAATGTAACAACTCGTCCCTTATCATTTAGTTTCATAAGCAACTCCTTCTTGATCCATGATCTTGTATCCTTGATAATATTGCTCAAGCCCATAATCCAGTGCATCTATTACAATTACCCCCAAGCCACCAAGACCATCCACCCCATGTTTGTTGAGAGGTTATAGTTCATTGAATCCCATTGCAAAGGTTTTATATCCTTTACATGCATGTCGGAATGCCACTACAACATTTGTTTGTTGGGTTTTCCATAGTCGATCTTGTTGTTTACAATCAAATGAATCAAATCATTTGCTCCAACTTTCTTTTTTATTACTAAGTGCAATGATTAAAATGGTTAAATCTATTTTTACAACAATGATGCAACCCAAAACACATGTTTAAAAACCAAATTTGCAAATTAGATCATGGTTCCATTGGAGAATCCTAATAGTGTTAAGTCTGTTGTTGGAATGATGTGATGCAACCAAAAAGGAAACCATGAAAACCACCGAGTTTGCAAGCTCAAATCAAACTTATAGTGTCATTGTGGTGTATGGACACACTGGCATTCGAAGAAGCTTTTCCATTTTTTAATTTGGGGGGATTTACATTATTTATCTTATTCAATAAAAGTGGAAGAACTTCAGTGCCAATTACACCATCATATTTCTCTTTCACTCATTTGGAAATGAACTTTGTTGAAACATGTATCTTGTTTGACTAACTACAACCCATATACACAAAACCCGCCAACAAAAGGAGCACCAAGAATTGTCTCATTGCACATGAAACATGGCTCCTCGGCAACTTGCTAGTCTAGATTGCTCGTGTCACTTTTTGCCACAAGTTTTATTCAAGCAAAAGTCTTTCTAGGATGCAATCCCACAAACCCTATAACAAGGTTATCCTCAATCCAATTTTCAAGATATGCTTCAACCTTGGCAAAGTTGTAGGTAGAAGCTTCATGACTAAAGCTTGCAACCCAATCAACATTTTATTTTCTCCTCCACTTGTCCTTGCATTGATTTTAGTATATATAACATCAAACAAATGGTTGGTAGGACTAATTGCAAGGTTACTGAAACCTTCAAATGCCAATGAAGTTTCATCTATAGGGATGATATCAGAAGCAAACGGGGCAAAACTTAGAGTTAGGTTTTCAACAAGATCCCTTCTTTCCCACGCTTCTTGATGTGTCCATTCATGATTTTTATGATTGTGATTGCAAGGCTAATGAGCGATTGGGCACATGTTATGAACTTTGTCACCTTTGCACTAACATCCACATTTTTGTAAGTTCGAATAAACTCAACATGAATCTAAAGTGCCTCATACATTGTGGGAACCTCTGATTTAATTATTGATGAACATTTCACAATCACAAATGTAAAATTAGGGAATGCATGAACAATTGAATTATACAAAACTATGTGGTGGCTAAAATATTCAAGATTACTAAAAAACAACATGACATAAAAATCCTATAAGTGGTAGCAAAGACATAAATAACATACAAATATTAGACATGTGTGCATTTAGTGTTCCACAACAATCCATTTTCTTGTAGAAAATGGTGAAAGCCTACTAGTCCTCGATTCCTTGTTGTTCAAAGTGTTAGTAATTGCATATGATGAATATATTGCCACTGATAGGCAATTGAACATTGTTGTGGTTCATACCCTTTTAAAATTCATTGTTATTTCCTCATCTATTACACCCAAGCTATTATATGTTCTGGCTAAGGATGCACCCTCATAAGTGCAGTGCTTTCCTTCAAGTATTGTTAAGAAAGACATATCATAATTCCCTAAAGACCTGTAAGAGCAACAAATAATCAATCCTTCTATAGAATTTTGCAAGAGCCACCTACAAATTAAAGAATAAAGGTATGGGTGTGCCATCATCATACTTGAGCAATTGCATAAGGCTTGGAGTTTTTGCCTTACTCTCTTAGCCTTTTGCATCTTCCAAAGTTGCAGTAGCTTATAATAGTAGCAAAAGGACTATATCCATTCTTGAGTCATTCAAACATCCAACCTTTAATAATGGCAAATGAGGTAAAAGCTACAATTGGACAATGGAAAACGCTACATCCTATAATAATGAGCCATTTGGCAAGCCATCCAAACCTTGAACATTAGCCATATTTCTATTTTTTTGGGTTGCAACACTTAATGCCACTGCTTGGACAAAATTGTCTAGCAATTCCTACATTATGACCTATTCTCACAACTAGACATTTTAGTAGCTTAAGATGCTGATAAAACTTGACCCCATGAATGATGCTTTAGGGAAAAACATGTTCAGATTAGATTTTAGACAATCACCAAAACCCCAACGGAGAACTAAACATCTTCACAAAACCAAACTTAAAGATAAAGTTGCCCTTTCAACACTAGAGTATTTCCTAAAGTTCATTGTTAAGGATTTGCTTATGCCACACACATAAAGTGATTTGCCTCATTATTGTATGTTGGAGATTGAAAGTAGGTGAAAATCTAATCAATTGCCAACTTTTGCACCTTAAGTTGCACATACAAATAAATGACAATAATCCCACATATCTATCTTGCCAATTTGACAAGACCAATGCCCAAAATCCCATGGCCCAACCAAATAAACCATTGACTACAAAAAAAAAACCAAATACCACAAAAGTCTGACTTACAACACATAGAGATCCTAGACCATTTGTTTATTACATAACAACAATAAATGAATTTTGTGAATATCGACAACTCAATCATCTTTACTGTTACAATTTGCAATGATAGTAAAATACATCTCAAGGGGAATAATAATATGGGTAGCTAGTGACTCACAAAACCTTGGGAGGAAATGCATGGATTACTTCCAACACTTAGAGGGTGATAGTAATGGTTGCAAATCAAAGCTATAGAGTCCCATGTAGAGCTTTAAGAATGTGAAACTGCAAACATGATGTATAACAATCTATTCCAAACCTTCAAAGCCAAGGGTTCAAAGCTTAAGGTTTATGTCAAATTTTAAACAAACACATCCATGGGTACTAAAACAACCCAACTACCATTAAGCTAAGATTGAAAAGGAAGGGTTGTAATAGGGCTAAGCTTTCAATACCTACCATTCTAAATCCATGAGGGCTAAACCATGGATGATCAAATGTAGCAACTGGTGAATTATTGTTGGGGAACTTGTCAATTCATGAACATTCAACAAGGCTGCTAAATTAACAGCCATGGCATGGGCACACAAGTGGGTGGACCTTAAGCCTCTTCTCCCACCAAGCTCAAGCCACACATTAGTGAATGAAGTTGCACTACTTTTGGCATGCACAAACATGGTAGAGGAAGAGGAGGCAAAAAAATTTAGCATTAACAACCATGGGGCACACATGTTTGGTGCAATGGAGTCCAACTTATTGGAAGCCTAAGTAGTTAGTGCCAAACACTTTGGTACTACATTCCTCAAGAACTTGAACCAAGACATACATTTCTTCAACAAATTCCTCATCATGTGTATGGTGGAAGTGACCGTAGACATTGCTAAATACACCACATGCAATTGCTCCCTTGTCAACCACAACTTGTGCTTCAATGTTGTCGTTTTATTCACAAGCCACCACCAAGCCACTCACAACATTAGTTTTGAAGTATATATGAAATATTTTCAAACTTTGTGACATGTATTATTTTGTCACAAATATATTCCATACATTCAAGTTTTTCATTGTTTGTTGATTTTTTTAAAAAATTGATTAGATTAAGTTTCAAGTTAATCAAATATATTAAAAACAAGCAAAAATAATCCAAGATGTGATGTCTATACATAAAGATTATATTTGTGATTATAATTTTGGGGGGCTTAATGTGCTTATGCCTAGGGATTTGAACCTTAGTGGGGACTTGTGTACCTCAAAGCATGGAAAAATGGATAAAATGAATTGTAGTTAAGTATAACACTTGGTGGTTGATTAGTTAGTCAACTTGAATCGTTGGAAAAACCAAAAATTCTCAAAGTATAGTGTTAGAATTAGAGTTCCAAGAATATACCTTCAATGAAAGGTTACAAGAAACATTACAAAAGTTGAAAACATGGACATCAAATGAAGAAGGATTAAGGAAAATGGTTTTGTACAATGAAGAAGTATTGGTTCACTTGAAATCAACAAATGGGCATGCCATGCACAATGTATTCAAACATCAACAAAGTTTGATTGATGTTATTAGTAGTCCAACAACCCCATATACTCCTAGATCTATTCTTGGATTTATTCATGCATATGCTCCTACATTCATCTCTATGAACTCTGATCTTCCATCAACTAGGCATGTTATAAATTCAAGCCCTTCATCTACTTCCATTCCAATAAATAAGGGGAAAATGAATGGTGATATTTGCAACATCAATCACAAAGCATTGAGCATATGGCATCCACCATGGAAGTGGATTCAAAACATGCTTAGTTCTAATGTAGGCACAAAAGAATATTATTATTGGCAAAGCAAACAATGTTAAAATTAATAACCTAAAAATTGCTAGGAAGTTAAAGGTTATTAGTGAAGAGGAGTTCAAATAAAAGTTTAAAATAATTTAGACTTCAAGAACTATAAATCTATATCCCACCCACGGTTAGTAAGGTTGGACAATTGTTCACATATGATTTCAAATTGAAATCCATTTGACATCTATCTAAAAACTTTGTCAAGATAGTTGTAACTTTGAACAAAATTATATATTTAGGCTTTGTGGAATCAAACCTTTTCATTAACCATTTCCATTTCCTTTTCCTTTTTGATCCACCAATCCCCCATTGCATTTGCATTCTATACCCAACATGCATTTTGTTATAGGTTTTGATAAAATTTTGGTCAGCATTAAAACCTACCTCACACCTCCCAATCCTTTTCATGATGAACAATTCTTCACGTAGGTAGCCAAGATATCCCAACATGTTTTCAAAATGTTCATCATCATGGTAAGAACTTGGATACCTAGAGTCCAAGTAAATGAACGCAACTTGTCACAGTGTTGTTCATTACATAGATCTTCTTACGCCCATTGAACCAAAGCTTGTGGGTTCCATCATTCCAAGGTTTGTGAATCTTGATGAATGTGCCATCAATGAGCCCAATGCAACCCTAGAATTCCAATATGTTTGTGCCCAACACAACCCATTTTTGTGTTGTGGACCATCAAATTTCATTTCCAATTGCATCATTAATGTAAGAAGCAATGAAGATGGCATCATCACAAATTGCATTCTTTGACCAATTCCATATGAATGCATCATACATGAAAACATTATCATGTTTCATGTACAAAATGAATTGTAAAAAATGTTGTTTAGGGGTCAATTTTGAAAAACACCCAATCTAAATGTGGTGATCACCTATACATCCCAACTTTTAACTTTAAGACTAGAACCTTAATCCAAAAATTAAGTCCAAAGCCCTAAAATGAAAACCTTAATTCAAATTTTAAATCAAAAGCTTTTGAACAAAAACCATAATTCAAACCCTAAATCAAGAGCTTTAAAACTAAAAACACTAATCCAAAGCCTTAAAATTAAAACATTAATCCAATCTTTAAATTTATAGCCTTGATCCAAACCCTAAATCCAAAGCCCAACTAAAAGCATACATTGAAAGCATTAAAACTAAAACTCTAAACCAAACCTTAAATCAAAAGCCTTAAAATTAAAACTTTAAACTAAATTTCAAATTCAAAGCCCTAAAGTTTAAAGTTTGAATCCAAACCTTTAAAACTAAAACCCTAATCCAAACCCTAAATCCAAACCTAAAACAAAAACTCTAATCCAAACACTAAAACAAAAACCTTAAATCAAAAGCCTTCATACTAAAACTTTAATTCAAATCACTAAAATTAAAACCATAATCCAAATCCTATCCAAACATTTTACTAAAACCTAAAATCCAAAGCATTAAAAACTCAAACCCTAATCCAAACCCAAAAACAAAAACATTTTTATTAAAGCCGTAATCCAAGGCCCTAAAATTAAAACCTTAATCGAAACCCTAAATCAAGAGCTTTAATATAAAAACCTTGATCCAACGCTCTAAAACAAAAACCTTAATTCAAACCTCAAATCCAAAGCCTTAATATTAAACCTTTAATCCAAATCCATAAAATTAAAACTTTAATCCAAGGCGATAAAACAAAAACTTTAATTCAAACCCTAAATCCAAAGTGTTAAAACTAAAACCTTAATCCAAACCTTAAATCCAAAGCTTTAAAACAAAAACTTTAATGCAACCCTTAAATCCAGAATTTGAATGTGATGCTCACATGTAGATCGTGCACATTACATTGGTGGGTGCCATTAATAGTGTCAACTTGTCAAATTTGACTAAAATGAAATCGGTCAAAGTCTTGAACAACTTTGGTGTTGATCACATAATAGAAAGCATATCCTTAATTCCCACACTTGAATGAATGATTCATTCCCATGAACTTTTCGACATTGAACATGCTAGAAGAATTAGTAATAACAATTGTAGCTGCAAAAGCATGTTATCTTTGTCTATCCATGTTTGCAAACATCTCATGTATCATGTCATCAACACTTGAGGATGAAGAGTTAGAACAATTTGATCCCAAATTATTAGAAGTATCTTGTGTAAAATTAGAACTCTTCATCTTCAACCCTTGAAAATGAAGCCACAATCTCCAAATGAAAAAAGCCTTCCACTCGAGTGAGAAATGAAAAAGAGAAAAAAAGACTGAGAGGTGCTCCCAATTATATAGTTCCTATTCATAAGACAAAACTTATGGGTTTAAAACAAAGATTATGGATTACCTTTTTGCACAAGGTTGAAGATTATGATTTTGGATTGCACTTTTGATTTTGTGGTTTAATTGTGAATGGGGATAGGGATTAGGGGTTTT
>Ga0209208_10011749_pt1 | contig 11183 bp, 3 predicted proteins | sample S1TSphfallax_3_FD_187694 | JGI IMG/M metagenome (GOLD analysis project Ga0209208, IMG submission 187694) | Host-associated microbial communities from peat moss isolated from Minnesota, USA - S1T2_Fd - Sphagnum fallax MG (SPAdes) (version 2) | ecosystem: Host-associated > Plants > Peat moss >... | reverse complement strand
GTATATTAAGGTGTTATATATAAGTTTTTGGGTAAAAGGCATAATTTAATTACTTTTAAAATATGGTAATATTTATTCAAACATATATTTATAATTAATATAGATTATGTAATAATTATAATTTATAATTTATATATGTTGGTGTAAATAGTTTGTATTAGAAAAATAGTTAATAATAAGGTGAGAAACAATAGGTTAAACAATCATTTAATACACTCCAAAAATATCTTGTTTCATGCACATGGTTTAGATTTCCAACATTTAGTGACCCCCTATGAAAATAATGCAAGTTCAATGAATTTTTGTTAAAACTTTGAGATCACAAATTTGAAAGAACAAAAAGATTATTCATAATAATTAATGATTAATAATTTCAATGTAAAACCATAAATAGTTCCAACATCAAACTTATTTTTAACTTACGTCAACATATATATATAAATTAAAATTTTATAATAAGTTTTATGACTTGTGGCAAAAATCTAAAAGGATTTTAACAAATTAATATTTCCATATATTGTTTATAGCCAAAACATAACTAAATCAATTTATCAATGACCATCATTTGAACAACACCACAAAATTAATAATAATAATAATTCCTTGATGTCATTATTATGACATCAACATTTTTAATTTTTTAAAAATATAAATACTTGGACATAAAATTACCAAAACAAGCCTTAAAAAAATGTTAAATCATAGTTAACAATAAAAATAATAATATATTTTAAAAATTATTTTAAAAATCTAGTTGGGATTTATATTTTTCGTACATCAAGAGATAAAATGGAGAAATAATTTAAAGATTTTTTTTTGAGGTTTTGTTATTGTGGCATCATGAACATTTGTAATAAAAAAATTATCCAATGATGGACAAACTAGGGTAAAAACATAAACTTAAATTTATGTAAACATACAAGTTTGAACATTAATTTTTTTAAATATAAAGGCCTACATGGACACAAAACTTTATATATATGAACATTTTGATTTAATTTTTAATTAAAACATAAATTACTGTGGCTTATGTTGGCCCAAGTGTTACCACATCCGCAATTGATTTTTCTTTCCAAGTGTGATTACAAAATAGGGAAACTCAACATGTGAACATTGTTTTGCACGAGTGTTTGAAACAATAAGGGGACATTTCTTTTGTGAAGATTTTTTGCACACCTTTCCACATGAAAATATGTGACTCACAAAATTCATTTGGGGGTAGAACTACTATGTAGTTATTTTAACAAGTTAAGGTGGTTCAATGGAATATAATAAATCTCATTAAAGAATTTAATGCATTGTGTCCACTTAAAGGATATTAAAACATTTTGAAAAATCAAAACTTACCATGATAAGATGTGAAGAAACATTGTGTTAATGTTTAATCAATGTTCACATTTGATAATCGACCCGCTTTCGTTTCATTCATCATAACATCTTTATAAAAATTTTAAATCTAACATGCATAGGGTTGTTGGAAAGTTAATCTCAAAGGCAACAATGATACAAAATTTTATAAGTTTGTATTCTTGAAATTAAAACCGAAAGTCATTTTGACCAGATTTGAGGGAAAAACAGCTTCAAACCTCCTTTATTTATGACAAGTGCAACTCCCTTCCAACAACCCCAATGATCTTGAAATTTTGAAACAACATTCTACACTTCCTAAAAAAAAAATTTAAGTTTAAAACAAATCCAATAATGGATCTAAAAGTCCAGAAGCTTGTTCATGAAAATTATTCCACGAACTCTAACTATGACTACTTGCTACACATAATTTTCTTCCATGTTTTTTTGTTTATACACCATTGCTTCTATGAAAACACTTCTTCAAACATAACAAACTCGTTCTCCTCCTCTTTCTAAATTTTCCTCCTATTCCCCAAAAACACAAAATAAAACTTTCCAAAACCAAAAATTTCTCATGGCCCCTTTTTGAACTTATTCTCCTTGTTTAATGGAAGTTTCTTGAATTCTTTCCTTATAATCAATGGCCTCTTCATCCTTCATGAACCAATGGAAATCGAGAATTATTTGACCCTCCAATGAAATTTAAAATGAAAATTCTTATGCTTAATAAAACATTAAAAAATTTCCATCCTCTAATCAAAATAGGATGATAATCCCTCATGACTAATGGAATTGGAGGACTCATCCTTTTCCTTACTTTAGATATCTTGATGTGATCCTTGAGTTCAATCATTGTCAATTCCGTTCATTTGACTTTAACATCGTACTTATTCATCTTAATTTTTTCAAGTAATTAATTCCAACAATAATTTAGTCGGTAGCAAAAATAAACATCTCAGAGTTCCCATTTGATTAGGTCAATTCAATAACATTAATAACATTTTCATTTATTATTTACTTATTTAATACCCTTTAGTTATTCCTTATTGCGTACTAATTAATTATGTAGCACATAGTAATTACTTGTGTAATACATAATAAATTGGAAATAAAGTTTTTTCCATTACAAAATTCCTATGTACTTTCTAAATCCACCATCGAAATTAAGGCTTCATGAACCATTAGATCTAGGATGGTAGGATCTTCATGCAGTTTCGTTATCATTATTACACATTACACCTACCCTAATTTCTTAAATAAAGGCATTAACCTCTTTTGAATGTAAGTACTAAATTATTCCGGCTACCATTTTGGTTTTTGTTAATGCATGTGAAGATTCAATAATGGCGAATAATGTTATTACGCCTTCGAATCCTCCAGTTGTGCCAAAAAAATAGGAAACAATTGAAAAAACATCGATTGACCTAAATGTCTCCTAATGGCCACATGAAGAAAAACCATTCAAAAGAGTGGTATACACCCAAGTTGATGGTTCAGCATGGGATCGTCCATTATCTTTTAACTCACATGCTTTAACAATTTACTTATAATTTGTTCATGCTTATGGAACAACACATAAAAGGTTCGAAAAATGTTAGTGTGAAAATGATGATGTTCATCTTCATTATCAAACTTGGATTCTCAGTAATGGCCATTATTGCTAGCTATGAGGTCTAATCAACCCCCTTTCCATGGAAAATCAAAACAAGTACCTAATTTGCACCACTTGTTACATTTTAGATTTTTTGCAATTGTGATTTTTCCCATTTAAGTTGTTTATTAAATCATAGTTTACTTGAAGTTAATTAAGTGGAAATGTTAATATCTAAATTTGATCTTAGTTCTATTTATAAGTGAAGTTTGAATAAAATTGTCTTAGGATTACATTCTAAAAATCTTACAAGTACATCATTTATGCCTTAAGATTATTCTACAATATTACTTCAATCATGTTGTCATGGCGAAATGTTAATGTTCATATGGGTTTGTATTATTAGTATATCAATAAAACCACATTTAATTCTACATCCCTTTCCACCTATTTGTAACGTAAAAATGATAATGCACTTTATAAGGTTTATTAGGTTTTAGAATTAATTAATTGCTACAACAAATTAAATAAGAAGGTTTTACGCACTTAGAAATACCAAAGGCGAACTCAACTATTAATAATTATTACTTGGAACTTTATAAGGATTCAATCATTAATACTAAGGAAATTTATGGAACTAAAACTTAACAAATTGTCGAATTGTAATATGTGGCTCACATCCCTCCTTCCCTTATGGCTTCAGGTGTGAAAGGATTTGTTTGGGGATCAAAAAAAATATTGACAAGGTCATTTATTTCCTCCATTCACTTAAATGTGACAGTTCAAATGGTAACAACATAAAAATGAAAGGTTTTAGATATTATTAAAAGGACACATTAAAAGATATCATACAACCCAAGAATAATTGATTTAATTTGTTGTGTTTTTCTTGTTAATAGTTTTCCAAAGATGCCAAGAACACCAAGTCTTGGGGAATTCGTTGGTGTAATTGAAAATTTTGAATTTGCAAAATTTTGATTTTGATAACAATAATAATAATCCAACATTTAAATTTTTTCAAAAGAATTTCAATTTGGATCCAAACTTTTTAATCTCTTGGTACAATATTTTGTTTTAGATTTCAAAATCCTCAAATTTTTTCTCATATTTCAGATTTTCATAATTTTCTTTTGTGATTTTCAAATTTCAAAATTTCTTTTCATTACTACAAAAGTGCGATGCAATTCAATACCCTAAATCATTATGGAACCTTAAAAATGAAATAAGTTCATTGCATTTTAATGATTTCACCATGATTCAAGTTATTTCATTATAATATCATTTTGTAAACATTGTGTTTCACTATTAATTGACATAATTCAATATTATAATTTAATGTAGTAAATATGTTTATTTTTATATTATTTTAAATACCCTATATATGTTACTTTAGTTATTATAAATTATTATACATTGTTCTACCTTAAGGTATCATAACTAGCTTATTATAAGTTTTAAAGTTATTTTAAATTAAATTATTCAACTAACTTTAGGCTACACCTTCGATTATTTTATTTTAAGTCAATATATGTTATTTCAAGTTATACTTTAAGTTATTCAAAATCATCATATTTTATGTTATTATAAGTTATTTTATCCTAAGTATAATAACTTATAATAATCTAAAATAAAATATAATGACCTAAGGTAGAATAACCAATAATAACCTATGAAAAATAATTTAGAATAACTTACAATATAATAACTACCAATAGTCTATGATAATATAGCTAGATTATCCAACAATAACTTATAATAGAATAGTCACCAATAGTCGTAATATAACATAAAATAACCATCAATAATTTATAATACAATAGCCACCAATAAACATAATATAACCTATAATAACCATTAAAAGCCACCAATAGAATAACCACGACTAACCATTAATAAAATAAGCACTAAAAACCACCAATACAATAACCACCAATGACTTATAATACAATAGTCACCAATAACTTATGGTAATTTAACCACCAATAACCATTAATAAAATAAATATTAATACTCACTAATATAATAACCATTAATAGCCTATGGTAATTTAACCTAAAATAACCACCAATGGGCACCAATAGAACATCTACTAATAACCATTAATAAAATAAACATTAATAATCATTAATAAAATAACCACAAATAAAATAACCATGAATAGCCACTAATAAAATAACCATTAATAGCTGCCAATAAAATAACCATTAATAGCCGTCAATAAAATACCATTAATAGCCGTCAATAAAATAGCCATTAATAGCCACTAATAAAATAACCATTAATAGCCACCAATAAAATAACCATTAATATTCACCAATAAAATAGCCATTAATAGCCACCAATAAAATAACCATTAATAGCCACCAATAAAATAACCATTAATAGCCTCAACAAAATAATCATTAATAGCCCCAATAAAATAATCATTAATAACCCCAATAAAATAATCATTAATAACCCCAATAAAATAATCATTAATAACCTCAATAAAATAATCATTAATAGCCCCAATAAAATAATCATTAATAGCCACCAATAGCCCAATAAAAGAATAACCAATACCGACCAATATAATAACCACCAATGGCCATATATTATAATTACTTAAAATTGGCAAAACTAATATAGGGTGAAATAATCCATGATAGACAAAATTAACTTAAGGTGAAATAGCCTATAATAACCTAAAATTGTCAATAATAACATAAGTTGAAATAACCTTCAATAGCCAAAAGTAACCTAAAATAACCAAAAAGTAACTTAAAATAACCAAAAGTAATTGAAAATAACCATAAATAGCTGTAAATAATGTACGGTGAAATCGTTTAGATTAATGAAAAGTAGCCCTTTAATAGCTGAAAATAACCTAACATAGATAATATTATTATATTAGCAAAAAAATTATCCATTTATTAAAACATTTTCTTTTTCAAATAAATAGTCATTGAAATGTTATTGAATAGTGATATTCAAAAAAAAATTATTCAAATGATTTTACACTTTCAAAAGGAAATAAATGTAACTATGTACATCATTAAAAAAAAATTCTAAGTAAACTTAAATCATTTCATTTTGACAAAATTTCAATAAGATATGAATTTTTAAAGTTTATTTTTTTGTAATATTTAAAATTAAATATTTAATAAATAAAATGCAATGCAACATATTACCACAATTAGTGGGGTGGTTTGATGGTAGGGGTGTTTGCCTCCATTCTTAAGATCAAGGGATCGAACTTCATAAGTGATGTGTGTGTGGTCAACAATGTTAAATTAACCGAATATTCTTCTATCTAGTTTCCTAGAATAGGTGCCTAGGTTGATTACATGGTCTAAGTATTTAGGCTAGGTTTTAACCTAGCCTAGGTAATGACACGTGTCAATAATTCATATGCTAAAAATCATGAAATTATCAACAACATTATACATTAAATAATTTAAATTTAACTAATTTCCATGATGCCTAGTTAATTAACTACTAAGTGAATGACTTGATAAATTTGTACTTGAAAGTAACTTATTTGACTAGGTGTTAATGAATGAATTCACCGTTTGTAGCAATTAATCTTTATTCACTAAAAGGTTGACCAATTTCACCATGGTAAAAATGTTTAAATTCACCCAAAATCTATTGAAACCCAAAATGAATTAAAATGCATTTTGGTGTAGTGTTTTTTGGTTTATGATTTTATGATTTTTTTTGTAGCATGAAACCACTTGGGGGAATTTGTTGGTGTAGTTGAAATTCTCAATTTTTGAGTTTTTATTTTGATAAAAATAATTTTAATTCAACATTTAATGGTAGACATGCAAGTTTGACCATGTTTTCAATTGATTTTTCCTTCCAAAACTTGGTTTTTTGGAATTTATTTGAATTTTCAGTAGCAAAAATAATTAAAAACCCAATATCTCGCACATTTGAATCCAAATTTTACCAAATAATTTCCATTAAATCTTGTTCATCAAGATCTTTCCAACAACACCAAAGGCACATTCTAATTCCTCAAAATTTTCAACTACAATTTAATTTAATTTTCAATGAAAAAATCATTCAATATTCAAGGACTTCTACACTACAAGTCCAAATGCCATCAAAACAAGCCGATGCACCCCTCCTTGAGAGCTTTCCAAAATGATCAAAAATGTAATCTAATGCACCCCAGTTCAATGGATCTCATAAGTATAAAACAAAACAAATAAACAATTTTACTTCATAGATAACTATGAAACATAACAAACTTTTATACATCCATTTTAAGAAATTGTGGTGAGTGTAAAATGCAATTAGATAGTAAAGGATTTAACACATTCAAAATGAATGATTCAACCCATGTGCAAATGTTGATAGTTTAAGATATGTGAGGTCTTTGTAAGTTATTGCATACATTTTATTAAATTATGATAAGTGTAAAATGCGACCCATGAACAATGGTTTCAACATGATAAAAATGTATAATTCAATTCATGTACCATGTTGATAGTTGAAAATATGTCAAATTAATCATTAACCATTATAGTGCAATGTGTAAATAAAGTTAAATGCAACTTTAATTTTCACATTAATAATTTGACATGGGCATACACAAGCTCATAAGACTCATCACGACCCAAGCTTGGGGGAGGCCACCACCTTCCCCTTTATACTATTCTTTGTGACACGCCATTAAGGCTACATCCAAATAACATCTTTTTGGGACTACCAAGTCGGGAGTCTCGTAATTCCCAAAATTGGGACTATTGTTATTTTGGACGCCCATAACTTCTTACGAAAACTTTCAATTAAAGGGAGGTCAAAAGTAAAGTTGTAGCCTTCATTGAAAAATTTCCAATGCTATGTGGCATGCCTTTTGCACGCAAATAACTCAAGGAGATTCTTGATTTTTAATGGTCAAAAGTCAAATTGACACTTTGACTTCCGACCCTTTTTTTGGCCATAATGTGTGTTGAAATGGATCATGCAAGCCCATTTTAAACATCTATGTTTTAAAAGTTTTCCAATGCTATAAAGAAGTTCTTAATCCAATAAATTTTGACCCTTCCAATTGCTTTTTAAAACTTTGGGAGTCTATTGGGACTCCAACTCCCAAAATGGGAATCCACTTGGGAGTGTGTGGGCTCATTCCCTCACATTTTCCCACACTCTCGGAGGTGTGAATGTAAGTCTCGAGTTGCATTCCCAGGTCGCACTTGTCCACGCCCTTGCCTTGGTCATGTACTTAAGGATACGGTCGTGACAACTTTGTCATTTTGGACAAGTCGATTTTGACATGCCCATTGTGATCGGGGTGACCTTTTTTATCAGCAAAATATGTTCCATTTGACTGGTCATTTTTTATTAATCATTTTGACTAGTGAATAATGGACCATTTAATTGGTCAAATTGCAATCAAACAAATATTTTATGGTAGGTAGGTAGGTCATAAAAAAAACGTTGGTTGGTAGTAGCCCACCTTACCCTTTCCTTATCCTATTTGACCTACCTTAACATAACCTAATATATTTTACTTAATTTCTTAGCCTACCATGCCTATTTTAATCCCTTAAACATGTACATAAATTATAAATGTTAAGAATTGAACACTTGACCTCCCCAATGATAAACCAAGTCTTTAACCAATGGATCACACCATCAAAAAATGTTCAATTTTTGTCAAATTTTTTTTATTTCACATGATTTTTATTTCGACACATCATTACAAGACTATGAAGTATATAGGTAGGTGGGTGGGCAAGAGGATAACTAGGTAAAATATATAGGTAATAATAATTAAATGGGTAGGTAGGTGATGGGTAAGTGGGTAGTATGTATGTAAACAGGTGGGTGGGTAGGTAGGTAGGTAATGCATGCAAGTAAGTGGGTAGGTAGGTAGTATGTATGTAAATAAGTGGGTGGATACGTAGGTAATACATGTATGTAAGTAGGTGGGTGGGTGGTAGGTAGGTAGGTAGGTTGTAAGATTACAATGGGAGGTAGGAGGTAGGTATGTAATAGGCATAAGATGTTTGATTAAAAAACATCAATAATTTTGAATTTTTAAAATGTTCAATTTGATTAGATGTCCCATTTGATTAAAACCCATTGGCCATTTTGACTAAGGTTGTCCAACTTGATTGAATGTATTGGTCAAATAAATCATTTTAATCAAGTTGATTGGTCAAAAAGTAGATGGTTCAAGCCTCTAGTCAAAATGGACATGTCCATTAATAAAAAAAACCAATTAATCAACTTGAACCATTTGAAAAACTAATAATTCTAATAGTGGATGGAACAAAAAATTGGAAGCTTTCCCATGTAAGAATAATGGTTCAACTTATGAGAGTCTACAAGAGAAAAATGAAGATGTGTTAAATGAAAACCACATAGAATATAAACTAAATTAAAGTGAGTGAGGAGTATGAGGAAGACATGTCAATTCTTATCTTTACTGCTCACCAATGGAAGTGAATCGATGAGCACCCACTTCATCTTGATAACGAACTTGTAACTATCAAGAAAGGAGGAGACCTTTTTGAGAACATGAAGGTCATCAATAAATAAGAAAATAATTACACCTCGTTTAAATAGGAAGTGGCTTGCAAAATTGAACACAAGCTTGACATAATCCTCAAGTCTTGTGTTCCAAGAAATGATATGTGATGGTGGCTCCAAAACAAAGGGAACAAGGATGCCTCTAAGAATGTCCACAACCAAAAGATCAACTATGCCTTTAGAAGACACATGTGATTGAAATCGAAGATAACAAAAAAAGAATCATGAAGTTTAATTGAATATGAAAGAAAATGGAATTGGGGGACTCAATGTACCTCCTTCAAAATGGCAAATATATGTTCATGTTTTATAGACCAAGATTTTGATTCTAACTGGGCACATACAACATGCCATGAGATAGTGAATGTCTGTTAAAGAAGCCACAACTCTTTCTTGGATCCCTAGAAAACATGTGTACAAGGTGGGGGCCTGGATAGAGTGGCAAGAATAGGATTGTGAACCCATTGTTCTGTGTAGACCAAGGTTATCTCTAGACAATGTCATCATGTTATGGCCCTTGGAAATTAGATTATATAGGAGGTTAAAAGGGTCCTACTTTCTCCTTTAATCCTTTCCTCTTTGTAGCTTCCTTGGACTTTTTGATAGGCAAAGAAACTTGGACATCAAAGACCTTCTCAAAGAAAATAGGTTCAAATCTCTAACACAAATATGTTTTTTGTTCCGAAGTGTAGTCCTTAAAACAATCCAAGTACTAGCCAAAATCAATGAGATGTGGAGCAACCCAATCCTTCTAGACATCCTTTTGATACATAGTATTGTCAAATTTGGTGTCTTGCTAGATGTGAAGCAATTTGCAAGGACAAGAGGGCTTCAATTGCCCCCTAAGCAAGGAAAACCAATTTGAAATGTCTTCACATCACAAAAACAAATGTAAGTTTGACAAAACATTGGGAGAAAGGAAAACAAAAAGATCATGGCAAATGGTATCCAATGGAAGGTATGCACCTAAATAGAACTCACTTCACAACTCCTTGCCACCAAGTTGTTGTTCAAAATATGTAATCTAACAAATTTCATCCTTGGACTTGAACTTTTTGAAAAAAACAAATTCCCATAACACCAACCTCCACTTTTTAATGTATTTGGGAAGGGAGACATATCTTAAGTTGGATGAATAATGAAGGCAAGGTCCTTGATTGTTGATTACATCAAGGATTTGACCTTAAACTTTGATTGTACCATTTGACAAATTAATCATTAATGAAGACATTTTATCAAACACTAAAGTATGTAAATAAACTTTTGGTTTCTAAAACACAAAAGTAATATAGTGAATTTTTGTGGGTGTAATAGCATAAAAGATTAACAAAGGGAGGATAGAGGAATACTAAACTTCGTGACACCTACTTTCAACATTGAAAATAGGTATTGTAGACCTTATTAAATTAAAAAACAAAGAAATGAAATCATGTTCAATTACCTCAACTTTGCAATATGACTAGAGTTGGTTTTCAACATTGGATATGAATAAGGTTGAATTTTGATGAACAAGATTTTTTATCCTTCCATGGAACATAGTAAACTGGAATGGAAATAGGTTGGAACCCAAGATAAGGTTCTTTAAATACCTATTTTTGGCACCAAAGGTAGGGCAAATTTGGATGGAATATTAACAAAATTTCTTTAGATTTACTTATGGAGAAGTCCAATGGAGACCAAAAAAAATAAAATGGTTATTAGTTAAGACCCAAAT
>Ga0209208_10011748_pt1 | contig 11183 bp, 5 predicted proteins | sample S1TSphfallax_3_FD_187694 | JGI IMG/M metagenome (GOLD analysis project Ga0209208, IMG submission 187694) | Host-associated microbial communities from peat moss isolated from Minnesota, USA - S1T2_Fd - Sphagnum fallax MG (SPAdes) (version 2) | ecosystem: Host-associated > Plants > Peat moss >... | reverse complement strand
TTTTTTCATGAATTTTGTGATGTAGCCACAATGGGAATGATTCATAGGAAGATTTATCCAAAGTTGGCTACAAGCTACATATGAAATTGAATTGTTTTAAGCATCTTTCTATATTTTTGGTTACATACTTGAATCATGTATTGAAATATGGTGATTTTGTTTAAATTTTGATCGAATTATGGCTATTGAAGATCTGGAAAAGGCACTTGATTTAATCACTTTTAAATTTTTAACATCTTTTTGGCTATTTCTAGCCAACAAAAACAAAGCTAGTAAAGACATTTATAATGTGAGTTTACATCAGTTGTGTGAGAAAAACACAAAATTAGAGAACTGTTGGTTTTTGGGGTACTTCAGAAACATGAAAGAATCAGCAGTTTTCATGAAAGAACTGGCAAAGAATGGACAGTTAGAAAAGCATTTTTTTTTTACATTTTCAAAAAAATTGAGAGCCAAAGTTCCATACCAAAACAGGTTTTTTGATTTTTTTCACCCCCACTGGGTAAGTGTGTATACCCGGGTTGAGAATCGGTAAGTATCTGTAGTAGACTCTAATACCCGCACAACGCTACTTCAAACCGGTGTTGTTTGGTTCTAGCGTAGGGGCTCATTCCCCAGTACATCTTGGCAAAAAAATCTACAACTTTAATTGGAACTCCAATTGAATTTAGAATGGGAATCAGAACTGGGAATTAACCTCCAGCTAGAATTCGACCTAGAACTAACCCCAATACTGGTTTTATATAGGATTCCGTTTCTCATTGTCGAGAAAAATTATGTTTTTTAATTAAAATTTTGTTCATGGACGTTAAACATGTTCGCAGTGTAAGAAAAAAAGTCAGGTATTTTTCTTCTGAATAATGAAATTTGGGGTTGGGTGGGGTGGCAGTGGCATTGAGCATACAATTGTTAGGGGTGGTTTACATTAGACTACTTGGGCTTGGGACCACAAAAATTTAAATCTCTCATTGGTCCAAAGCAAGAATGGTGGTCAATTTGGGTTTACACTAGCACAATTTGAAGCTTTTCTAGGATCAAGCAAATGGCCTTGCACAAATAAAACTTTGTTCTGGAAAGTTGGTTCCCTTGCCAACTTGGTTGGAGTTCTCAATTTGTCTCTTTTTTTTTTAGAAACTTGTTCCTAAGACAACCCCAACCTCCAAGTCCCTTTTTTTTCTAGGCAATCTCTTTCTCCCCGGGGAAAGTGCTAGACGTTTAGGTACATCAGCGGTTGTATTAGTACCGTAGGCGTGAAGGCAAATTGTGGGAGGGCTGGGTTTAAAAGATGTGTCCTAGGGGGTGTGGGAGGGAGGGGGGGGTGGCGAGTCCCTGAACCTGATGCAGCATTGAATTGCTCGGTTCCAGAGCGGTGCATCAAGTACGCATTAGACTGGAGTTATGCTGCAGACGACTTACATTGGTTTATACTGACAAAAATATGGCGCTCAAGATCATGCTAGATTGAGAACAGTCTGGAAATAAGTCATGTGGCCAAAAGTACATGTGAAGACTAGTCATGGGGACCAGCCAGGTCTAACTGGTAGAGTTGGCGGTTTTTAGAAAGACGAACAGACCTCTGACGATTATCAGGTACCCTCTGGCTTGAGTGACGCAGCACCCACAAACGCACCATCCCACAAAATCCTGTTCCAGGGGGAAGGAGATCCCTGCGGCTGAAGCAGCATGGTATTGCTCAGTTCCAGAGTGGTGCATCAAGTACGCATCAGACTGGAGTTATGCTGCAACGGTAGCAGACGACTTACATAGTTTTATACTGACATGATGCTGAAGATTACACAAGATTGAGTTCAGTCTGGAAATAAGTCATGTGGCCAAACGTACATGTGAAGACTAGTCATGGGGACCAGCAAGGTCTAATCTAGTAGAGTTGGCGGTTATTAGAAACACGAACAGACCTCTCACGATTATCAGGTAGGCTCTGGCTTGAGTGACCCAGCACCCACGAATGCAACATCCAAAAAATCCCGTTCTGGATTTTTTGATGGGAACCTGACGGTGGGGGAGTTTGGGGTGAGTTAAGGATTTTTCTCCTTCCCCCTCTTCCTGCCCCGGAGAATTTTTTCTTAAAAAAAAATTCTTTCAGCCCCTTCTTCCAACCTACTTATCGCCCTCTACCTACCTCCCCTACAAACCTCGCCTTACCTACCTACCTACCTTCCCATATCTACCTACCTACCTCCTACCTACCCCCATTCTTGGCCTCTTGTCACCTCCATTGCACTGCTACCATAGCTAATGTGTTTTCACTCCTCGCACTTGGTGTTCTTGCTCTTGTTGTTTTTCTCTTTTGCTCTTACTTCTAGTGCTATTCACTCTTGTTCTTGGTGCTCGTTTTTGCTCCTATTGTTTCTAGCTCTCTCTTGCTACTCCTATTCTTGTTGCTTCTTGCTCTTGTTCTTGGTGGTCTTGCTCTAATTGTTTTTCGCTCTAGCTTTTGGTGTTCCTAGTGCTATTACTTTTCACTCTCACTTTTGATGCTCCTAATGTTCCTACTCTTGTTGCTCTTCACTCTCATTCTTGGTGCTTTTACTCCTATTGTTCTTCACTTTCATTCTTGTTGCTTTTGTTTTTATTGTGATTCGCTTTCACTCCTAATGCACCTTGTTTGTACTCATGGTGCTTTTGCTTTTGTTGTTATTGGTGTTCCTCACTTTCGTTCCTACTCTTAATGTTTTTTGTTTTTATTCTTGGTGTTTTTCGCTCTCACTCCTAATGCTTTTGGCTAGGGCTCCTAATTTTCATTCTTGATGATCCTGGTTCTGCCAACACCCCCCACCCCCCCTCCCCCCATTTCTCCTTGTTCTACCATTTTTGCCTTTCTCTACTTGTTTTACCATTGCCCCATTGTCTCCTAATTCTATAGGCATCTCCCTCCCTCTCTTGGTGTTGCCATGACCTTCTTAGTATAACCTTTTTTTTTTCGGTGCTATTACCATTGTCCCCAATCTCTCTTGGTTCTTCCATCACCTTAAACCTTAAAACCCTCCTAGCTGCACCCTTTCCTACTATTGTTGTCTACCTGTTTTTTTAGTCTTCACCTCTCTCTTGTGTTGTTTTTTACTTCTTTATGTTGTTAAATTTTTTGGGTTATTGTCTGGTGCATTAGGTTGTTTAGTTGAAGATGGCCCCTTTCATGAAGTTGAGAAGGATGCAAGTTTCATGCATTGAACCCTTAGCCATTGATGACAACAACAAGGTCGATGATTCAACAAATGCACTAATTGTGGTGGTTGAAGGTCAAGATATTCCAAATGAGGTAATGCCTCTTCATGCATCAATTGATCCTTCAAGATTAATGGTTGAAGGTGAAAATCTTCAAAGTGCAAAACACTAATAGATTACCCCCCTTTTCAAACAAAATATTTTCAATTGCAAGTCATTTTCAATTACATTTCAATTGCAATTTTTTTAGTATTTAATTAAATAATATGGTGCTACCAAGCAAGTTGAAACATCAACTTTTTTGGTAGGCAGTTGAATCCAAATCTCAACCAAAAGGATGGTCATGAAATATTATTTATATCCACAAGTGTTACAACTAAATCATAATTGAAGCTTCAACAAAAAAAATGACAACATCTCAAGATGAGTCTCATGTCTAACTATTTTGGTTGAACACAAACATAGGCATGGATGATAAATGCCAATTACATAGATGAAATGCAATTATAAACTCATGTCTTATTTACAACTTTGTCACAATTATCTTTCAACTATAAGGACTATTTGTAAATATAGTAGGTGATACTTATATTAGGTACCTATTAATTATTAGTAAGTAAATACCTACCTAGTTACTTCCTATTAGTAATTAGAAATTTAATTAGTTTATATTTAAAACATTAAGTAACTAAGTCCTTAATAAGTAATTAGTAAGAAGTTATTAACTAGGTAGATTTAACTTTTAGTTAATTAATAAATACCTACTTACTAGCTACCAACATATATATGTTATTATATCTCACCTAAATTAATATAACTTAGGTATATATTATTATTATGTATAAATTATAAGTTATTATCAATATTAATAATATTATCAACCATTATTCACTAATATAATTATACATAATGTCCAGATTTAATTATAGATATGATTAACATTAACATTAATGTATATTAATATTATAATTGATTGTATGTATCAATTTTGATAAATATTTATTATTATTATGCACAATACTAATCATCATATTTCCAATTAATGTTTAAGAAGATATTGTAAAATGAATATTTATTTTTGAATATCAAATTTATGTATTATTTTATATGATATACTACCATCAATTATATAATTAATTATAAATATCAAGTTAAATTATGAATAAATATTTATTGAATATTAATAATATTATTTGAAATTTTTAATTAACATAATTATAGTTAATATCTAGCAAGATAAAATATAATAAAATCAATATTAGTAGTTATAATTTTATAAATATTTAATGCTGATGATAATAAGTTTTCTTATTTGTTAGGTATTTTTATGTTTAATATTTAGTATAACTAGTAGGTGGATTAGCTTGGTATCACATAACTAATGGATAGGGTAAACACGCCTATCACCAAACCTTTACCAAATTTTTGAATTTTTTTGTTTTTTTGGAAAACATTTCATGACCATGGGTGAACCAAGTGAAAATTTACAATATTTCTTGAAACTCCAAAAACAAAGAAGCAAGAAGAGGATGAGCTTGTTCAAAGAGAAAAAACAAATTTAAACCCCCTTACTTTCAAAGTTCACTTCTTCCTCATTTCTTGTTTGTGTTAAACAATTTAAAAAGTTATGGAAGTGTTATTTGAAGCTTTATAAACCTTTTTGAAGTGCAAAGATAAATAGAATGACATCCATAATCTTAAGCTCTAGAATGCAAATTGGTTATACATGCCAACCCACATTCCTATGACCCCCTTCACTTGGAGAATGCATATCTTGTTCAAACCTTCATCAATTTGAACAATTTTTGTTGCGTTAAATGCACCAGCTAAAGCTTTACAAAATCATTGAAAAAAATAAAATGACATCTAAACATCTTAAGCTCCAAAATGTAAATTGGTCATATGTGGCAACCCACATCATGTTGATGACCCCCTTCATTTGGAGAATGCATATCTTGTTCAAACCTTTATCAATTTGAGCCATTTTTGTTGCATTGGATGCACCATCTAAAGTGTTACAAAATATTTTTGAAGTGCAAAGATAATAGAGTGGCATCCAAAGATCTTAAGCTCCAAACTACAAACTGGTCAATGTGCCAACCAACATCATGCCCATGACTCCTTTCACTTGGAGAAGGTGTATCTTGCTAAAACCTTCATCAATTTGAATGATTTTTGTTGAATTAGATGCACCAAGTAAAGGGTTAAATTTTTTTTTGGAACTTCCAAAGCAACACAGCAATGTGCAAATATTTATAAGTTTTTATCCTTAAGTTATCGACATATGTATCCTAGTAGTTGCAATTTAAATGTAATTAAAATGTTTGACCCATATTTTTTGTCATATGTTTCAAGTTTACAAACTATATAAGTAGATGCACCAACCATTTTCTTGAGACAAATGGTTCTTGGGATGAGCCAATCAAAATGGTTTGACCCCAAAAACTAAACCAAAAATAAAACAGGATTATCATAAATTAGTTTATTTAGTAAATAGGTTTTGATGGGTAGGTAGTTTAACTACCTATTTAACCAAACATAGTTTGGTAAGTAAATATTTTACCTATGTAGCATAGCTCTCCTTAGAAACCCTCTCTTCAGACCCACACATCTTCCAGTTATTCTCACATTCATGCTTTCACCCACTGATACCACAACAGCTTCTACAACATTTCATGCTAAATATTTGTCTTTCCCATTGCCATATTTTAAATCACTCCAAGCAATAGCTAGACTACTGCAAACTGTAGCACAATCTTGCAATGCTTTACAATTAACAACAAATGCTAGCATTGCAGGACTTGAGAATGGTTCACATACCGATTTTTCAAAAACCTTTTTTTGGAATGTTTGACCTCTGTAATGTTTATGCACATGAAAGATGTGGCTAAGCTTCTTTGCATATATTGCAGTAACTCTATCTAGGCTAAGACCATCATCTTCAACATTTTCATTAGGCACTTCCTGTTCTCGTTGCTATAAAGCTACTTCTCTCTCCTTCAACCTCAATTTGTTGTTTCAGTTTTGAATTGTGTGGCGAGCTTTGGTTGCAACCTCAGGTGCAAGTTGCATTGTTCTTGCCCCATTTCATTGATTACATCCATTGCCCATCTCGACATAGTGCTGATGGACCCCAACAATCTAACCTCGATACTATACTAGTCTTAGTACAAATCACTAGAGGTGATCATCACACTTTGATATTAGGCGATGCCTTTGAAACAACTGCACAATAGGAAGGGCATTATGACTCATGACTTGGTAGATCAAAACATTTAAGTTGTATCATTATTCCAACCTTCCTTAGATGCATATGGTAAGCTCAATTCAATAACCATATGGGCAGCTCGCGTGACATACATATATATGGTTTTTGACAATTGTTAAGTTTTTGGTATGATATTGCAACCTACCCCACCATGAACCTTTTCCTCCCTTTCTACATAGTGCAAGAAATGCTGAGACTTAAGAGCTCTCATTTGGATTGTAATAGAATGGAATAGAAGACTAACACCATTGTCTTCTTTTTGTGTTCCTACATGGTGGTTGCCAGTGGCTTCTTTTGTGACCTGTTTTTCTTCAACAGATGTTCATGCAGTTGTTTAATCACCTTAGTTGTAGTTGTTTGTAGAGTGCTACCCCACACACAACATTGGATTGCAGGTTGACTCATGTCCAAGAAAGCATAAAATCACAGAGAAGAACATATAGTGAGTTCAGATGGAGACAATGCAATTGCCTAATTGCAATAGATTGCAAATCTTAGCAAAGTGGTAATGGGTTGTAAAGATTAACATAACTATGTTGAGATCTGTGACTGATCTCTACAAAGAACCCAAACTATGGTCTGCAATAGATACACACATTTGACTGGAAGAAATTCTTTGTTCATCCTTTGCTGTTGAAGAAAGTGGACTAACACAAATTTGTGAATGGGAAGATCATATGTGTGAGAAAGGATTAGGAAGAGCAATGAAAACAAATTCCATGAAGACAAAGACTCACATGAAAGCATTCTAGATGTGAGCAAAATCTTGGTGACCATAAGCTCTTTGCTGGGGTCCTCATAAACTTTAGCATTTGACTCTAGTCGTGGTCAATATGTTGCCACTAGTGCATAGTGCTGTTCTCCATCCTCCTCTAACCATCAACCTCCATTAAGACTGCAGCAGCTCTACATCAGTGTTGAATGCTGCAACTGATCTCTGCAAAAAATTCAAACTGTGGTCTGCAATAAATACACAAATTTGACTGGAAGAAATCCTTTGAATCCTTTGTTGTTGAAGAAAGGGGACTAACACAAATGTGAAATGAGAAGATCATATGTGTGAGAGAGGACTAACAGAGGACTAATGAAAACAAAGTCTGTGAAGACAAAAACTCACATGAAAGCATTGCAAAGTGTTCTAGCGACCATTATAAGCTTTGCTCAAATACTCATAATCTTCAGCATTCCACTCCAGTAGTGGTTTCCAATTGTGGTTGATATGTTGCTGCCGGTGTGGTGCTATTTTCCATCCTCCTCTAACCATCAACCTCCTCAAAAGACTACAGCTGCTCCGCTACACACACAAAATGGCCAGTTGAACAAAACCAAATTCCCCAGCATTTGTTCATGAGGGTTTCTGCAGAATGGGTGGCTTCAAAATCATCTCCTCCAAGGATTTCTTTCTCCCCTGTGAGATATTTTCACCTATAGACTTCGCCACTCTGTAGTTTTTTCAGTTAGCCTAAAGCCTAAACTCTTTGCTGCACTTGTTCATGAGAGTTTCTTTAGTGGGTGGCTTCAAACTCATCTCCTCCCACGATTTTCCCTCTTTTGCAACATGTTACATACAAACATACAACAGTAGCCTCTCCAGAAGAGGAGACTTTGGCACCAAACCCTAAACCCTAAATTTAAACCCTAAATCCTAAATCCTATACGCTAAATCTTAAGTTTACCATAAACCATGAGAGGAGGATCTGTGTAGAGTTGGAAGAAGAAAGGCAGGAGCTCTTTGTTCTACAGAGGAGTTCAGGAGACCCAAAAGGAATACCATCTTCCCAGGGAAACAAATTCGTGTAATGTACAATTTAACATGTTCCATATGACTGCTTAAAACCTCTACAATTGGCAACCAATCTCATAGGAGTTAGTCACATTTAGCTCCAAATGTGAGCATGCATCATGGATCACCTGCATCCGAATGGTTGCAATAGTGTAGGCACCAAGTTGCAACTGGACCTGCTGCACCGGCCGTCTTCAAGTGGCCTTCTCAAGAGCTTAAGGCGATGATCAAGCCAAACGAGCTCGTCAGAAAGGACTGCAACAAAGGTATATCCACCACCATTTGCCAGTGGATGTGCACACTGGAAATATGTGTATTCTATGACAAGAAACTACAATGCTCAGTAGGATGCACAGATTTGCCTCTTCAAGGCCATAATAAGTCCTATAGTTTTCTTGTATGAACAATTTCTTTCTGAGCATCCCGTAACCCTATATCTTTTCCAGCTTTTAAGAGAATGTCACTGGTCTAAGAGACCAGGGTTTTTTTTTCCCCCTGTTTCAAACTACTGTCACCTATAAGTTGAACAAGCAATTTATTTCATGAATAAATTGTGTCAGAGCTCATGAAGCTCAATGACCATGAAGAAATGTATGTTGTTTTTTCTGCTTTTTCATCGACTTTGATGTCCCAGTGCTTTATGATGCCTGCAATGAGGCTGCCATTAAGGTACATGGTTTTGTGGTTTGTGAGTTTTCTTCCTCTGTATACATCTAAATTTGTTTGGTTGGATGTGGGTACCCCTGTGGCAATTGTCATGCTTCCACCAACTTCATAACGAAGGTAGTCAAGAGAGAGCAAGTAATAGGGGATGTCAATCAGCATCATCACTTTTGAGGATTGTTTGTTCCTGTAGAGATTACTAGTCACACAACAGCAGTTCATCTACTCAGTCAGTCACATTCTTCTTTTGCTCCTAGCATGTGCCTCAAATGCATTGCAATCCTTCAAACAAATCAGGTAGAAATTCAGTTGTCCAGTTTTTTCCTTCCTGGATTATCATGAGTAAGCAAGCATCTAAGCAGACGGTTCTCTGATCCACTGTACCTTGATGAAGATTCTGATGGCAGCAGTTGTAGCATATGCCCTGAACCATCCTGTGATGACGATCTCAATTAGTTGTAGCCATGACTCCACCATTGATTTTGCATTACCAACCAACAATTGAAGTGATAGGAATTGGAGGAAGTCTTAGAAGATCATCTTCTGCTTGAAATTGGTGTTAGGGATGCAAGAGTACAGTGTACAAGGTATGTGGAAGTTGGGACCTGAATGGGAGAATGAGCTGCTAATGCTGGTGGGTGGCAACTATAGTTATGTGCATCCTGTTGTTTATTGCGAACATGGTTGTCAGTTCCATTAGTTCTCAAGTAGAGTGATACTGGCACTTCTCTTTCTTTTTAGATTTGTCAGAAACCCACATCTTCTTCTCATCAAATAGATTTGTGATGATACTATGCTTCAGGGTACTATACTAGAAATTCAGAGATGTGTAGAACAGGTGTCAGCTCTCTGAAGTGACATCTGAAGAAGCTCAATGGAGGCCTGTATTTTGCATGATCTGTGTCTCCAGGAGACCAATTCTTGGCTTTGTCAAGTGAATGGCTGATACTATTTGACTTGACTGTGTCAGGGCCTTCTATAACAAGCTGCTATAGGGTCCTAGTTGTAAAAGTCCCAGCTTCTTTGGCCATGACAAAACCTGACATTTCCTACAAATGCTAAGGAAAATGCCTTGAAACTCCCACCTCTCCACCTCCGCTTCAATAGATCTTCCAGCAATAGTGGTGAATTGAGGGCAGCTTCTTATGCAGAATCACAACAACCCAGATTTCACTAAGCTTTGCACTAGTGCTGCTACCACCACAACTCAATGGATGCCTACATCAGAAGAAAGTTCCTGCACATGCATCTGATAATATAATATGTACAATATACACTTGTCTTTTCTATTTTTAATGAAAACTTTAGTATCAGCTACAGTGCTTTTGTGCATGTTGTTTCTGGGCTTGCATTATAGATGGAGTCAGAGACATGTGCATGCTTCCGTTCCTGCAGGTTCTGGGTGCAGTAGTTGTTGGTAAGGGCATGTTGACATAGCTCTCAGGGGAATGACCTTTCAAGGTCTTATCATCTTCCTTTGCAAAATCATTATGGTGAAGTATACGATTTTCCCAGGGACGAGCTGTCATCTAGCGCTCGAGCCAACCCCAACCCTAGTGAGTGTTTGATGTTTCAGATTCAGTATGATCAAAGTACACTCATGAGCTTTCTCCTGCATGGTCCAGTCTCCACTGCATCCAGCCAGCATATCACAAATGTCAAGGTAAGACATACCTGGAAATGCATTGCAAATCACAAAGTGCTGATATTTCTATGTATACTGCTACCTGACGAGAACTTGCATATGCTAAAGCTCTCTCATGTTTGATCACTCCCTCCTGCTTCTGCTGGAGCTTTGCTTGAAGATCTTGTACAGTTCCTGAATTAGCACACCACCCAAGCTGTTCCCAAAATGATTAATCCCACCAAACCTATACCTGCACTGTCCACTCATAGTGCACCCAAGATCCACAAAACTTTAACAGTGTATTCTAGAGAACAGAATACACTTTAGCATTAGTAGCACATCAAAATAGAGAACACCTCATCACTATGCATTCAGAGTTCTTTTTTGCAGAGAATGCTGCTGTACTTCTGAGCTGACAGGACACCTACCTCCAGCCTGACATTGAAGCTTGGAATGCAGGTGATTACAACTGATTTACACTCCTATACTCAGATGTATCAATCACTATCAAGAGCAACTTGAGTCCTGGATTGAGTTGCCAACTACACCCCAGTTACTATCCAATGAAAAACAATGTGCTGCCTCTAGCACATGCTTGTCCACCTCCATGATGAGATCTGTACATTCCACCTGCACCAAATTCACACAAATCACCTCAA
>Ga0209208_10011747_pt1 | contig 11183 bp, 8 predicted proteins | sample S1TSphfallax_3_FD_187694 | JGI IMG/M metagenome (GOLD analysis project Ga0209208, IMG submission 187694) | Host-associated microbial communities from peat moss isolated from Minnesota, USA - S1T2_Fd - Sphagnum fallax MG (SPAdes) (version 2) | ecosystem: Host-associated > Plants > Peat moss >... | reverse complement strand
GGGTGTTTTGTGTAGGGTATTAGGAGCAGATGATCCCCAAATAAGTGCTCACCTTAGGCAGAGAGAAGCTGTTAAATAAGCTATGGGTCCTTATTACGGGCAGTATAAAAATACTGCCTGCTTCTTTTTTTCAAATTCTGCCCTTGGCCTGATCCATCTGTTTCTCAAAATAGATCGATGATGCCCAGACACATTTCGGTACTGCCCATTATATACTTTTTGGGTCCTGTTATGCATATTTAAAACCCAAAATGTGCATAACATGACCCAAAGTGTGTAATGGGCAGTACCAAAATGTGTTTGGACAGATCCAGACACACCTTGGACAGGCAAATAGGTAGTAAGAGAAAAAAGAGAAGCAGCTAGTACTTTTGTATTGCATGCAGTAAGGACCCATAGCTTATCTAATGTCTTCTGAGTCAGAGCCAAGGGGCACTTATTTTTGGAATGCCCCACTTTGCGGGTGTTACCCAACATGAACATCTGAAAAGAATTATTTTTATTGTTTTTCCTGTGATACCCAATGGATTGGGTATAATGGAAAAAAAGAAAAATACCTTTGGCATGTGTCTCACTTTTCAAAATGCCTTGCCCTTTGCCAAGTATAAATTTTGCTGAATAAGGAGCTATCTAGATACAAAATTTCTGCTGGTGCTTTATGTTTCCCAACTAACATACTCACTCCTGCCAGAGTAATAGAAGTGTTGGCTGGATTTCGGGCCTTGTTCCTGATGTGATTCTCATAGTAAGTGGATATGTAGGAGTAGTCTATTCTAGGAATCAAACCATCTAAACAGACTTAAGACCAAAGGGGGAGCTTCTGAGTATCTCTAGCATACTGCTAGAATGTCAAAAGTATAGCTTGACATCATATTGCTTAAGTGGGCAACCAGTTGCTCTTGGGCTTTTTACTCCATTCAGATGTTGTGTGGCCAAAAAGAAGGGGTCATAAAGCTTCCTTTTATTGTTTGTACATGGTCCATATTGACTGCCACACAAATCTATTACTGAAATTAAACTACACAACATCTACTTCTGAACCCTAAGGCTTAGGTGAATTAGAACATTTTGGAATCACTCTCATTGAGCATCAACTAATTCCTTATTGCATTGTTTCACACCCTCACTCACTGAATCCCAAAGGTTTTCACAATTAAAGAATCTAAGCATCACCCCAAATTTTGAAGAACCCAAGATCAACAATTTTTGTCCAATCCCCAAACAAATGAACTAGCAACAGATCCCAACCTCAAAGCGCCAACCAGGGCACTCACTTCCACTCATCCCAACTCCCCAATTTCATCCGACTTGATACAATGCCAAGAAGGAAGTCACTTATGAATCCTCTAATATTTTGCATCATTTTCACCACCAACTTATAACAAACTTATTAAATAGAATTGTGTATCTTCAATGTAGGGGAATTGCAGAGAACAATACTATGCACATAGAGCATTCATCTCTCCATGCATTTATTTCATCTCACTTGATACAATGTTAAGAAGAAAGTTGTTCATGAATCTTCTAACGTTCTACATCATTTTCACCATTAGCCTATAACAAATTTATTACGTAGAATTTTGTATCTTCAATGTAGGGGAATTACGGAGAACAATATTATGCACATAGAGCATTCATCTCTTCATGCATTTCAACTACACCAGTTTTATCTTCTACTACCAACATAATTTAGTCAAAGAATATTTAATTTTTTTTCCCATCTTGCAAAAACCAACCACCTTCAAATAACATAGCATCATCCTTTTGCAATCCAATCCACCAATTGGAACCTTGATTCCATAAGACATCATGAAGAACAAAAACCAAAACAACACAACTAGCAAGCTCATCTTCCAAAGAAGGCACCTGCATTTTCCTTTTTCCATGAATGCGAAACGTACAAGCATAAAACAAAGCAAACAAACACACATTATTTCAAACAACGCATGATCGGTGTGTTCATGAATAGTGACATTGCACCACCATCAATTACTAGTTTAGGGCACAAAATGATTAACCTTTTTCAATTTAAGGTTATTTTAAAATTGAGTCTTCTAATTTCTTGTGAACCTCTGTTTTACTTCTCTAGTGTTAGTGTTTTGGCAAGTCAAATATAGGGTTTTTAAGGTTTGATACAATTAGTGTAATGAGTAGAGGGAATTTGAATGATGTGGGGTCTATTTTGTTGAACAATATGATGGCAACCAAGGTCAAAGATGTTATACAATAGAATGTAAGTACAATCACACCTCAATTGGGTGTGTCACGTGTGGAGGCAAACATTCTTCTTCAACTCCCACATGGAAATGATGGAGGAGGTAAATAATCTTTTCAACATATTGTAAGAACAACCAAGAAAATAAGGATTGCTAAACTTGTTTCTTGTGGAACCAAAAGAAATACCCCTAGAAGGCACATTTTGTAACCACAAAGGGTTATTGTTCAAGGTTGGGGAGGCGATATCTAATTGTTTGCTAGAGGTGGGTGTCCTTGACTTAAAAATTAAGTACTATTCAGAACACATGGTAATTGTAAGCTTCATTACTAAGATGATTTGGAAAACCATATCATGGATTGGATACAAATTGTGAAGTAACAACTAATGGTGGGAGATGTGAAGTTTCAATTTCACATAGATAGAGGATTCTATTAGCTAAATACCTCTAATCTAGAGACCACAATGAAGCTCTTGACATTATCTTCCCACAAATTGGTGTCCCCCTAAGAGTTTTGTGGGTGCCTCTATTGAACCTAGATGATCCCACAAGGCTGAAATTACTAGTGTGGGTGGGCATTGTGGATGTTCCCATTTGAGTTAAAACCCTTGGAGGTGAAGATAGTAGCACATGTTGGGAAGGTGCTTGTAATTGACATAAACAATGATAGAATATTCCAAGGATACTCCATTTATATAGCAACACTATGTTAAAGTATGAGAACATGACAAACCATGTTATCAATAGTTGGAGACTCCCACCATACCACTTCATGGGCAAACCCTTTAATTTGAAGCACCTTAATGGAAGAAAGGATTTTGGCCCCAATTTGATGCAAAAGGGTTAAAAGAGAGGAGTTGAGCAAGGCTTGGTGAAAAAAGATGGCAACATCAAGGTAGCTCAAGCTATTATGTGAGGCAACCAATCCCAAACACCAAGTAAATTAGATGGGGTACCATACCCTATCTTTGTTTATGAACTTTAAGGCCTTAGGAAACAATCCAACTCCATATATTGTGAAGGGAACACAAGCAAAACTTCCTAAAAAAGAACTAGTGTTCCATGAAATTACATGTGATGACCTATAATGTTCATGGGTTCAATATGTAGGAGGAACAAACATGCAAACTAAGCTACTAGTTTAAAGGCATACACCCAAGGTTAGATATTATTTTTCTATAAGAACATGAATTGAGAGGCAGCAAAGTTAAGAAGGTGGGTGAGCTCTTGTGGAGAAAAGTTACTTGTTAGATTATAGAGGCAAAATAAGGTTATACATTTGAAATGCAACATGGTCGAGCCAATAGAGGTGGAACTTATGTATGGTTGGACACCAAGTGGGCCAAGTTGGTGTCATAATATGGCACCCTTTAGGGAACCATATTCAATTGATAATATTTAGTGGCCTACTAGGTGGATATTTGGGCTAAATTAATGTGTATGCCCTTAACAACCCAAAAAGAAATGTAGGATGTAGGAACACATGGTTTTTGACTTTCCTACATATTGCAATTTGGGTGTTTTATGTTGACACTAACACAATGTAACTTAATTGCAACAAGATTTCAACATGTAGCAAGATGATTTTTGAGAAAGAAAAATTGACATGGGAAGTTGTCAAGTTAACCTTGGGAGTAGAACAAATGGAAAGATTAGTAAAAAACTTGAAATACTCAATGGACAATGAAAGGAAGAATGGATAAATGATCATGACTTGACTTGATAGGATCTATGTAATGGAGCTAGCACATACCTAATCCAAATAGTAAGATATGGGCCTCTATATAGTAAGAGTGGATGGGGTGAAGTTTGACCATCACTCAATCACATGCTTATTGGAGCTACAAAAATAATCATCCAAGAGCTCTCATTGGAAGATGAGCATGAAATATTTTGATGAAGTAATGACTCCATATGCATGATATCAAAGAACTTACCATAAGGTGCCCCTTTCTTTTCAAAATTTTAAAAAATCATCAAGTATTACAAAGAACACTACAAATGTACAACATTTAATTTTCAATGTTAAAAAGAATCTTTGAAACACAACTTTGAAGAGGTGCAAGGTAAATTATAGGGTGCACCTCATGACCCATTACTCCAATAAGACATGGGAAAGCTAAGGTCAAGGTTAGAGAGCATCAAAGTGGTGGGGAGAAAAAATAGAACATGTGTCAAGTGGATGGAGAAAGGGGATGCCATAACAAAAGAAATTTAGTAAAGAAAGACCCCAAAAAACTAAGATTTTGGCTTTTAAAAAAAAAAGGGAAAATGTTCATTAGTAGAGAGGAAATGGAAGTGGCATGCACAAAAAATATATTGGAGATTATACCATGATTTGAACTAGCTTGCCCATAAATAGAAGGTTGAAGCAAGGTTCTTGCAACTATACTTTGGAATTTATTGACACCATGAACAACATTTTGACCAAAAAAATTATTGAGTTAGAGTTTTTTAAAAACAATGGTGGAAATGGTAAAAGGAAAGCTTTGCCCACTTAAATGAAATCATAGTGGAATTCTATAATTGGTTTATGGTACCTAATAGGCCCTAACTATTCATACATGATTATACAAGCTATCCAAAAGGGATCTTTACCAAATGGAACCAAAAAGAGGTTTATTACACTCATTTAGAAAGTTGACAAAAAAAAAGAACCTATTGAAGATCAATTACCTTACAAAATGTTTTGTATAATATTTTTGTGAAGTTGGTGTAATTAAGGCTTCAACCCTTTTTAATGGAAGTGATTGAGACTAACAAGGTTGTACATTATTATTGAAATAATAATCCAATGGCATGACAAGGGTAGTTTTTTTACAAAGATAACCATAACTCAATCATTTTTGAAATTGTGATTAACCAAAACCTTTGGATGTGACATTGTAATTTTGGATTACTTAATGGGAAGAATGACTTAAATGTTCATGATAGGAGTCCATTGATTTCTATTTTGTTGCAGGGGCATAATGCATATTTGGAATTCAATGTAAATGACAATCTGTATTTAAGATATTACTTATTTATGTATGGCATGTACTTGAAATGGGCTTGGTTTTTGCAAACCATTTTCAAGCCATAAGGAGATAAATGCAAACATGTTTTTCAAGTTTTTTCCACAATAGATCCACCTAAAAATTGTATTGCCCCAAAGTCAATAAAATAAATTAAGGTCCTAGATAAGACCAAAGAGCCACAATTTATGTAAGGTCCATAATTTTACATGGGTGATGATGATTTGTACATTAGATTATAATTTTTTTGATCATTTAGGGAATATTTTACATTATTAAAAAAAGAATACAAGGCACCATGAATTGACCATTGCAAGGGGTCATGACAATTGACACCTCCAAGGTTTGTAAATGATTTGTTAGCTATTGAAAGTCTAATATTTGAAATGGTGTTAACTAACTACATGTTTTGCAAGTCAGCAAACCAACACATAGCAAGTTGAAAAAGGTTGTATTACATACAACCATGAAAAAAACCAAGAATTCTATTTTAAAATTGAATTCCATTGAATGTCATTTTTATGTTAAACTACAAACAACCTCAACGAAGAGGCCCAAGCATTCTTCATTGGATTACCTATGATCTTGTACCAAAACAATTTATAGATTTCACACCTTCGCACCCAATTTCAAAGTATTTTCACACAATATTTAAACCACATTTTACATTAAACTAAATTATTAAATACTATAGAAAATATTTTTTCCAAATTTGAGTGAAAATTCAACTCATAATTTTTCAAATAAAGACATGTAGAACATGCTTTGTTTCACGAGTAATATACACAAATTGCATATGCACCTAGTGGTGCATTCTTTAGGTTAAATGTTAAATAAGCTAAAATCAAATAATGGATAGACTTTTACCACATATGTATAAGTTGTTTTAATAAAATCAAACTAGTTAAGACCTCATTTCAAGTTAATTGAGTTGTTTAATTTAAATTTAAACTTTGTAGTTTGATGTACATTACTTGCAATGAAGCATGAAGAGATTGCAAGATAATCAACATGTTTGAGGAACTATGGCTCTAGACAAAATTTCATGCCTCCAATTAGTCTAAGTAAGCTAGCATCAAATAGCGAATGAACTTTTACCATGTACGTACTTACTTTTTTAAAAATCACACCTAAGACCTTCTTCAAGTTACTTGAATTATTTAGTTCAAAGATTTGAAATTTACAATTTGATATCATGCTATTGTACTTGCAATGAAGCATGAACACATTATAAAAGGGTCAACATGTTTCAAGTGCTAAGGTTGTCCACCCACAAAATTTCATGCTTGTAATTAGTCTAAAAGAACTTGCAAATTACAATTTCAAGCTTGAAAATTCAGGTTGATGAAATGAATATTTGCATAAAGAACAAAGGGTCATTATTTTTTAACATGTAAGACTTATTACTATTGATGGTTGTTAGTGTTGTTGTTTGCTATGTTAGTTTATTGAGGATGTTGGTGTTGATGGTTGTTGATGGTATTAATGGTTACTTGTGACTAATGTTGTAGATGCTACTATTGATGGTGTTGTAATAGTTATGCATGTTGATGACCTCCCTCTTGTTGCATAGTTGGGACTCATAAAACAAAACCACAAATATGTTAGGTTGGGTAATCACCCCAAATTCCAAAGAGGGCAACATTCAAATACTCACATGAAATCCTTTCTATGGACAATAAAATAGATTTCAAGTCCATGCCCATATTAGTCCAAAAAAATCTACCCATATTAATATGAGCGACAAAAAATTTGAAAAATAATGAAAAAGCTTCACAAAACATCAAAAAAAATTGAAAAGAATATAATTGAAAGACATGTTGAAATTTTGATTTGTAAAGCTATGCCATAAGCAAACTCAAATTTGGAAGCAAAATTTGAAATTTGAAAATTTCCTTCCACCACATGCCCACAAGAATATGGTTCAATAACTAGTAACCCACAAAATATCATATTTCATCAATAACAACATTTGAATATTAATGATTCATTTTTTCTATTGTAAATCATTATTTTTGAGTTTTAAATGCCACATGTGATTACAAATTCTTTTAGATGCCTTGGACAAGTCATAATTTTTTTGTCACAAAAGACATGACATGACATGACACTTAATCAAAATAACATTTGCATTAAAGTGCGATTAACACAAACTTTCATCCAATTAACATCTAGCTAATGTGACATGATCATTTATGATTGGGTTTTACCATTCAAGTTTGTAATGGCATATGCCTACATGGCATGGTCATTTGCAACTAGTTTTATGCTTAAAATGTGGGGATGCATAATTTTTTTTGACCAAAAATGTTGACACTTTGGGTGAAAACATCCATGGGTGATACCACTAGCAACCACCTCAAGGAATGGTTAAGGAACCAAAAATGGCCAAATCATTTTCCCGAGCCCTTTACTTTTATTTTTTTCGCAACTATAAATTATTATTTTTCTCATGTTTATCAATTACAAGCGTTAATATATAATTTGAACTTTATTTTGAAATTTAAAAATTAGAAATTTTTAATAAATTTTTTATTCATAATCAAAAGTGCCTCTTCAAAAATAGATAGTTGTAACTTTGGAAATTCATAACTAAATTACATTTTTTCAATTAATTTCTTAATAAAAACCTAAAAATAGAATGACTTCCAAATTACCTTAGGAATTTTTTTTTCAGGAAAATGATCAAATCATGTTTCAAATTTGTGTTCATGACCAAAAAATTCAAGGAAAGAAACCAACGCCACATTCTTGAAACTCTTTTTTAATGCAATGATTAAGAACATCAAAATACACAATGTTCTTGCTATTATTGAAAATTAATAATTTATGGAACCTAATAAATGTATTCATTAAAAAAATTATGAAAATATTTATTTAGGTGTTTCCTACGATTTTTCAAAATTCAATGGGTCCAAGAAAATCAAGGTGTGATGTTCTTAGTGGTACCACCCAATGATCGTTTTGGCCCTTGGCAAACTACAAGCTGAACAAATGGCACCATGTGGCATATTTAGGCTACATTAAACTAGGTGGCCTAACCTATTTAACCTAAGGTCCCTAGGGTAAAAACATGGAAGCCTAGATGATTTAGATTAAACACCTCAACTTTTAAATGGCTTAAGTTAAATACCTTGACCTAAAGTAAACACTTTAATTACTTAGTTTAAACTAGGATAAATAGGTCGTAATAATAAAAATTTGATCCTTTCACCTTCACATTGAAGGTTAAAATGCTTCCCATTGCACCAACTTTTTTAATGTAATATGAAATGGAGTCACACAATAATAAACATTTTCATTAACCTATTTAAATGATTTACTCAACCTACCATATGTTATGTTGGGTACTTAAAGGCTTACCTAGGGGTTGCTTGGGGTACTTAAGGGCTACCTAAAGGTTGATTATAGTATTTAAATTACCTAAGAAACTACCTAGGGGTTTACCTAGGAATTAAGTACACATAGACTAACTAGGGTACCTAAGGTTTATTTAGGGGCTACCTAGACTAACTAGGGTACCAATGGATGTACCTAGGGGTTGTTTAAACTACTTGTGGTTTTTAAAAACTAATTAAAATAACTAGGGGCTACCTAGGTTACCAAGGGGGTAAAACATGGTTAAGTGCCTCATGTTTGACATTTTGAAAAGTCCACATCTTACACTAGCGACAATTCCTGCATTTAAAATAATTATCAAACTATAAATCCTATGATTATCCCTTATGGTTTTAGTCACAAATATTAATAGACCACCTTATAAATATACTTAAACATGTGATTAGTCTATAAATTTATTAAAAAATTTAAAGATTTTAGTGTGAAATGGAATATCAATTGCAAAACATGACAAAAATCATGACGAGTTAAAATTTTAAATATGAAAAAAATTATATTGGAAAAATTTCAATGCATCTTACAATTGAACTATTCGTTTTATGGTGGCCTATTTTTTAATTTTAATTTTGATATTACTATGACACATTTTTCAAGTCCACATTTTTCATTTTCCAATGTGTGACAAACATAATGTCATCATTTCAAAAGTCCACAATGAGTCCATTTTTTTCTTAAAACTCATCCATAATTTAAAAAAAGATTCCCACTAAAATCTATTACAACATGGATAATGAAAAAATTGAAAAATTTACAATTTTTTCTTCTTTTTAGATCTTGCAACACATGTAAAAAAGAAGTGAAAAGTTGATTCTCCTTTTTAGTGATGAAAATTTTCACCTTGTGCCATTTTGTTACAATTGATTTAATGTTTGCTCTGACAACTAACATCATTGAAAGCTTTGTGTGTTGACATTGTTATCATCCAATGTCACACAAATTACCTATGAAAAAATGTATCTTTGCTACAATTTGGAGGCAAAAAGGAAATTTTGAATTTGGGCTTGTTGCTTTTGTATTGGGTTCAACCAATGGTCAAATGTGGATTTTAGGTAGTAGGATAGATGGCCTTCAATTTTACCATTGTGGGCACACTTTTTTGAAATTAGTGAAAATATTCTCCAAGTCATTAGAATAAATCAAAATTGAGGGAACCAAAAAATTTGTTAACCCTTACGGTATAGTAAAGAGGATTGTTGGTTAACAATGGCTACTAGCATCATCTTGACATCAATGCCATCTCATATGCCACCCAAGATTTAATGTTACTTAACATTTTAAATGTGTACTAATGACTAATTTTAAGATGATTAACATTAGCCTAAAATTGGAGATAACATCAGGTGTGACCATACCATTAAAAGTATCAGATCTAAATAGGTAAGGAATGTAAGTGATTACTGTGCAGGTAGGTAATAGATAAGGCACTTGATGACTACCAGGTATGTAGATACATGTGGATGGTTCATACATAGCTAACATCCATACCAATGTGAATGGAGTATTCCCTATGCACACTCCATCCATCCATCCATCCAGTACCCACCACATTTGCTTCCCGCCCTCAGTCCCTCAGGTGAAGTCACGTAAAAAACTGATTAAAGCTCACTGACAGCTTCCCTTCATTGTCCCTATTATTACTACATGGAATACAATGGTGGCCATTAAGATTGGATAGTAACTAGATGGATCTCTAGTAGATTTATAATCATCTGTACATGATGGAGCTTTAGCAGAACCTGCCTGACAAAGGAATCAACAACCCCATCAGCTTGCTCAAAGAATTGCCTTATTTTTTGAACTCTCATGTGTTCCAAGTACAACCTCAGTCCTTTCCCCCTCATCCATTAGCTCAACTCTCCTGATGACTCCTCAGTTGTGGTGAGAATACTTAGAGAGGTCTCCTTTTCTGTTGTTCCCTTGGGATATGTGAGAATGATATGACTTTAGTTCAAGACCAACATGAGAGACTTAAGACCAGTGAATTGGGTGGGTAACTTAATAACCTTAATAACTTTTGAAACAAGGGGTGTGTCACACCTGTGGCCTTGCCATTTACATTAAAAAGTATCTCAAGGATAAAGAAGAATTATGAAAACTCAAATATTTCACCATGCAAAAATATAATCTTTCAAAAATCCTGAAAAAGAAACCAAAATCCTTCAAGATAGTATAACTCTATAACTAATTTCAACACAAGCCAAAATATCATCTTTCAAAATCCTCATATAAAAATAGACCTATTATTTATTACCTAGGGGCCAAAAACCCGTAAGCTACTATACTCTTTAATGAATCTAAACACAATATCCTTGCCTTGGAAGGCAAGGCCGACAAACAACTTCTGGGTATATTGGTGTTGGATGAAGACCATACTGGTATTACCTCATTCATGTCCATACCAGGGAGGTATTGGTATTAGGCTGGTATTGCCTCAAGTCATACCAATCTGGTCAATTCTTTAATATCAGGACTAGTACCAGGGTTCAGACCAGTGTTGGTCATTTATTGATTTTTTTTTTGTAAGTGCTGGCTAGGTTTTTTCATTTAAACAAAA
>Ga0209208_10011746_pt1 | contig 11183 bp, 11 predicted proteins | sample S1TSphfallax_3_FD_187694 | JGI IMG/M metagenome (GOLD analysis project Ga0209208, IMG submission 187694) | Host-associated microbial communities from peat moss isolated from Minnesota, USA - S1T2_Fd - Sphagnum fallax MG (SPAdes) (version 2) | ecosystem: Host-associated > Plants > Peat moss >... | reverse complement strand
CGCGTGCGTCCGCTGTCGTCACCAGGACGATGCGGACGTGAACGCGGCACGCGTCATCCTCTTGCGGGCGGAGTCGCCGCCTACGAGAGCACCGGGCGACGCTCGGGGCGCGCAGCAGGACGCTGCGTGACCACGCTCACGACGAAAGGTCTCCACTGATTGAGGAGACGCGACTCCCGCGCCGAGGTTGCTCCGCCCCGATAAAATTCTGCGTATGTGTGGGCGCAGATGAATAGTAAGCCCTTTGCACCGGCCTCCGCGATACGCGATAGCGCGGGGCGATGCGAACGGGCTGCGAGGACGAATACGCCAGCATCGAGCACAATGCGTGGCGGGAGGCTGCCGGCTATTTATCCGCGGCTCGCGAGAAACGCGGCGAGGTCCGTATCGGCTTCCGCGATGCGTCGGCGTGCAAGCGCGAAATCGTCCTCGGTCAGCGGACCGTTCTCACGCTCAAAATCGGCGATTGATTCAGCGATGCCGCGTGCTTGAAGAGCCATGACGAGCGCCTCGTTAACGAACTTCGAATATCCACCCGGCCCAACTTCCGCGATAATGGCAGCATCGGTATCTGGCTGGATCGTGAGCGAGCGCTTTCGCGCCGGCGCTTGCTGGGGGGGGGCTCGCTTCCCCTTCGTCAGGGATAATGGAACGGAACGACGGTCCTTCGCTCATGCTGATATCGTACTCCCGGTGCGATCGCTTCGCAATCCGCCAATGGTTCGGCGTGCACGCTTGCGGTCGGGACGGTCGCGGAGATTGCTTCATGGGGGATCGCCGAGACGGTGGCTGCCCCGATTTCGTGCGCGAGTGGACCATGTTTGCTATCCCATCAGGACGGAGGTTAGGGTAGGGTGACCCGCGGTGTTTCAGAGGCGGGAAGCATGGCGTGCCGAACGGCGCGGTATGCCGATTCCGCTGGACGTCGCGCGCAGCCGGTCCGTTTCCGGGACGCCGCGGCGGATCTTCCAACTCCTCACCGAGATGGGGACCTCGAGCGATGCGATTTGGCCGTTCGCCTCTCAGCCGTTCATGCGCAGCTCCGGCCCCCTCACCCCCGGCACGACCGAAGAGTGGCACCTCGGCTTTCACTCCGTGCTCGAGGACGTCGTGCCCGAGCAGAAGATCATCTGGCGGATCGACAACGACGGCGTCGACGGCACGCACGGCTTCTACCTCAGCCCCGACGGCAAGAAGCAGAAAATCGAGCACCGGATCGTCGCGACGCTCTCGGACACCGAGGGCCGGATGTTCTGGAAGCGCGTCCAGGACGCCCACGAGCGAGCGATCGACGGCCTCTTCGACAAACTCGAACGCGTCCTGAAACGCTAGCCGCGTCGCGCGCGGTTTGGAGCCGCGTATGCAACAGCGAATTTTAGGAACCAACGGCCCGCACGTCGGCGAGCTCGGGCTCGGAACGATGGGCATGTCCGACTTCTACGGCGTCGCGGACGACGCGGAGTCGATCCGCACGATCCAGCGTGCGCTCGACCTCGGCGTCACGATGCTCGACACCGCCGACATGTACGGACCCTACACGAACGAGGAACTGGTCGGCCGCGCGATCGCGGGCCGCCGCGATCAGGTGTTCCTGGCGACGAAATTCGGGATCGTCCGCGACCCGAACGACCCGAGCAAACGCGGCTTCAACGGCAAGCCGGCGTACGTTCGCGAGTGCATCGAGGGATCGCTCAAACGGCTCGGGGTCGATCACATCGACCTCTACTACCAGCATCGCATCGACACGTCGCTGCCGATCGAAGAGACGTGGGGAGCGCTCGCGGAGCTCGTGCAAGCCGGCAAGGTGCGCTACCTCGGCATCTCGGAGGCGAGTGCGGAGACGATCCGGCGCGCGAACGCCGTGCACAAAATTGCCGCGCTGCAATCCGAGTATTCCCTCTTCTCGCGCGATATCGAGGACGAGGGCAACCTGGCCGTGATGCGCGAGCTCGGCATCGCGCTGGTCGCCTATAGCCCGCTCGGCCGCGGCTTCCTCAGCGGTACGATTCGTTCGCTCGACCAACTCGCACCCGATGATTACCGCCGGTTCGCGCCGCGTTTTCAGGGCGAAAACTTCGTGAAGAACCTCGAAGTCGTCGATCGCGTGGTCGAGGTAGCAAAAGAACTCGGCGCAACGCCGTCGCAAGTCGCGCTTGCGTGGGTACTCGCGCAAGGCGATGATATCGTGCCGATCCCCGGCACGACCAAGGTCGCGCGCATCGAAGAGAACGTCGCATCGACGAAAATCAAACTGAGCGCCGAGCAGCTTCAACGGATCGAAGCCGTCGCGCCGAAGGGTGCCGCCGCCGGCGAACGCTACGCGGACATGACGATGGTGAACCGATGAAGAAGCGTCACCTCGGCGCAGCCGGTCCGCTCGTGAGCGAACTCGGCCTCGGCTGTATGTCGCTCGCCGGCCCATACGGAACGGGCGAAGAACGCGAGTCGATTGCGACGATCCACCGCGCGCTCGAACTCGGCGTCACGCTCTTCGATACCGCCGAGATGTACGGCCCGCATCGCTGCGAAGAGATCGTCGGCAAAGCGCTCGCGGATCGCCGCGACCGCGCATTCATCTGCACCAAATTCGGCATCTATCCCGAGGGACCGGACGGCTCGCCGCAGCGCGTGAGGACCGCGGTCGAAGGGTCGCTTTCGCGCCTCGGTATCGAGACGATCGATCTCTACTACCAGCACCGTGTCGACCCGAAGGTGCCGATCGAAGAGACCGTCGGCGCGCTGGCGGACCTCGTTCGCGCGGGCAAGATCCGCTACATCGGGCTCTCCGAAGCTGCCTCGGACACGATCCGCCGCGCGCAAGCGACGCATCCGATCGCCGCCGTGCAAACGGAGTATTCGCTGTTCTATCGCGATATAGAAGACAACGGCAACCTCGCGACGCTACGCGACCTCGGGATCGCGCTCGTCGCCTACAGCCCGCTCGGGCGCGGCTTCCTCACCGGTACCGTGACCGCGCCGACCGATTTTGCGCCGGACGATTCGCGCCGGAATCATCCGCGCTTTGCGGCCGAAAACTTCGCCGCGAACAAAGCCATCGTCGATGCGCTCGGGGTGGTAGCCGCCGAAATCGGCGCGACGACGGCGCAAACGGCGATTGCGTGGGTCCTCGCGCAAGGCGACGACATCATCACGATCCCCGGCACGAAGCACGTGAAGCGCCTCGAAGAGAACGCCGGCGCGGCTGATGTTGCCCTGACGCCGGCGCAGTCGGCTCGGATAACGCAAGCCGCGCCCAAGGGAGCCGCCCGCGGGCAACGGTACGCGGATATGGCGACGGTCAACCGCTAGCGCGCCCGGCTGAAACCACGCCGCTCGAAAAGCGGCCGGTCCGCGACCGACCTCGAAAACGCAAGCCGTCGTGGGAAACGAGATCGTGCTTGGGCTGGATTCGGTCGTCGTGCGGCTCGAACGCGAACGGCCGGTCGTGCTTACGGTGGGCGGCGAGGACGCGCCGCTCTTACCGGCGGCGCCGTTCGACCCGAGCCGCGACCGGACGCTCGAGCTTGCCGCGCGCCGATCGATCGCCGAACAAGCCGGCATCGACGTCGGCTATCTGGAGCAGTTGTATACGTTCGGTGATCGTCACCGCGACCCGCGCGAGGTCGCCGGCGGCCCGCGCTACGTCACGGTCGGATATCTCGCCCTGACCGGGGCGGCGAGCGCGGGAAACGCCGAGGCCGGCTGGCGGGACTGGTACGATTTCTTCCCGTGGGAAGACCGGCGCGCGGGGCTGCCTCGGGTCCTCAGCGACGAAATCGAGCCATTCGTGCGCGACTGGATGCGCGACGGCGAGCGCCGATTGCGGGCCACGGCGGCGTTCGGCCTCGACGATGCGCCCTGGAACGACGAAGCGGTCCTCGAACGCTACGAGATTCTCTACGAGATCGGCGCCGTCGGCGAAGCGCCGCACGCCGCGCACGCGGTCGGGAGATCGATGGGGCTCGACCACCGCCGCATCCTCGCCACCGCGATCGGACGGCTGCGCGGCAAGATCAAATATCGGCCGATCATCTTCGAGCTGTTGAACGAAACGTTCACGCTCTGGGAACTTCAGCGCGCGGTCGAGGCACTTGCCGGGACACGACTGCACAAGCCCAATTTCCGGCGCCTCGTCGAGGAGAGCCGGATCGTCGTCGGCACCGGCGACCGCATTCCGACCAGCGGCCGGCCCGCCGAAACCTACCGGTTCCGGCCCGAGATCATCGCCGAACGCCCCGATCCCGGGATCGCCATCCGCTAGTCTCCCTTGCTCGGCCCGGGGAACCTTCGCGACGGCGGAGGCGTTTATGCTCATATCTAGTATAAGCCGCGATCCCCTCCCGCGGGACCGCGCCGTTCGGAAAGCCATTCATGGTCGAGACACTCCCCTTCACCTCCGCCGTCGAAGCGCGGACGCGCCCGATCTACGACCGTCTCGCGCGGGTCGTCCCAGCCGCCGAATGGCCGCTCTTCGCCCCGTATGTCGATGCGATCAACGCGCTCAAGCGTGAGAAGAACGCGGTCATCCTCGCGCACAACTACCAGACGCCGGAGATCTTCCACGGCGTCGCCGATATCGTCGGCGATTCGCTGCAGCTCGCCCGTGAAGCGGAGCGCGCCGAAGCGGATGTCATCGTCGTCTGCGGCGTGCATTTCATGGGCGAGACGGCGAAGATCCTCAATCCGAATCGGACGGTGCTCGTGCCGGACAAGAGCGCGGGATGCTCGCTTGCGGAGTCGATCACCGGCGCCGACGTGCGGGCGCTTCGCGTGCAGCATCCCGGCGTCCCGATCGTCACCTACGTGAACACCAGCGCCGAGGTGAAGGCGGAGTCGGATATCTGCTGCACCTCGGCAAACGCGGTGCAGGTCGTGGAGTCGCTGGGTGTGCCGCGCGTGATCATGATCCCGGATGAGTTTCTCGCTCAGTACGTGGCGGCGAATACCGCGGTCGAGATCATCACCTGGAACGGTCACTGCGAAGTGCACGAGCGCTTCAGCGGGATGGATGTCGCACGCCTGCGCGAGGACGACGCGGGGATCGTCGTGTTGGCGCATCCGGAGTGCCCGCCCGACGTTCTGGCCGCGGCCGACTACGCCGGCTCGACCGCCGGGATGATCGACTACGTGCGCGCGCATCCCGCGGAGCGCGTGATGCTGCTGACCGAGTGCTCGATGAGCGATAACGTCGCGGTCGAGTTTCCGAACGTCGAGTTCGTGCGGCCGTGCAATCTCTGCCCGCACATGCGGCGCAACACGCTGCCGAAGATCTTGCGTTCACTGCAGACGATGACCGACGAGATCCTGGTCGATCCGGCCGTGATCGCGGGCGCGCGGCGCTCGCTGCAAGCGATGATCGACGTCACGAGCCCGCGCGTCCGCGATGGGATTGCGCGTAGCTCGTGATCGATTTCGCGCTCGATGAATTTCTGGAAGCGACGCTGCGCGAAGATCTCGGCCGGGCCGGCGACCTTACGACGAATGCCATCGTTCCGTCGGATCGCATCGCAACCGCCGCAATCGTGGCGCGCAGCGCGCTCACCGTCTCGGGTCTCGCCGCGGCGGGACGGACCTTCGTTCTGCTCGACCCGACGGTTACGGTGGACTTTCGAGCGCATGACGGCGACACCGTCGCCGCCGGCACCGTCCTTGCGACGGTTTCGGGTTCGGCGCGTACGCTATTGACCGCGGAGCGAACCGCACTCAACGTGCTCGGGCGCTTGTGCGGCGTGGCGACGGCGACGCACCGCTACGTCGACGCGATCGCCGGCACGAGCGCGACGATCGTCGACACGCGTAAGACGACGCCCGGGATGCGCGCGCTCGAAAAAGCCGCCGTACGCCACGGCGGCGGCAAGAACCACCGCTTCGGCCTTGACGACGCGATCCTCATCAAGGACAACCACGTCGCGATCGCCGGCGGCATCGCGCCGGCGATCGCTGCGGCGCGCGCACACGCCGGTCACTTAGTCAAGATTGAAATCGAAGTCGATACGCTCGCGCAGCTCGACGAGGCACTCGCCGCCCGCGCCGACATCATCTTGCTCGATAACTTCGCGCCCAGCGATCTGGCCACGGCCGTCGCGCGCACGGGCAGCGCCGCGCTGCTCGAAGCCTCCGGCGGCGTCACGCTTGCGACCGTGCGCGCGATCGCCGAGACCGGAGTCGATCTCATCTCCGTCGGCGCGTTGACACACAGCGCGCCGTCGGCCGATGTGGCGCTCGACATCGCCGATTAGCGGCGTCGCGCGGCTCGCGAAGTCCACCGTCGCGTATGAAATCGTCGCTTCGTGTCCCATATCGGTTGACAGCGAAATGCTTTAGGCTTAAAGTAGCCGGAATGGCGGCATGCGAGTGAATGCGCCCATGAAGGTCGTCTCGATCGGAGGCGGCCCCGCCGGGCTCTTTTTCTCGATCGTGCTCAAGCGCGTGCACCCCGCCGCCGAGATCGTCGTTCACGAACGAAACGCTCCCGATGATACCTTTGGGTGGGGCGTGGTCTTCTCCGACCAGACGCTGGGAAACATCGCGGCCGCCGATCCCGAAACCTTCGCGCGCATCGCCGCCGATTTCGTTCACTGGGACGCAATCGACGTCAACTACCGCGGCCGCACGATCCGAGCGGGCGGTCAGGGCTTCGCCGGGATCGCGCGCAAACGGCTGCTCGGGATCTTGCAAGAGCGCGCGCTCGCGCTCGGGGTCGACGTTCGCTTTCGCAGCCCGATCGACGCAGACGCCGTTCGGGATGCCGACGTGATCGTCGCCGCCGACGGGGCGAACAGCGCAACCCGGCGCGCCCACGAGACGATTTTCGGCACGACCCTCGAGGGGCGGCGGTGCCGTTATATGTGGCTCGGGTGCCGCCAGCCGTTCGAGGCGTTCACCTTCGCGTTCGAGCGCACCGATCACGGCTGGTTCCAAATCCACGCCTACCAATTCGATGCGCACACGTCGACCGTGATCGTCGAGTGCCGTGAGGAAACCTGGCGAGCCGCCGGGCTCGACACGATGAGCACCGCAGATTCGATCGCGTACTGCGAGCGGCTCTTCGCGCGCTTTCTCGGCGGCCATCCGCTCATGAGCAACGCCGCGCACCTCGCCTCGCCGTGGCTCTCGTTCGTGCAAGTCAACAACGCGCGCTGGTCGCACGATAACGTGGTGTTGCTCGGCGACGCCGCGCATACGGCGCACTTCTCGATCGGTTCGGGGACCAAACTCGCGCTCGAAGACGCGATCGCGCTCGCGAAGGCGCTCGCCGCGCATTCCGAGCCGGCTGCGGCCTTCGCGGCCTACGAAGCCGAGCGCCGGATCGAGGTCTTGCGGCTGCAGAATGCGGCACGCAACTCGACCGAGTGGTTCGAGAACGTCGCCCGCTACGCGGCGCTGGAGGCCGAACAGTTCGCGTACAGCCTGCTTTCGCGCAGTCAACGGCTCAGTCACGAAAACCTCAAGGTGCGCGACGGCGCGTACGTGCGCCGCGTGGAAGGCTGGCTCGCCGAGCGAAGCGGAGTCTCCGAGCCGATCCCCCCGATGTTCTTGCCCTACCGGTTGCGCGAGATGGAACTCGTCAATCGGGTCGTGGTCTCGCCGATGGCGATGTACCGCTGCCGGGACGGCACGCCCGACGATTTCTATCTCGTGCACCTCGGATCGCGCGCGCAAGGCGGCGCGGGCCTCGTCTTCACGGAGATGACGTGCGTTGCGGCGGATGCGCGGATCTCGCCCGGCTGCGCGGGGATGTATCGCGACGAGCATCTTGCGGGCTGGAAGCGGATCGTCGATTTCGTGCATGCGAACACGCCGGCGAAGATCGCGCTGCAACTCGGCCACGCCGGTCCCAAAGGCTCGACGCAAGTCGGCTGGGAGTCGCCCGACGAGCCGCTCGCGGAGGGCAACTGGCCGCTCATCGGACCCTCGCCCGTACCCTTCGGGGAACGGAGCGCGATCCCGCGCGAGATGACGCGCGACGATATGGACCGGGTCGTGAAGCAATTCGTGCGCGCGGCGCACATGGGGATTGCCGCCGGGTTCGATCTGCTCGAACTGCACTGCGCGCACGGGTATCTGTTCTCGAGCTTCATCACCCCGCTCACCAACAAGCGGACCGATGCATACGGGGGATCGCTCGAGAACCGCTTGCGGTTCCCGCTCGAAGTCTTCGCGGCGCTGCGTGCCAACTGGCCCGAGCGGTTGCCGATGTCGGTGCGCATCTCGGCGACGGATTGGGTCGAAGAGGGCGTGACGCCCGACGACGCGGTCGAGATCGCACGCGCCTTTCGTGCCGCCGGCGCCGATCTGATCGACGTCTCGGCCGGCCAAACATCGCGCCGTGCGAAGCCCGTGTACGGACGAATGTTCCAAACGCCGTTCTCCGATAAGATTCGTAATGAACTCGGCATCGCGACCATGGCGGTCGGGAACATCACCGATGCCGATCAAGTCAACGGGATCATCGCCTCCGGTCGCGCCGATCTCGTCGCCATCGGCCGGATGCATCTCGCCGATCCGTATTTCACGCTTCACGCCGCGGCCGCGCTCGCTTACGATGCCCAGCCCTGGCCGCTCTCGTATCTCCCGGGGCGCGATCACTATGCGCGTACCATTCGTCGCGCCGCCGAAGCGGCGGAGGTCGTTCGATGAGTACCGCCGGGCGGCGCGCACGATGATCGAACGCGCGGATCGCGAATCCCGCCTGACCGAAGCGGATCATCTCTCGGTGCGCGTCTGGCTGCGGATGCTCGCTTGCACGACGCTCGTGGAGCGGCGCGCGGCGACGAGGCTGCGCCAGAATTTCGCGACGACCTTGCCACGTTTCGATTTTCTCTCGCAGCTCGAACGCAACGGGAACGGTCTGCGGATGACCGAGATCTCGGATCGCATGATGGTCACCGGCGGCAACATCACCCGCATCGCCGACCAGCTCGAATCCGAAGGTCTGATCGCGCGCTCGCCGGCTCCCGGCGATCGCCGGGCCTCGGTCGTGCAACTGACGCCGGCCGGTGAGTGCGCGTTCGTCGAGATGGCGCGCCGGCACGAAGAATGGATCGTCGAGATGTTCGCCGCCCTCGACGAACACGAGCGGCGTGTGCTCTACGCGGTGCTCGCCAAGCTCAAGGGCCATCTCGCGGAGACCGAACGCAAACGATGAACCGCACGGCCGGGTTCGCCGAATACCACGCGGAGCATTTCCGCTGGTCGGTCGCGGACGGCGTCGGCACGATCGTGCTCGACCGGCCCGCGCGCAAGAACCCGCTGACGTTCGCATCCTACGCGGAGCTGCGCGATCTCTTTCGCGGCCTCGTGCACGCAGCGGATGTTCACGCGGTCGTGCTGACCGGCGCGGGCGGAAATTTTTGTTCGGGCGGCGACGTTCACGAGATCATCGCGCCGCTGGTCGCGATGGAGATGCCGGAACTGCTCGCGTTCACACGCATGACGGGCGACGTCGTCAAGGCGATGCGCGCCGCGCCGCAGCCGATCGTCGCGGCCGTCGACGGCGTCTGCGCGGGCGCCGGGGCGATGCTGGCGCTGGCAGCCGACATCCGGTTCGGGACCGCCGCCGCGAACGTCGCGTTTCTCTTCACGCGCGTGGGCCTGGCCGGTGCGGACATGGGCGCCTGCGCGCTCTTGCCGCGGGTCATCGGATTCGGTCGTGCGGCAGAATTGCTGTTCAGCGGGCGCGCGCTGAGCGCGGAGGAGGGCTTCGCCTGGGGCTTTTTCAACCGGCTCTGCGAGTCCGGCTCGTTGCTCGCCGATGCGCAGGCGCTCGCGCAGTCGTTTGCAAGCGGTCCGACCTTCGCGCACGCGATGACGAAGACGATGCTCGCCCAGGAGTGGGCGATGAGCCTCGAGACGGCGATCGAACACGAAGCGCAGGCGCAAGCGATCTGCATGCAGACCGGCGACTTCCGCCGCGCCTACGAAGCCTTTGCCGCCAAGCGCGCGCCGGTGTTCGAAGGCGAATAGTGCACGCCGATCTCGAGCTGCCGTTTTTCGACGACGTCCATCGCGGGCTCGCCGCGGATCTGGGCGGCTGGGCGGCCGCAAACGTCGCGGACGATGAATATCCCGATGTCGATGCGGCGTGTCGTGTGCTGGTCGAGGCGCTCGGTCGCGACGGGTGGCTGCGGTACGTCGTGCCGGCCGCCTTCGGCGGCGTCTTCGAGCAGCTCGATTCGCGTGCGATCTGCCTTGCGCGCGAGACGCTCGCGCGCCGCAACGCGCTCGCCGATTTCGCATTTGCGATGCAAGGCTTGGGAAGCGCGCCGATCGTTCTTGCCGGCTCGCCCGACGTCCAGGCTCGCTACTTGCCCGGCGTCTGCGCGGGGACGGTGATCGGAGCGTTCGCGCTCTCCGAGCCGAACGCCGGTTCCGACGCCGCCGCGCTGGAAACGCGCGCCGAACGGGATGGTGAGACGTACCGGCTCGACGGTGAGAAGGCGTGGATCTCCAACGGCGGAATCGCTGATTTCTACGTCGTCTTCGCGCGCACGGGCGAGGCGCCGGGGAGCCGCGGCATCAGCGCCTTCGTGGTCGACGCCGGGACGCCGGGCTTCACGATCGCCGAACGCATCGAATCGAGCGCGCCGCATCCGCTCGCGCGCCTGCGGTTCGTGGGCTGCCGCGTGCCGGCGACGACCCGTCTCGGCGCGGGCGGTGCGGGATTCGGCCTCGCGATGCGCGCGCTCGATATCTTTCGCCCCAGCGTCGCCGCGGCGGCGCTCGGCCTGGCCCGGCGCGCGCTCGACGAAACGCTGGCGCGGGTGACCACGCGGCCGATGTTCGGCGCGCTGCTCGCCGATCTGCAACTGACCCAAGCGGCGCTTGCGGCGATGGCGGCCGAGATCGACGCGGCCGCGCTGCTGACCTACCGCGCCGCCTGGTTGCGCGACGTGCGCGGTGCGGAGACGACGCGTGAGGCGGCGCTGGCAAAATGGGTCGCGACCGAAAACGCGCAGCGCGTCGTCGACCGGGCGGTGCAGGTGCACGGTGCGCTCGGCGTGCAGCGCGGAACCGTCGTCGAGCGCCTGTATCGGGAGGTCCGGGCGCTGCGCATTTATGAAGGAGCGAGCGAAGTGCAACAAGTGATCGTCGCTCGCCGGATGCTCAAGACGTTCGCGGAGACGCTCGGATGAGCGCTCACGTCGATACCTTCGCGCGCGATCGGTTGCCGCCGCCCGAGC
>Ga0209208_10011745_pt1 | contig 11184 bp, 8 predicted proteins | sample S1TSphfallax_3_FD_187694 | JGI IMG/M metagenome (GOLD analysis project Ga0209208, IMG submission 187694) | Host-associated microbial communities from peat moss isolated from Minnesota, USA - S1T2_Fd - Sphagnum fallax MG (SPAdes) (version 2) | ecosystem: Host-associated > Plants > Peat moss >... | reverse complement strand
TAGGTTTTGCAAAATTATCAATCTGGGTAATGGTCTTGGTACGGGTAAATGTAAATGATGGACATTAACCCATACCCATTTACCCAGTTCATATAAATATATGATGAAATATTTACCAACCAGGTGGGGTAATTGAAATGGCAACTTAAGATTTATCAGTCGGGCACCATATGTATTTACCCTGTTATGACCCACGGGTATACTAGGGTTAAAAGGCTCAACCACCCAACACCAGTTTGTGCCATGTCTTAGAAAATATGATTTTGAGACATACAAAGGGTTTTTGTGAAAAAATTGGCCCTAATTTGCTAGATTTTGGGGAAAAAAAAACATTTCTAAACTGCCAGCCTTCTACAATAGGTTCGAACAGGTAGCCAGAATATGAAAGGATTCTTTAAAAAATTACTTTCACATATGGTCTATAGCCATATTTGGCTAAATCTTTTTGTGGATGATCACCAACTTGGCTACATCACAAAATTGGAAATGAAACACTTGGTACCAAATGCTCAAACTAAGATTTGAGGGATTGAACTGATTTTGTTCTGGTGTTATTAAAAGAAAAAAGAAAAAGGGTTATGTAACATATTAGTTCATATGCCCAAAATAAAGTTGTTCATCAATAATTATGAATGCAATTTGGCAAAATGAAATTTTCAACCACATAGAGGAGGAATTGGAAGTTGAATTGTGTTTGAATGAAAATTTTGATGTATTGTTGGAAGTATTTTAATAAGGACCATAAAAAAATGAGCTCACCAATCCAGATTAATTATGCTTTTCAAAAGAAATTGCCTAACTATGTTCAAAATTTTATTTACATTTTTTAAAAATTCAATTTTCAATTTTTTTTTCCCATTTTAATGTAATTCCCATGAAAACTCACAAAATATGTTATGAAAAGGGAATAATGGTTCTTGCAAGGGTTTAAATCGTGAATTGTCTTGATGAGTCTTTGTGAGTAAGTGAGGACTCTTGACTTTAGTTTGTGTTAAGGTGACATTGAATCTTTCTCTTGTTTGTTTCATATATTTCATTTGAGTGTAGGTTCAGTATTTGCAAAGTGTAATGTTGTTGTAAAAACCTTGGGTCAAAAAACCCAGTTTACTTTGGGAGACCTCCTCAAGTACAATTCCCAATTAGGGGAATGCTAATCATACATTTAAGTAAAGTGACCAAATATTCATGTTTACACAATCTGATCTCTAGTAATATGTTGAAAAACCAGAAAAAGATAAAATAATTCGACATATCTACATATTATTGAACCTGGATTTTTCAGCCATCTTGAATTGGAAATTCGAACAAGAACTTGAAAATGGAATTTAGAAACATGACAAAATCATGTTGAATTCCTTATGAAAGGTTTCATGAAATTAAGTAATTTGGAGAACAATGCTGAAAACCTCCTTGAAATAAATGGCTGAAATTATAATTAGAGGTTTTCTTCAAAGCTATGAATCAAATAATACAAGTAGACTTTGTACCAAAATACTTGCATTTGTCCCTTGGCTGGTTAAAAGCTTGAATCTGGCTATAGTGCTAGACAAAGCACTCCGAGAAATTTCCTTGTTTATTTGGAAGGCACCTTATTTTAATATATCCCTTTGAGAAAAGAGGAGGGGAGCTTCTGCCTACTACTTGAGAGAGAGAGAGAGAGAGAGAGAAATTATGCCTACTGGATTAAACATCCCTCCCAAGGAGTAGGAGTAAGAATCAATGTTGTGCGGTTTTTTAAAATTTGAAAAAAACCATTGATTTCAGTTCTTTAAATATTCTAGAATTTAAAAAATTGTTGGTTCCAGTTCTTTAAAAAAAGCTTGGAATCAAAGAACCGTTGGTTTCAGATATTTCAAAAACCTTAAAAAAAACCAACAATTTTCATGAAAAAATTGATGGTTCTTTATTGATTCTTTGACTTCTTCATCCTCTTGAGAATCACATTTATATACCAAAACCAGTTCTTTGATTTGTTTTTAGAACTACCAAGTAAGTGGGTACATGTACCAGTGTTGTCCAGTTATATCCTGATACCCGGATATGAATCCGGATATTACCTGAATATGCATATATATATCCATATCTTATATCTAGTTTAAGTTTACTATCTGCCACTATATGGATTGGGCAGTTAAACACCACAAGTATTAACCGAGCTCTACGGATATCTGAATGTTGTTATATATGATATCAATATTCATATTTGGACCTTAGTGGTATTTCATTTCCTGGATATGGATAGTTGCATTATGCATATTGAGTACAAGAGGTTATATATAACTTATTTGAAGGCCTTGAAGATAGAGAGCATTTGTTAAGGTTTAAGGCAATGTTGTCTGGTTATATCTTTATATTTGGATATCATTCCACATACTACCCAAATATGGGTTTTGACTTATGTTCATGTTGATCTTTTTTTCGGAGGTTAGGTTGTTAAGTTTTACTCTTGTAATCTTTTTTTAAGAAATCAGAATTGTTAAATTTGATATGCATAACCTTTGTGCATATCCATCATGTTTTTAAAATTCAAACTGGCCTGTTCATAATTAATAAACCAATTACTTTGAAATAAATGTGTAATTGACTGGTGTAGTAAATTGATGTTTAGTTCCATCTTCATTCCACACAATTAAACCTTTTTTGTTTTTTTTGTTTTTGTTTTGGGTGTGTAAGATTAGTTTATTCAACTAGTGTTGACAATTCAAAATAGAGATAATGTAACATTAAATATGTACAAATTAATTTTATACTTTTTGTAATAAAGTTGTAATTAATTTACTTAAAGAACTTAAACCTATTTAAAATCGACAACACCCCTAATTCATGTTCTAATTTGAATTTTGAAAAGATCAATTACCTGACTAGGTTCCAATGGTGGTTCGAACAAAACTCAAAACCTTCAAATCCAGGGATTCTAGAACATGACTTATAACTTGGACTGAACATGCTTAAATCTTAAAACTTATCAACATTGGCAAAAAAAAAAGCTTCCTCCTTGTTTAGCTCACAATCTAGTATTTAACTATGTTTTAAAGTTCATGACAACTTTCTCCTTGTGCTTTACAATGGGCAAAGCTCTTTGGTGGAGGACATTCCCAAAATGCAGGGCCAGATGGCTATCACCTCATCCTAGGCCCCTTAATTTTAGAAATGCCCCCACCTTGGGGCTTCACCTTATACTATACCTATAGCTCCATCAATAAATGATGGATGTGCTTTGGTTCAGCCCATTAGTTTGACACAAGACCAAGGGAATTCTAGAGAATGCCCAGCAATAACCCCCATTGAACCTCTATCAATATTTAGCACATTTCAGGTGTAATGTTGATTCCTCTTGCAAGATTGAAAAAGTGAATTGAATAAAATGATAGACCATTTAAATATCTTAGACCATTTCTTTTTACGGGCATTATTGCATGACATTGCTAACATGTGCATATTTATCAATTCACATAAATTTTACACCATTAAACAATAATAGTTCATCTAATATATTTTGAAAAGGCCATTGTAATATTCTCAGTAGGCATACTCCAATAGTTCATTGGATCACTTTATTTTAAATATATTTTCACTATCTATTTTAATATTTAGTAGATAAGCATCTAGCCAATAGTCCTAGATGTTTGATAACTGATTGCAAGCTCTTCACTCTTCACCAATAGGCCATGTTGCAAGAGCATTTCCAGCACACCCTCAATTTGAGCCTCAATTGAGATTCCTTCACATTCGAAACATAAATAAAATGTTTTCGCTATTCGCACACTCATAATCCAAAAAAAATGGACAATATAAAGTGAGAGATAATTCAAATGCCATCACCTAAGCCAATCAATTTGGTTGGTCAATAAAAAAATAGTGAACATTAATCATTTCTTATTTATGGCATTCTTCCACGAGGTGTTGAATTGTGTGATTTTTTTTTGAAGGCTCAAAGCAATGTTTCAATGAATTCATGGAATTTGATTGTTAAAATGTACTTAAATTCATGGAATTTGATTGTAAAATCATCATCCACCAAACCCAACATTCATTCCTCTCCAGTACCACACAGTTTACAGTGTATAGTGTACACCACAGTTGGGCACGTACCAATACAGTACCAATACTCATCCAGTATTTCAATTTGTCATTTTACCCTTCATAAAATATGACAGATTTTTATTTTAATGCTTTTCTTGTAGTTTTGAGAGGAAGAAAAATGAAATAAAAGCATACATAAAAAGTCAAGGAAAAAGTAAAAGAACTTCTTGAGGGTCAGTTTTGATTTTCACAAATGTACTTAAATCAGAGTTCAGCATTGAAGGTCATCAACACACGATCAAACAACCATCCTTTCAACAAGCTTAAAAAATAACTCTCCTAAACTCCCACTCCATGTGCCCACTGAATAAGCCAGAAAAGCCATAAGGAAATATGGCATATAAAATCTTGAAACCCTAAACTCTCTACTACTCATATTGCATAACACCTGTTTTAAACTTGCAACAACCACAGAAATTTGATTTCAATTTGATCAAGATAGTAACAATGCTCCAAGGTAGGAAAGGAACCTCACCAGATCTTGCACCCTGTGTGGTGAACTCCTCATGAAGTTCTGTTTACTTATATATATGTAGAATATGCACATTGTAATCCATTGCCCAAACCAAGCATGCTGTCTGAAGATCTGAACACAATTCCTTTTGCATGATATACCTATCCTCACAATCCTGAGTCTTGTAGGATCCCAAATGGTTTTAACTTCTGACTTCATAGATAGAACTGCAAGGCAGTTTTAAGCTCAATTGAAAACTCCAGTTCATGTCATTAGAAAGAGCAATGGCTGATGCTTTTTCTTTCAGAGTTTGGAAGCAGAAAGGTTGCACTTTTTACATACCATTACACTTCACAGCCTGCATCCCCTCTATTCAGTAGTGAATCGACAAGGTATGTTTGGACTGCAAACCACCGCCACCACCACAACAGTAAGAATCTCCTTCGACAAGTGGATGTCATTTTTCAACATGAGATCCAAAAGCAACCACTGAGATGTAGGAGATGCGGAAGTGAAGTTGTAAATAGGACAGATCCTTTAGGGTATGATAAAAGTCATTTGTGCAAATGTTGGTAGTTTAGAACATAATGGCTTAAAATCTGTAGGGCCTTGAAATAGAGTGCCCATTTGATGTTGGAGTCTCATCACCAAGATTACTGTTGTTGCCACCAAGGGAAGAAACTGAAGACCGATCTGTTCTAATGGGTCCAGGAGCACCCTTCATGCTTGGGCTATGCTGAGCATAAGCTGAGGGCTTGAACGGACGCATCACGGGACCAGAGCTGCTGATCAGATCCTCAGAGATGGGGAATGACAAGCGCTTCTTTGCAGTGGACCACCCATCTTTTTCTGGTGTTCCTGGACGTTGCTTGGGGGTGCTGTGAGATCGTGCTTTATTTCTTGCAGACTGTGTTGCCTGCATATAGTTAGGAACAGCTGGAGAACTTGCAAGGCTCTCATCATCACGGATTGATCCTGACTTGCTGTATCGTGTTCCAAAGCGGGGGTTTCCAATTGGCATGCTGGGAGTAGATCTGGCAGTAGTTGAGATGGTACTCCCAGCTGCTTCAAGATCCTCCCTTCGCACCCTGCCACGAGGGCTAGCAGGTCGAACTGACTTGAAACTTGAAGCTACAGTGGACTGTAAAGCACCTTGGCTGGCTGAATGCACAGCAACAGAGCTTTGGTGGCTATGGCTACGGCTGTTTCCATTTGACACAGCATGACTTGAATGAGGTACAGTGTGCACCCCCTGGTGTGATGTCCAGCTTTCACTACGAACTGGTCCAACCTGGTGTGATGTCCAGCTTTCACTACAAACTGGTCTGCCCTGGTGTGATATCCGGCCTTCACTACAAATTGGTCCAGAGTGAGGCACAAGAGTCTTTTGCTTAACAAGTAGGTTTTTCAGCTTGGGCTCTGTGTCACTCTCTCCCACAGGAGTTGCCACATTCCCATCAAGACTCTTCACAGAGTTGCCATCAAATACATCCTTGGAAACCGAATTATTGTCAAATAAACGATTCTCCCAAGGCCTTGCTGCCATCCACCTCTCCAGCCAGCTCCAGCCCCAGTGAGGTTTATCAGGCTCACAGTCTATGTACATCTGTGATGGCTCCTTGGGGTTTGCCCTCCAAAGCTGCTGCAAGATTTACATAAAACTGAAGGTAAGAACTCATAGAATAAACTCACAAAAGAGCTTTTAAAGTACATGGTATCTTTCACCACGTACTAAGCCTTCTTTGATATTGAAACTGGGAAACTCAACAGTAGGAACTCTTCAGGAGATGTGGGCAAAAGCATCAGACCACTATGCTACCACTGCAGTTCATTGTGCACCAACACCAACCTGATGAGAGAAGGCATATGCTAAGGCTCTCTCCCTCTTCATTGCTGCCTCATGTTTGTAGTGCATTTTGGCCTGAATCTGTTGTGCACTCGCTTGGCTGTCATTCCACCCACCATCCTGCCATCCATCCTGTGAAAAAAGAAATTGATGTGAAGAAGGTCAACGTTCAGGCCTAATTGGCTATCCGTGTCTTGATTACCCTCAGGTCTGCTTAAACAAGCACTCTGTCCATCTAGCAAGACCATCAGAAGATTTAATTTATAACTCTCATGAGTATTGAGAAATCTCTATACTTACAATTAAGGTAACCAGGACCAGGCAAAAAAATTCTTTTACGTCATCAGAACATTTACAAAGATCTAAATAAGTATTAAGATCTTTTTGATACAATTCTGAATTGAACCTGACTAAAATTGAGAGATGACCTGACAATAGGGTCACAAGATTTCAGATCTAATAACACATCAGCAAACAGGAAAAAGAGGAGACACAACTCCAAGTCAAAGAAAAAACAGAGTGGTGGGGACAATAGTGAATGTCAACATGTTCAGTGACCTTCAACAGCAACATGTCTTGTAGTGACTTCCTATGTAACATAACCACTCACTTCACCAGCTTCCTGCACTGGGTCTTGGTCTATGCCAGACAAGCTTTTAAGAGGACTTCAACCCTTGCTCATCTCACTGCAGAAGATAATCATTCACATATTGTAGTCAACAACTCTGATAAGTATGTACCACAGATTTCCTTGGATGAAGCTGCTGCCGGCGTTGCCATATCTGCCGTTGGACAGCTTGTCCTTCCTCTGACATTCGTACACGACGGGCTCGGACACGGGCTTGAACTCGAACCAGGGCTTGCATGCACCGGAGTGTGATAGTTGCTTGCCGTCGCACTGTGTGTCCTCGAACTAATGCCTGTAGCCTAACTAGACCTCTGAGGGCACGTAATGCTCGTCGAGCCTGCAGTTAACAGTAATGGAAGTAGGTGCAAAGATGACTGACATTGATCGCTACCATTACTGGTTGCCATTTTTTAGTGAAGCATATAGCCGTACTGTCTCATATTAGAGTAGTCTGTTACATCATCAACTCTCAGTGATACTTTGCATATTGCACTGGAATGAGAATCTCTAAAGATAGCCTTCGTGTAGCAGGAGGTTACACTGAGCCAAACTACTAAGTTTCCTACAAGTTTGTATGCTCTACAAATCCTCCAAAAAATTCAACCAGACAGCAAGGTTTGATGAGAAGGTTAAGAGTAAATACCAGGTAACCTCGAAAAGCAGTTTGAATCCTGATGGCTGCCCAGTCCTCTGGACCAATGTACACAGATATTGAATACTGCTGAGTGGATTGGTGGAGGGAATTTGCAGCATTGTGACTAGGCCATGTTGTGGCCCCACCAATCTTGTAGTCCTCCTCTGTTTTCTTGTCTACCTGAGTTTCCTTATGATGATCTGTGTGAAATGACTTGCCAAAGCTCCATCTTCGAGTCTTATTCTTTGGTTTTTCCTGTGCCACACAAGCATCACACAGAACTAAATTATGGTAAATATTTCCTATTCTAGGTCTCCTTCATAAGGTTTTCCCATTTAACTTTTTACAAAGGAGGTACTGACCACAAACAACTTCCACTAAACAGCAATTCTTGTATCACCTTCAACAGTTGACCTTCTTCAAATGCACCTCTGGCGACCACATCATCAGAAAGACCATGTCACAATCATTGCTTCAGAACATTTTATAGCTCCTTGATGTCAAATGAAATGCCAACAGGTATGGAGAAATCTTCCTGAAGATGTTTAGTGTACAGCTGATAAAACTTACAGCAACTACAGGAGGAGGAATATCCCCAAGCAAGTCTCGGTCCTTGGGCTCAGATTTCTCAATGTCCTTGTCCTTTGATGGAGAGCGGAATGCTTTTTTGACAGCACTAAACCAATTCCCTTTCTTGCCCATTTCTTCCGCTCTGTAGAACCAGAAAAAAAAGAGGGTTTTGAAAAGTGACCCCACTTCAACCCATTTCAAATGCAGTACTGCTTTCAAGACCTTCTCTGCAGTACAGTGAACATGTCTCTCCTTTCTGTACCAACTTGCAGCTTTATGGCGAGAACATATCATAACTCTGTAGTAGGCCACAATAGATAGCGAGTGGCTCCTCTAAAAGAAAGATAGAATATGCAAAGCTCATCATCCCTGATGCTGGCTGCATTCCCTCATTTCTACAGAAAATGTGTACCTTCCTTCCACTTTTTGTTACAGCACAATCCTTTCACAAACGGAAGACTTATCCTATATGGTTCCACAGGGCGTTCCATCTGAGTGAGAGAGTCATCACGCGTGATAGAGACAGAGAGAAGCTCTTCTTCTTACCAGTCGTACTTAGCACCGATGTTGTTGTAATCACGGGAAATGAAGACGGACGAAAACACGGAAGTAGGTGGTCACTGGACGCGAGCCAGCGATGCTGCTGGTCGTATTGGTGAATGCTGCAGGGCCACTACTACCACTGCTGCTGCTGCCAGTCGAAGAAGACTTTCAGCGGAGTCCTCTCAATGGAACCGAACCGGGCTTGTTGATGATGATGACGCCATGGTATATTGTAGGAGTAAAAGCTTCGACGGGGAGTTGGTTTCCTCGCCATCACCTGCCTCCTTAAGGTAGTCCTCTCGCCATTCCTACCTTCAGAAACGAAATAACACAGAACAGCACAGCCGCACTTCACTTTCTGTACACACAACAGCACCACAGAGAGAGACAGAGAGAGAGGGCCAGAGGTCAGTTACAACCCGAGCTTGCAGTAGCGAAGAGGAGAACAACAGCGACAGACACAAGGAAGGAGAGGGAACAAAAAAGGAGGAGACGCAACAGCTATCTTGAAACTTCTTTCAGGAGAGTAACAAAGAAAGAAGCACACGATTTGCATGCAAAATGTTCAAACTCCAACATACATTACTTTACCATCCAGCACGAATAGTGCGCTTTTTCCAAACCTCCGAAAACAAACAGCACCAAAAACAAAGAAGAAGAAGCTGTGGGATGATGAAATGGAACAAACGAGAAGAAGAAAAAAAGCAAATGTATCCTCGTTGTTGCCGAAGACAGACAAACAACACAAACAAAAGAAGGAAAAATAGGTAGTGACCAAAACAAAAACACGACGGCAACACACAAGGCAGAAAAGAAAAAAACTTACAATCAAAGAAAGTAAACCTTTGTTGTTCTACTCGCTGGTCCTTCTGGTATTGTAAGCACAATGCAGAGCAAAAGAAAACAGCGGAAACTCTTCTTCTTCTTCTTCTTCTGTTGATTTGCAGTGCTGCAGTCGAGCAGGGAAAAAGCTGCTGTACACGAAAACAACCATGACGAAAAACGCACACCCGTCCTCCTCGGGGGGGAGAGAGAGAGAAAGAGAGAGACGAAGCTGGGAACGAGGGAACGAGGGAACGCGGGAACAACACTTTTGTTTTTCCTTTTTCTTTCTTTTTGTTCGTCTTTTGCATTCGTTTAAACCAGTGTTGGCCGGTTATCGAGTTTAGACCCCGTTGTCAGACCGGTTATATCCCGGGCATTAATGACCTACCACTCGGTTATTTATTTATTTATTTATTTATTTATTTATAACCGTTTAGTCCTGAATCTTCAAAAATCTAATAACCTACCTGGATGACTCAATTATCATCCAGGTAGGTTATTGATCTTTACACGCTAGTACAATTTTTTTATAAACAGAAACCCTAATAATTTAAATTTTCATGTTTTAAACCTTATAACCAGCTACTAACCAGCAGGATAACAAGAGGTTATCAAAAGATCATTGATAACCTACCCAGAAACGGTTATTAGAAAAAAAGCAATAACAGGCCAACACTGGTAGTTTTGATCCGGTTATCAAACTGGTTATCAATAACCTACCAGCTGGTTACTGATTTTAATAACCTACCTGGATGATAACCCAGGTGGGTTATCAATCCTTAAACACTAAGACAAACAAATGAAAAAAAACAGAAAAGTTACAATTTTATTTTGTAATTTTTAAAAACCATATAAACCCATGTATGATTGGCAGGTTAGCTAACGGATCTCAACCGGTTATATGAAAATCTTCCCTTCAGGCATACTTAGCAGTTATTACCCAATTTTTTTAATATATTGATATAGATAACTTGTGTGATCCCAAAAAGAATCAACAAATGTTACCTACCAAATTTCAACATTTTCAAAATTTTCAAAAATAGGGTTTAGGGTTTAATACTCTCAAAGTTGCCAAGGTAGTGTGGTATCCAAATTCAATGATGGTGTTCCCACCTTAGGGCTTCACATGCAGACCTTTATGTCAAAAGATCAATTAAGGGTTGGGTGAAGCCCCAAGGTGGGTATATTTCAAATAACAAAATTTTGTGAAGGAAAATATTGAATCTTAAAAAATGTTGTGTTTTTCAATATGAAAATTTTCAAAATTAAAATATTATTTAACAAATATGTATTGAATATGCTAAGGTACTATGGTATACATAGATCACCAAAGAGTAGGGGGGAAGACAGCTACCATCATGCCTCATCCATAAGAGTGAGATGGATCTTACACCTAAATTAAGTAGGCATAATCTATTTCCCACTCTTAAAGTCCCTTCATATATAGGGGCATGTTAGTGACAAAAAAAAATTTAAAATTAATGAAGTAGTAAAAATGACTTAGAGTTTAGGGTTACTACAAAATTTATGTCAATAGCCGCCATTGTTAGGTTGTCACTATTCACAGATGGCCCTTTAGGTAATTACTTTAGGGTTAGTAC
>Ga0209208_10011744_pt1 | contig 11184 bp, 13 predicted proteins | sample S1TSphfallax_3_FD_187694 | JGI IMG/M metagenome (GOLD analysis project Ga0209208, IMG submission 187694) | Host-associated microbial communities from peat moss isolated from Minnesota, USA - S1T2_Fd - Sphagnum fallax MG (SPAdes) (version 2) | ecosystem: Host-associated > Plants > Peat moss >... | reverse complement strand
TGGAGATAAGTCCAAACATTTTTGCACTTGTACAATCCAGTTTTTCAAGTAAGGTGATTCACATTTGTGAGTTTAGTGAGTGTCTCCAGATCTAGATGTGTTGGGTTAGGTCTTGTGGTGAGTCTTTCCTCACTAAGACCTATTGAACTAGGTACCCGGATGTAGCCCCAAACCTGGGCTAAACACTTGGACCTAAACCCCCCGGGGAGGGAGGGGCACTGGAATAGGGGAAAGACTACTAAAATAGTGGGACTAATAATGTCTCAACATTTTAGAGAAACTGAAACAATGCACTCAACTAGCACACTCTCACAGTCAACTGTACTGAATTGTGTTCAGCAATGCAAATCAAACCAAACCTTGCTCCAATTGTCCAAGTCTGTACAAGTTTTAGTCATAGAAAAAAAGATCTCTAGCAATTAGCACAGCAACATTTGCCACCATATGAGAAGTTTCATGTCTGTTCATTCGCTTGCTCAAAACTTCCAACTTGACAAGAAAGAAAACCATTCAAGGTCCTCTCATCTATATTTCCATCTAATTTCAAACTGGCAACTCTACAATGGAGTGTTGCAGGGGTCCCCTCAGTGTTAACCTCTCTATCCATCTAATTTCCTTGATACAGTTGCTTTTCCATGCATACAAATTTCTTGTACATACAATCTCATACAAAGACTAACTTCTTTTGAAGTCTCACTCCATGAATTGCAGACTAAAGCAGGCTTGATAACTATATTATAACCCATTCGAACAAGGAAGTGGATATGACAGAGCAGATGCTTGGATTAACTGAACATAGGTTCTCTGTGATGTTCAGTTTTCGAGCAGCCATCACTGATCTTGGGTTGGTCAATTTTGATATGTTCAACAACATGAATACATGACTACTGAGGACTAAAAAACATTTGCAGGTTATACAACATACCTCTCATTTCATCAAGTAGAGCTGTCCCTCATAGAGTTGAAAGCACCCAAAAATATCTTTCATAAGAATAGAGAAATCTCCATTCTCACCAAAAAGCTAAACCCTGCAAACTTCAACCACAGTTAGGAAAACCAAGGACGGGTTGACATGGTTTGTTTCCACAGTTGAAATTTTCTTGCAAATCCATATTTCCGTGAAATCACATTGCAATAAACCAGCCATAAATAGTTCCAACCAACCTTTGTGGAATGCAAGCCATTAATGATCCAGAAAAATAGCCACCATATTATTGTGTCCTAACTAGTCAAATTTCTTTCATGAAGAATATTCTGACCAAACCATAGAACCAAATGAATACAGTCTAAGTAAACTCACCCCAGAGATTTCTAAATTGGCAAGAGGGATGAAGTAGATGGGTGCTAAAGTTTGTAAAAGAATTCTATAAGATCCACTGCTTACTGATAATATCCCTGTCATCCTTTTGAAAGTTGAATGTACTAACTGCTTCACTGGAACATTTCCAGGCCTGAATTTGATGTCACAGGTTTGCAGCAAGAAGACTGGAAAATAGTCTTCATTCCTTGACATTGAGGAGGTGTCTTGCTCTTGCATCTTGCTCAAGGGAATATTACTATCCTCATCTTCTTACACAAAAAGATGCTGGTGAAAGATTGAGTCAACACCATTTGTCTTTTTCAAAGTGACAACAAATCAAAAGATCCATGTGTTTCTGCAGCATAAGAGGATCTGTAACCTGACCTAGCACCAGACTTATATTGCGGTTGCTTGGTTTCTTGAGGTTGTCTCTTGGAGGTATACATGCCCTTTGATTTTTCTCCCAGACCCTGGCCCCTTTCTTGTGACCACCGAGCCCGTCGATCCTGGTATACAGGTGACATGCTACATCTTAGTTAACACAAGGATATCAAAAATGAATTTCCTGATCTAATGTCTATTTGTATCTTTGGAAAACAGTAACAGTTCATTCATAGGTAATGTTAGCCACACAACAGGAGTTGATGTTCTAGACATTTGCCAAATCATGGCAGAATGCCAATATGACATCACTCTAGAAACAGCATGTAGAGCCTGGAGGCAGATTGCACTCTGGATGGGCAGCAATGAATACAATGGATCCATGACGGAACTCCACAAACCCTAAACCCTAACTCCCCAGCAAACATAATGTGTGTCGAGAGGGCCATTGCAAACACTACTAGGGCTCACCATCTTGGTACAGAAAGTCATTATGTTTGTTAGAGAGATACAGATGTTTATGGGTATAGTTCTTAAACTGCATATTTTGGAGTAGGAAGGATTAAGGTGGGGTGAGACTAGGGAAGCTCATACAGGTTGCCTTCACTGGAGGAATTTTCGCAAGCTATTACTCTGTGCTTCTTTGGCCTTCTGGCTGCAAAAATTTGTCCAGGACAAACTTCCTTTGTTTAGAATGGTGTTTGCATCCTTAATGTCCCAAAATGCAAAATGGGTCAATCAGTCCCACAGGATATTCAATGTGGTTTAGAACCATTTGGGGAACCTGCAACTTAAGGTTGTAGAGTATATAGACTTTCCTGTGATCAGGAGTGCTTAGTGATTTGTATATGCAGGCCTACCTGTGATCCAGAAAAAGGAAGTTTGCAAACACAGAGGCGATGCTGCTCAAACGCTGCTGTAAGTGGCCCTCTCACAGTAACAACCAAGACCACTACTTTGCCATTTTGGTCATCTCTCCACCAGCTTGGCTGCCCATCCATTGAAGCTTCTGAGTTAGTATACTGGGTGAAAGGGCCCAGGCCAGAATGCTGTATCCTGATGGATACACTCTCCTGGGGTCCAATCATACCAGCCGCAGGTCTCACCTATACATGCATCACAGTCCAACAAGAAGAAATCAAACACTGTGGAAGCTTAGATCAACGGGTTTTAGGGTCTAGGGTTTAGGGTTTATTCTCGTCTCCCTACCACTGTGTCCATTGGATGAACAAATGCTTGAAGTAGCAACAAGCAATGTCTACTACAGGAACCTCTGTCGCAATCAGCAGCCTGTATGCTCACTAGGACCTGCCAACCTTTGTGGAAACCTTACGAATCCCTAAACCCTAAACCTGGGCTCAAGACCACATGCAGGAATTTGAGGCATACCTGAAGCCACCGGGGGAAGCCATAGCCACCTCTGTGGGATGGGCCCTTGGGAGAGCTGGTGTGAGTCCCACAAGGGCAACCTTGACCACTTGGCTCTCCTTCACAGTGCACTGTGAATGTTGCACTGGCTGCCTGGCTTTCATTGCTAACTTGTAGTATAGAAGATGAATTCTCCTCCAGAATAACTTTATTTGTGTTGACAATAGTATGTGGAACAATGTTACAGCGCTCCAGACACGCTCGAACTCCAGCATTGTTGTGCATGATGTCTCCAAATTGTCGCCGCCGAGCAGCTTCATCAACCACTGCTAGGTCTACATTAAAAAGGCATCGCACTGGCTTGTGGTCACTATCCGTCACCTCCATGCAAGCCTCATACCTGTAAATTCCAGACGTGTGATTTTCGTGAATCAGTCTATTGTAATGTAGAAAAATGAATATATTCATAGCTCATGAGTCCTGAATGGTCTAGATTTTCAAAGTGTAAAGACAATCAGAAGCTACATTCAGAGGTGACCCAAATGCATTTTTCATATCAAAACTTTGCTGGCAATGATATTACAGAACTTTAGAATTGCTTATATGCTTTGGCTGCTTTATTAGGAGAGGTATTATTTTTATGACTACATACGCAGCAACAGAGACTTTGGCAGGGTGCGAGAGCTTGCTGGCTTGAACCACACCATTCCCATCAAAGCTGTCCCGGAAAACTACCCGGTCACAGTATGCAGGTACTCTCTTCTTCTCACTTGTATCGTATGCTGCAAACCACCAGAGTCATTAATAGACAAGTTATTGAGCATCATACAAAGGACTTGGCAAATATTTTTGCAATGAAATGACAGCTTCTTCAACAAAAAAAAGTCTCAGCCTCAGTGATAAAATACCTTGGCTCCCATGGTCAAACTTGTAGGTGGGTGCAAACCCCACAAAGCCCTCCCGCATGCCATGGAAGGTACGCCCAGAACTCATCTCATTTCTCAACTGGTCCTTTAAAAGCAGCACATCATAGCGCTTCTTCTCAATCAATGACAAGGCCTGTTCATATGATACATCAATCCTGTAGTTGAAGTCACCAAACCAAAGCAGGATGTCTGCGTCTGAGAGGTCAGGAGAGGTCGCCTCCTCTGTGCCCTCAGTTTCCTGCACCACCAGATGCTCAATTCCTCAGTACCCATCTCCATTCTTCAAATGAAATTTGCATCCACTCATGGTTCTGCACAGCACTTAGAAACCCTTACTCCTTGACCTGCCTTGCTACCCACCACTGTGAGTCATTAGTTTTGCCTTAACAATTCAGAGAGATTTGATTGTAGGTTTAGGGTTTAGGGTCTATTGACTTAACAGTTCAGAGAGATTTTATTGTGGGTTTAGGGTTTAGGGTTTACTGACTCACCTTAACAATTCAGAGGGATTTGATTGTAGGTTTAGGGTTTGGGGTTTATCAACACACTGACCTGCCAATCAAACACTGGGAAATTTTCTGGCTCTGTCATTTACTTACCATATATAGGTCCCCTTCAATGAAGCTTTCTTGAAATTCACTGCCATTAGAGCTCCTAGAATTGCTGCCTCGCAGAATGTTTTGAACTGCTGTTGATACCCCTGCTCCACCATCCAAGAAATTTCATACAAGAAAGGATTTGGATCAGATTTGAGACAGGTTTATGCTTAGAACCTACACATCATTAAAATAATATTATGAGGATGGAAAACTCCCAATTATGCATCAATTTCTTATTAGATGATTACGCATGAAATCCCAACTCCACATATGATGCAGAGTTAATTATACCTGCAGCAGCACTTGTGACTGCACCAGGCTTGTGTCCAAATGTCATGTTATTGTATACATAATCAAAGTCAGAATTCCGACTAGCAACTTTCTCCTGATGTGCAGCAAAGTGGCTATTCAGCACACAAATGGTGCGCCTGAAGATCATCATTCTTACACCAACTGCTCCCTGAACACCTCCACTACCTTAAGTCAGCTATACAGCAACATCACCCTCTATTTACTTACATTGCTTCCTTCTTTGCTAAATGCAATTCATAATGCTTCCTCATAATCAGCTAGGCACTCAGAAGATAAAAAAAATTGAAGGTTGAAGCATGAACGAAAAAAGACTTGATGTAAAACAACCATCAAAGTACCCTTCTGGAAGAGGTATAGAGTACTTTTGACAACTTACTTTGTTGCCGAAAGTACGCCCAAATCCACATGGAACTGCTCCTGCATCCACATCTCCTACATGAGGCCGAAGATGTTTCCTGACCCTGCACCAGCAGTGATGATTTGTGATCCATCGTATGATACACTAGTACTAGTTACAAGGGCTCATACCAAGGCAAGTGTATGTAGAAGTCTGTCAGTATATATACACTTCTTGATTTTCTACAAAGTTAGAAGTATGATGATCTGGTGTTGCAGAATCAAGATTTGAAGCATGTGTAAAGGTATCCCAGTCCAAGGTGGAAACCCATGATTTGAATGCAGACATAAACTCACCAGGCTCCAATGAGGAGTCCAGCCAACTGGCGTGAACCAACACGCTCAAACTCTTTGCCCTCTCCGATTGCAGCCCCAATGCTGTCTAACCACCACTGGCCATTTGCACTGCCTCTGTTGACAAATTCACCTCCAACCTGCAAAAATCAAAACTGTTCAGTCTGCAAAGACATAATTTGGAAAAGAATCAAAAGGGTCCTGAGAAAAGTAGCAAAATACATATAAACAAGTTGGTTCAGCATGTACCCAGAGATGCAAGAGCAATCACCAAACCACAGTCACCTGCGCAGCATTATATGTGCATATCTCAAGAGGAGGAGCAAAGTGAGGGATGAGGTGTTAAATGGATTGTTCTATTTCCAAACACAAAGGCACAAGTTGGGACTCACAGTCTCCTTCACAGCCGCCATCCCAATTGCACCAGCTCCCATCTCCATCTCTTGCAAACCTACAAACATCAAACCAGCGTGTTTTGCTGGGCCTGCCAGCCATGCTTGAAGAGATTGCATTGAAGCTTTTCCTTGGGCCACATTCCAAGTACCGGCAAACACCCTGAGATCAAGGTCAAAAAATCATGAGTAAGGGAGCAATGCTCCACCTAAATCTAGGGCAGCGCCAATTGTAACATTTTGTATCATCAATTTGCAAAATGTGAAAATGAATTTATGGGCTCTTCAGGAGATTTGCTTTGTATCTTTGAACCCTAAACCCCTAACCCTTTAGATCTAGCCCACTATATGATTTTATGGGCTCTTTAGGAGATTTGCCTAAACCCTAAACACTAAACCCTTTCGATCTGGCTCACTACTGAGAACAGTTCGGATAGTGAACTATTTCCAGTGATTTACTACTGTACCTGAGTTGCCGCTGCTGAGTAAATGTGCTAGTCCTTGATGACAGCTCTGTCTGGAGAAGTGAATCAAGAGGGCTGAGGGATGCTACATGCCAGCCACGGATGCCTCCATTTGCAGCAAGTGTGAATACATAGCTTCCACCCCTTTCCATCTGGAGCACTGCTGTTTGATGCCCACCCCATGAACCAAGCAGCTTGCCAGTTTTACTAGACAACACCTGCAAGTTTCGTACAGAACCAGAATTACAACTATCTTACACTAAAAAAGTTGCAAATCCTTATTCAAGCAAGAAATTCAGAAGACAAAACCAAGGTAACAACACATCACATACCTGAACTTTACCATTAGTGCACCCTGCCCACAGACGACTCCCAACCACAAGCAAGCACTTCACTGGAGCTGCCGCCACTGGCACCTCTTGCATGCGATCACCTTCTTGATTCCACTGCACAAGTGTTGCACTTCCTACTGCACCCCAAACTGTTCCATCTGTTGAGGCCACCAGTGCTTCAAGCTTTCTAGATTCCTCTGAGATAAACCCAGATCTGTCAGCTGCTCGACGAATTGCATCAGCTGCCCCTGAGAAAACACTTTTAGATAGTTGAAACCAGCCTCCAAAACCACTCTCTCTCCTTGATGCCCTCTCATCTGTTGGTATTTCAGTCACCTGTGGAAGACCCAGGTTTGGTACAATGGGCTCAGAATACACACTAGCTCCAAACACCCTCATTGCTTCCCTCGTCCGTGCATCCCTGCCAACAACACAAACAGTGAAAGAGTTTGATGAATCCGACTTGTTTCCAGATGTTCACATGACAGTGGAACACTTACTGTGATTTCAGAATACATGAAAGGTGGCAGAAATAGAAGCCCAGATCAAATCACATCCCAGAACAGAAAGATGGGTATAAAGTAGGAAGAGAAAGGAAAGCAAAGCCGACACAACAGAAAGAACCAAAACATAAACCATGTTGCAACATCATTCTGAGATGATCTTTGTAACTGAGCACACAGCAAAAAGGCACATACCAGAGAGTAATGTAGAGAATCCCTCCAGCCCAAATGCGGCCAGCTGAGTGCTCGGCCACCAGAAAGTAGAGTTCAGTCTGTGAAGGGTTGTTTCCGGTTATCAGTCCACGCAGTGGCACGCACAATCTTGCGAAGAAAAGAGCTGCTATCATTTCATCTTCCTGCCCATGGGCTATGCCACCAGATGTTGCCTCACAAGGCCACACATTTATCAACCCACTTTCTGATCCTACCCAGAGCTCACCTGCCCACACAAAACATCGAGATTTACATCCAACATCCTTACATTTGCACATGAGGAAGAACAATGATCAAAGACCTGTGAGAATGGTTTAAGTGCAGAACGCTTCTTCCATCCTACCATATGAAGAGACTGCAATGGCAGTCACTGCACTCTGATGTGCCTCCCACATGAGAATTGGGACAGTGGTGGTCATGGGCTTTTCAGTCCCAACTTGCATAGGCCAACCTCGCACCTTCCCATCTCTATGACCACTCCACACAATGTGGTTGGCTGTATCCATAGCCAAGCATGAAATAGGCTCCCCATGAACGGGAAGCACATGATAAGCAGCAGCATCTTCATCTCCGGTCAAATTGTCAACAGCTGCACTACATTCTCTGGTTGCACTTTCAATATCCCAGACTTGGAGGTGAGTGTCAGATGCAGCCCATACTGAAGTCTCTGTGCACATAATAGCTTTAGTTGACAGATTTGTGTCCTTCAGAGGGTGAGGGCGGAGCTCCAATGGTACAGGGTGTCCTGCATGGACATATCCCCTCAATGGTGCTTTGTAAACTCCCTTTCCTCCCCCAGCTGCAAAGAAATCATTGCTCCGTCTCACATTCATCGAAACCTTGATGGGCCCAGGCTCAACCAACCCAGAAGGATTTGAAGATGTTGATGGAGGTAAATTTTCTGGGTCAACAACGCCCTCCCTGTTTGTGATCCAAGAAGGTTTTGCTCTCTCACCAGGCTTGTTCTCAGAGAATGTGACTGCTGAGGCAAGCTTTGCAGACACCACTGCAGCCCCTGGATATGGTGTGATCCCAACAACAGTTTTGTCTGCCTCTGCCTCACAACGGCTGGCTCGCTCTCCAGTTCTGCAAGAGCTGGTGGTATTTTCAAGGGCATTGACAGCAGCAGCCCTTTCTTGTGTCACTTGCCCTGCTTGCATGAAGGTTGCACCTTCAGCACTGGAAAGAGAAACAACAGTGAAAGCTTCTGCAACTGGCAATTCCTCAAAGAGTGAGCCTACTGGTTTCACAACTGGCTTGGAGCTCTCTGGTGGTGTAGAGAAGGGGTGTTCGATCCAAGATGCACGAGAATGTGGTTGTCCCGCATTGAAAGGCTCAAACGCACCATCATCTACAGAATGTTGTCTTGAGAAAACATCTGTGTTTTGGGAAGACCCAAGAAGGGTGTTCAAAGGTGAGGAGAAACTTCGGCCCAGACCCTCAAATGAACCAGTCAACAAATCCATACCATCAAACCCTGCCTGATTCTCAATGGTGGCTGCTTGAATTCCCATTGTGGGTGGAATTTCTCGAAGCCCTTCCCCGAAAGATGGCCCTCCAAAAAGCAGATCGTCTTCAGACACAAGTGTTTCAGAAGAAGTAATGTTCAAAAGACTGTAATGCTGGTTTTCATCCCAGTTGAAGGGTTCTGAAGCTTGACCGGTGTCTGCCACAAAGGAAGAGGCAAACAAGTCTTCTTCATCATCTCCAAAATCGATCAAGGGCCCAATGGATGATGGGATGTGATCAGAGGTCTGACTTTGCTGGGGTGCATTTCCTTGCTTGTTGGTAATCATCATTCCAACTTCTAGCACCGACGTCAACAGCATAAAATTTCCCTACTAGGTGACGACTTTCAAAGAACCAATCTGTGCATCATCAACAACAGGAATCAATCTTCTCAGAAGGTGATAGAGAGAGAGTGTGACAACTAGCTCAATGACATCAGATCAGGACTTAGAGCAGATCCAGGAGTGCTCTGTATGTGAACCTGCAAAGATATTTCTCACATCCAAGTTTCAGTTATTACTAACTTTTTTCTAACCCCACCCATAAAACTAAAATGGGGACTGCAAATAGGTGGTAGACTACTAATAGCAACCCACCTGGACCAATCAAACTATCTAGCCAATCAGAAACAGGGAGCATTCAATAAAATATGATCTAATTGTATTTATTAGACTCTTCCAGGACTCCTCCAGTGCCCTGGAAGATGTGCATTTTTCCAGGTTCACAGGAGTCTTGCATTGAATGAATCCAGTGGATATGACTGCTGCACCTCATCCAAGATTTCCAGTGCAAGGCCACATACTGAGCACCAGTGGAGGTGCTCTTACACGGGAAGGAAGAAGGGGATCACAAATTGAATACCAGTATTATTATTATTATTATTATTAGATTTGTAATCCTTTCCAAAATTCTGGAACAAAGTCTGTAGATTTCCGATGGGGAAGAGCTTGCTACTATGACCATGCAATGTCAAAATGATTTGTACAACCAGGTGTACATGGCCTTTTTATTGCTCCTGTAGCCCTGGAAATGCAACTGTCACAACTCTTTGGGAAAATAGAAAAATGGATTCTCAAAGGATCATGAATGACAACAACCCCAGAGTGCCATTTCTTCTAGATAACCCATGGACCAAAACCCTAAATCATGTGATACCTCATCGATGAATCATCATCATCATCATCATGAAGATTAGTACTACGTGAACCAAACAAACCACAAAAGGAAAAATGGGTAGTCGTCAATTTTGATCCATTTGTTGCAATGAAACCAAAGGGAAAAAAGCTTCTTCAATCAAGCACAGTACGATGAAGCTTTCACGAAAAGGGTTCTAAAAAAAAATTATTAGAATTTTAAAAAAAAGGTTTAAAACTCGAGATCCAATCCACAGGAGCTAGGAAACCTAAAGAGCAAAATGTCTTTCGGGAAGCAAACCTCCTTATGTCGTTGGTTGTTTTGTGCGCGACTTTGCTCCCTCCATCACTCCGCAAAAAACCCATTTCACCAAACTCGCTCAGCATCACCACCACCACTACCACTACCACCAGATTCTATGATGATCAGCAAACCGCCAAAATCCCATCTTCCTCGGATCATCTTCTTCCTTGTTTTTTTTCTCTTGATTTTCAACAACGGATTCTCTGCATCCCCGGACGATGCACTTGTTGCAATTCTTGTTCGGATTCCGTCGCCGAATTTCCGCAGAAAATTTCTTGGCATCGCAGCGGCCTTCTTCCTGCGTGCACGCTCGCTCACAGTTCGGTACCAGAGGTAGGTACCTACCAAACCAGAGGTAGGTACCTACCTAATCAGTGGTAGGTAGAAGGTACCTGCCTCCTACAGCCTACACTTTCCATGTGGACTTGGTCCGGCCCGACCCGTTCCCGAGATCTCCCTAATTTATTATATATAGCCAAAAAGACTATATTACAAATTTAAAAGTGCTAAAAACAAGGGCTTTTTTTAAAAAAGATTTTCAATAGCCATAATAATTCGATCAAATTTTAAGACAATCGCCATATTTCTTTCTACACATGGTTCAAGTAGGTAGTCAAAAATATAGAAGAATCTTTCATAAAAAAAATTTCATACTTAAACTTGTAGCCAAATTTGGCTAAATCTTCCTATGGATTATCACCACTTTGAATTCATCACCAAAATTGAGAAAAAAAAATTCAAATTTTCCGAAAAAAAAA
>Ga0209208_10011743_pt1 | contig 11185 bp, 9 predicted proteins | sample S1TSphfallax_3_FD_187694 | JGI IMG/M metagenome (GOLD analysis project Ga0209208, IMG submission 187694) | Host-associated microbial communities from peat moss isolated from Minnesota, USA - S1T2_Fd - Sphagnum fallax MG (SPAdes) (version 2) | ecosystem: Host-associated > Plants > Peat moss >... | reverse complement strand
CTATTTAATCTAATTTATTTAAAACATTACACAAAACATCATTTTGGATATTTGATATTGTATTGAGATTTTGTTGAAATGAATATATTAAAGTTTAATCTAAAAACTTTATCAATAATGTACACAATTTTTTTTCTTTTAAAAAATTGATTTGAAAAAAATAAAATTGAATTTCATTATCAAATACCAACACTATTACAAAATGTGACTCTAGTTCATTAATCCTTGCTCATGACAACTAGTGATTTCATTCATAATCCAATGAAATCACTTGGCATATAGAGACACCTTTTGTTGTAGTGCAATTTAATGACCATTCTTTCAAAAACTTAAATTTAAACACATGATTCATAAATATATAACATAATAATACATAAAAAACATCTTTCATATCTTAAACATTCATTTGATTTAAAAAGTTATGTTACATATGTTTTCTGATATATCATAATTTACCAATAAAATTTGATTTAAATGTCTGATATATAATTATAAATGGATCATAAATAAATTATGGTAGAAATATAGTAATGTTTATAATATTTACCATATTATTTATAATGTCAAAAATTATTTTTTTATATTTTTATATTTTAAAATATTAATTAATCCCATACAATTAATTGATTTTATGGAACTATAGATATACTATTTTAATTTTTACTTAAAATAATGACAAGAATTTCATGTAAAAATAAATGATATATTTTCACACTTCAAACCTTGATTTGATTAAAAAAATTATACTATACAATTTTGCTTATAACAGATCATAATTGTGCCAACAAAATATAATTTAAATGCATAATATATAACTTATTCATTATATAATGTTAATAAATGGATCATAAATTATTCTTACTACCTATTACCTAGCCCATTCAATAAATAGTTAATAAAACAAATTTATCACATATCAACATGATAAAATTTCTACTATTTATCTCATATATATATTGCCTATTATTTACTACATTACACCTTACTAGTTGATTAATTACCTAGCCTAATTTTTTAATTAAACATAATATTTGTTCATTCAACACAATAAAATACTTATTACTAATTAACCTACTTACATACTTAATATTTATTACCTATTACTTAGTCTACTTAATTAATTAACTAATTGAAAAAATTATGGCATATCGACATGATAAAATACCTACTATTTAACCACATACATATTACTTACTACTTAGCCCTATTTATTATTTGATACCTATTACCATTTGTTTACATGACTAGTTACCAAAAAAAAAATGTTTTCATCCATCAATGGATACTTTCAGAAATGATTGTTAAATGTGTATTTTTCACATTTAATTACAAATTATGAAGAACCCTATAATGCTAAAAATTTCAAAATGGTCCACTTTAACCATTAATTGCCATGAGCCCTTTGAAATTTTCACAAACCCACCAAACCCTATTACACATTTAATAGTTAGTTCATTGAAAAAAGTTAAAGGAAAAAAATAAGACCATTAAATCTAGTAATTTCATTGCCCAACTCTTATTGAATATTGCTTGTAGAAGAATTTGCGATAAACATTTCACACATTTGAAGCTACTATAACCAACTATGATACATATTGTAAAACCTACTTGCCACCAATTTCAATAAATAGAGGTTAGAAAGTGCAAATGACCCACCTTTAAAAAAATGGAAAAGAAACATTAATGGCCACGATTGGTTTTTCCATTACTACTTAGATGAGTTTATACTTGAGATGTTACATTTGTGATGTTATTGGATTTGTCAATCCTCAAACAGTAGAGCAGAGCAAAAACACTCCCGGGGATATTGAATTTTGTAAGTTGTATCATTGGAAATTAATGAAAAATAAAAAATGGATTTTACACAAGGAAGAGTCCACTGAAGTGCCCAATTTATAGTAAACAAATCCTTGGAAAGTAGGAAGCAAGCAGCTGAGGAGAGCTCTATCATTTTAGGACCTAGTTCACACTTGGGCTAATACCACAGGCTACTGATTGTTGTCACTGAAAATTCAACTAGATTATACAAACTAGTTTTGGAAGGAGAAATTAATTGGGTGACGAGTTCAACACTTGGGCCAATGGCATATGGGCCACACTAGATAGTTTACATTGAGCATGAGCAAAATGGTCAATGACTGTTGTTTCATTACATTTTGTTACCAACAATTCCAGAAGGAAGTTGACTTCAAGTCTCAAAGGGCGTCCCTGAGTTATTTCCAAAGTAAAGTCCCAACAACAACTTTGAGAAAGTCTAACATTTAGACTTGAGCAGGCTGTTTTTAGTCATGGGTCATTATGTACTTCCTGCAAGTAATCAAGAGCAATATATGATATCCAAGGGAATTGACAAGTGGCCTTTGTAGCCATCAAGAGTATGTGGGATCTTTATGGGCACTCAGCAGCACTAAACAGATGCAACAAATTATTAGAACCAGCATGGGGCTGGAGGTTACTCCACAATACACATGTATATTGGATTTGCATAATGTTCATGTGAATTTGCTGAATGGTCATGTGAAAATCCATAATGATCATGTGGATTTTGCAGAATTGGTCTTGTAAATAATAGGTCTTCTCCATTTTGATTTGTAAAAGGGGACTAGAAAGAGGGCAACAAATTTTGAAGTAGTCACATGGAAACCAACTGCTACTGTTTTTAAATGGTCTTCTAAAATTGGACTGGAGTGGACCCATTTCAAACATAGTGACAGAAGGTCCAGATAAGAGTAGGTAGCATATAATTAATGCAAAATGGACCCTACCCACTGCCAAGACACTAGATACTAGACCAAACCGACTTTGGAAAACAGACACAAAAAACATCCAGTTCAAGCTGCAGCTTCCCAAGGATTTTCTCAACCTCAGTAACTGGACCCGGACCTCCTCATCTGCTTTCTTCCAGCTTTCCAAGGATTATCTGAACCCCAGTAACTGGACCTGGACCTCCTCATCTCCTTGCTTCAGGCTTCCCAAGGATTTTCTTAACCTCAGTAACTGGACCTGGACCTGCTCAGCTGCTGGCTTCCGGGTTTCCAACGATTTGTCCTGGAGCTCAGTAACTGGACCTGGGCTCTCCTCAGCTGCTGGCTTTCAGCTTTACAAGGATTTGCTGTGGAGCTCAGCAACTGGACCTGGACTCTCCTCGGCTGCTGGCTTTCAGCTTTACAAGGATTTGCTGTGGAGCTCAGCAACTGGACCTGGACTCTCCTCAGCTGCTTGGTTCCAGCTTTCCAAGGATTTGGTATATAGCTCACAAATCGGACCTGAACCTGGACCTGGACCTCCTCAGCTGCTGGCTTGCTCGCTTGCACAATACCTCTTGTTGCAGAAGCTTCTGCTGCTACTGTTGTTGCTGTTGTCTCTGAATTGCAAGTGTCTGTAAGTTTGCACAAGATTACCTCCTGTTGCAGAATCCGCTGCTGTTGCTGCTCCTGCTGTTTTGTCACTCAAAATTGCTGCAAGTGTCTCCAGAGATTCGGCTTTAAGGAAGGACTCAGTGGTTCTTGAAGTTACTGCTGCTGCTACTTCATACGGTCGCATTTGTTTTTGCACTGCACATATCTACACTGCTGACAGTTGCACCCTCGCAGGTAGATTTCTTCCCATCTGATCTCACTCCCTGCAAGTGCAAAATAAAAGTCTCGGCTAGCAGAGAAAAACTTTGTTTTTGTGTGGAATTTCACGCAGCTGTTGTTTTCGTGGCATGATCCTGCAGCCCTGGTAGGTAATTCAGTGAAGCTTTAGATATCCTTCTTCCATTTGTCAGTGTTTTTTTTTCGGGGTTTCGAGTACTCAACACACAAGAAATCCCCAGTCAGAAGATGGCAAGGAAATTGATGATGATAATTACTCCTCCTCCTCGTCCAAGTTTCTGGATCGCAAGCAGGCTTGTGACTGTTGTTTTCTGGATTCGCAGCTAATTTACGAACAGCAGGTTGACGCCGTGCAGAGTGTTGAGAAGACAAATGGGTTGTCGACGCAGCTTTACTCTCATCTTCAGTTTATTGGTTCTCATTTTCATCATCGCTCAAACCTCCGCGAATGCTTCAAGTGGGTGCGGTAATGGAGATTGCGGAGGAAGGGGAAGAACAGGCGGAGGAGGAGGCGGCGGCGGCGGCGGCGGCGGCGGTGGTGGAGGAGGAGGAGGAGGAGGAGGAGGAGGAGGGGGTGAGGGTGAAGGTGGATGGTTTGGAGTTTGTGGGGATTTTTGCGAGAGAGAAAACGATTGCACAGGAATGCTATCATGCATCGACGAGCAATGTAGCGACGATCCAGACATGGGTACCAACATCTGCGAAGCCCGGAAAGCTCATGACGATTGCAAACCCTTTGGCTATCTCAGGCTAGGACCTGACGCAATACCATCATCTGTGGATTGCCAAGACTCAAACCTCACCAAGTGCTGCTGTAAGAGCGGCCATTTCTATCCACAATTCGCTTGCTCTCCTCCTGTCTCCAATTTCACCAAAGGAATCCTCACCTTGGGAACCTTCAAACCTCTCAGCAACAATCGTTCCAGATGTGGCGCACCAGCTCCAGATGATCACTCCGGTAATGATCCTCTCCCAATCTTCCACTACCAGCTGTGCTGTGATTCGGTTTCGCTGTTTAGAACCGCCGGTTCTAGTTAGTAGAAACCGAACCGGAATTGGGTCTGGTTACTAGGAACCGAATCAGAACCGGATCAGATTAGTAGAAGCCGGACCGGAACTGGGTCTGGTTATTGGAAACTGAACTGGAACCGTGTCTGATTAGTAGAAGCTGGACTGGAACTGGGTCTGGTTAGTAGAAGCCGGACCAGAACCGGGTAACCGGACCTGAACCAGGTTTGATTAGTAGAAGCCGGACCAGAACCGGGTCTTGTTAGTAGAATCCAAATTGGAAGCAGGTCTGGTTAATAGAAGTTGGACTGGAAGTGGGTCTGGTCCTGGAACTGGAATCGGGTCTAAAACCGAACCCAGTTTCAGTCTGGAACCAAACCCAGACCTGGTTTTGGAACCAGCACTGGAATTTGGAAAAAAAAAGTCTGGAACCAACCAAGGGGCGAACCGGAGGTTAACTGGTAGTTAATTGCAGTTCTGGACCCGGTTACCTGGAACTGGACTGGAACCGGTTCTGATTGCCAGAACTGGAATTGGAACTGAAACCTGAATTACCCCCCCCTCGCCCCCCCAAGAACCGGACCGGAACCAGACCCCGGGTTCCATTTAGTGTGTGGAACCAGAACTGGAATCCCTCTATTCTAAGAACCGGAACCGGAGGTTCTCCATATAATTCAAGAACCGCCCAACACTGTTATATGTTGATTCTCATAACAGGTTTTTTCTTCTTGTCTGCAAAATCTTCATCAAGATTGGAAATGCTTGAAGTGGATCATGGTTTTCTTGCTTGCATTTTGTTTGTCTTTGCAGTTTTGTATGGCGATGGGGATGGTGATGAGGGGAAGAAGAAGAAGTTGGTATCTTTGTCGACTGGGTGGTTTGAGAAGGGGAGTCGGTGTTTCAAGCAGGTTGAAATCAAGGGAAATGGGAAGACAACAGTTGCACTTGTCGTTGATGAGTGCGATACGCAGAATGGGTGTAATGAGGAAAGTGCATACCAGCCTCCTTGTCCACTCCCCAACATTGTGTCTGCCTCCAAAGCTGTTTGGACTGCACTGGGAGTCCTGACATGTGACGATGATGATGGCAGCAGCTGCTCCTCTGATCCCCGATTCGGTTGGATGGATATCACTTGGTCAGACATAATTGATGATGTTCATGAGGATCAAGCTGCTAGCCTCCACCTTTCGGCAGCATCAGATACTTGAAGATTGCAAGAATGGATCTAACATCACTTGAGTCAGATCACAAAATGCTCATGATCTGATCAAGTGAGTAGCCTTAAATCTGCATTAGCAGCTTGAAGAATGTTTGTGGACTTGATGATCAAGAAGTCTTGCTTTCTGCATCATCAGCTTGAAGAATCATTTGAAGATTGGATCATATATCACTGAGACCCTTCATGATGATCAAATGAGTCTTGTTTCTGCATCAGATTATGCTCGAAGATTGGAAGAAATGGGTTTAGGGTTTATCACTTGATCAAGTGCCAGACTTCCAATATTCTTCCAGTGTGTGCTTTCTGCATCAGCTTGAAGATCAGAAGAGCACTAGGTAGACCTGTGCTTATGCTGTAAGTTTCGGGAGTTTTCTTTTTTGTTTTGTTTGTTTGTTTGGTTTTTTTTTTTTGGTTGTGTGTGGGGAAAGGAAGGAAGAAAGGTTTGGAGAAATATAATGCACTATTAAGCAAAATGGTGCTTGCAAATAGTTGAGCAATAGTATTTCTGAAACTAAATAGGTATTGAATATTTGAGCTTGACGTTGTACTGTGATAACACCACAAGGGTTCGTGTCCAGCGATCTGACATCTTCAAACTTTGGAGATGAATTGGACTTAAATATTTCTCTAATTTTAAAGTTTCTTGACATGCTCCAGTATTCTTATGTAAAGGGATTGTTGAGTTGGAGGTGGGCCAGTAAGGTAATCTGTGTTTCTCTGTGTTTCCTTTTAGAAATTTGGAAGCAATCAAATCAAGCTTGCATGCATGATTTGTATGTGACCGAACTAATTCTGATCTCCATCCTTTCGGGATAAGGTGTTTGACATAAGCGTTTACAGAATAGACATAGATAAGTATAAGTTGACATCGATTTTTTATATTGTTGTTGGTAACACCCAGCTGGTGTTGTAATGATATGCTCATTTTGTGTACAGTAAGGACTGAGAAGGGGGATGTTCTGAGGATGAGGGCCCTGTGCAAGGTGGGAAAACTGAGCGCAGGACTTGAATTCCCAGAACAGTTCTGTACGAGGTCCTTACTGTTGCGAAGAACTGGTAACTTTTTTGTAGCAAAAGTACCACAAAGGCTACTACTATGATAACTTGAAGATGCTCAATTCTCAATTTTCATCCAAGGAAATCTTGGACATTCCTCTTGATTGCCAGTCACAGCCAAGGGACAAAGAAACTACTAAGATCTGATCAATCTTTTCTTCCAATGAATTTTGCAACCCTCTCTTTGGTTGCCATACCTTACACTTCAGTGGTCTGGTTTGTATGACCAGGAAATTGTTGAGCTGAACCTGGGCTCTACAGGTGGGTATATTGTTGCATTTCTCTGTTGTTGCAGGGTTGCAAAATTTGATGATCAGTGGATGATGATAAAATAAAATATACTGAATGGGTTTTGGTGTAACAAGAACACCCAAAAAAAAAAGATCAAACCCTAATTCTGCTTACTTGAAATACATACTTAAAACAGCGATCCTTTGAAAGTTTTTAAAGAACCCAAAGCTGGCAAAGCTGGCAGTTACATATGCGATTCCGATACTTAAAAAAAAATGCATACATAATCATGCGGAAGTTCTTTTGATTTCAAGAATTTTCAAAAATTGAGAACTGGAGGTAAATCAGCTGGTGAACAAACACTTAAGAAATCAAAGGAGGTTGAATCTAGTGTTGTGTGTGTAAAAATGGTTTAGGACTTCGACTCAGTGTAAGTGGAAATCTCATAATGAAATTTATTTATATTTCATATAAGTGTTTAATATCCATCTATATTCATGTAAGTGTACATGAAGAACACGAGACATCTAAATGTAAAACTGTGTAAATCTATTTTATGCCATATTGAACAATGTAAGTCTGAAAATAAATATATTTCTATAATTTTACACGACTTTGTATAACAATGTAAAAAATGTGATTTTTACTTGGAGAGGGGGGAGATTTTATAATGTGTTTAGTGATAGGCCAATGAAAGGACCATCAAAACATTTGTGTTTTGGAATGCATTATAACTAGTTAAATTATTTAATATAAATCACAATATGTACCTTTTAGAACCGCCCATCATCATTGCATTTTTGTCTCTAGAATACAAAGAAATTTTGTAAAGCCTTAGTTGATGCACCCATCAAGTTTTAAATCACTAAAAGTACACTAAAAATGAATGAGGAGTTATGGGGCTGGAACTAAAGAGAGAACTCTAAAAGTTTATTTTTCAAAAAATTTGAAGCAAACCATCATTCATCCTCTTCCAAAGAGTGTTTTCTTTGCAGTGCTCCTTTACTTCTGACACTCAAGGAACATTTGTAGCTCTTTAGTTTTTGTGTGCAATGACACAAAAATTGCTCAATTTGATTAGAATGAGGAAAATATTGGAAATTGTTCAATGAGAGGTATGTGTTTGATGATAGGCGGTTCTAACCTGATCAACTGGAAGTTCTTTTGATTTCAAGAATTTTCAAAAACCCAGAACCGGAGGTTATAACAATATCAAAGAACAGCCAGGTCCACACTGGTTTGAACACTTGTCACAAGGAGGGCAGAAGATCCCATTACAGAATGTACTTATTATGATGTGTTACTGCAAGGATGAAACTAAACCCTAATGGATGAAAAATGGTTCCAGTACAGAGTTCTGGTCGCGTTTAATGGTGTACTATGCTGTATTATTACTTGGATGAAAAAGGGGTCCAGTACAGATTTCTGGTCGCGTGTGGGGTTCTTTATGGTGTGTTATAATGTATTATTTCTTGGATGAAAATCAGCCCTAATGGATGAAAAGGGCGTCCAGTACAGAGTTCTAGCCGCGTGTGGGGGGGTTCTTTGCCTGCAGTTGAGTTTGAGATTCTTTGAGAGAAATGCGCGAACGATTTAGTTGGAATTCAGAGAAACTGAGAAAGGATCCACAGTTGGAGCGTAGATTGTAGCAATGGGTTGTTGAAGTCTGCGTGAATTCGAGCTTTCATTGTGTGGTGGAAATAAAGTGCTGGAATGGATCTTCTTTGTTGAACTGCAACTTTTGATTTTTCCCAAGAGGAAGAAGAAAGAAGAAGGGTTCCGAGAATTGTGTTCCAGGTAGCAAGCATTGTCGCGGTGTTGCTCGCTTGCTTTCAAGGAATTTCACAGCAATTCAAAGCATAATTGCAGTGAAATCGTGATGGGAAATATAACCATAGAAGAGAATGCCACAAAACATTTGGAGGTTTCTTGTGCAAATTGCTTCAGAGTCTTTGTCTGTTGCTTCAGTTTACTATGTTGTCAACAACTTGCTTGGAGGATCTTTTACCAACATGTGAGATTGGTGTGTGTTTTACATTGTCCAAGAGTGTGAAACCCTAAACCTCAACCCAGCTTTTGTGCAATCTGAACAATTTTTAGTTTAATCAGTGCAGGATCTGAAGGAGATTCTGCGCTTGGATTGGGCTTTATTATTATTCCTTGGAATGCTAGACAATGTCCACAATAAAAAGGAGATGTGATACAAGAAGCCCACCACCTTTTGAGACACCACCGCCAATTGCCAGGGAAGAACATGAGCAAAAGGCATACTTGTTGTACATTTGATCTTGATGCTCTTGAGTGCAACATCTGCATGGACTATCTCGTTGCACCCATATGTCAGGTGCATTTTCCAATAGTTCCACCTTTTGGACGTAGGTTGTTGGAAAAAACCCATCACTCAGAAAAAGGACCTAAACTCTTAAGGTTCTACTACAGAGCTGACAATGTGCCAGTCTATTCTCCAGTGAAACTGATTGATCTTGAAATGTAGTAAACCCTTTTTGAAATGAATCTTTTGTCACCACTGAAACTCAGATTTTTCTTATATATATATATATATATCCTGTTTCGGAATCTGCATTTGCAAAATCTGAACAACTTGCTTTTCCGTAGTTGCATTCTCTGGTTCAACTGATTTATGGTTTTAGAGAGTGTGTATGTGGACAGTGGGAAAATGGGCATACAGCATTTTCAAGATGTTGCTTCAAGCTCACACCACTCAGGATCTGCCCCACATGCCAATTGATGACTGGTGTTATCCACAACCTGCAGCTTGAGAAGTTGAATGAAACTCTCCATGTGGCTTGCAAGTATGCTGAATTTGGATGTAGAAAGTGGCCTAGACTAACAGCAAAAATAGCACATGAAATCTCATGTGGATACAAGTCCTTCAAATGCCCAGCTAGCATTGGGTGCATATTGATGTGTTCAGTAAGTGGAATTTCTCACTACTTTCAGGTGAAGCATGCTGTCAAAACAGTGGAAGTGCCTTCCAATGAATGGGTTGAAATTCTGCTAGAATTGACAGTTGATTCTGCTGACATTTTACTGAAACAGAAGACATGCTGTTCCTTTTCCACCATGAAAAGCAACCATATGGGCGTGTCATTTACATCTTGTCCTTTGCAGAGGCTTCTCAAGAGAATGCTTACAGATACCACGTGGAGGTACACCTTGATGAGACAGTATTCTCAATGACAACAATCGCCAAAAGTGTCTGACAGCCTGGTAGGGATCAGGTAGCAAGCTCCCTTGTCATCCCTGATGCGCTTTTGGCTGGGAAGAGAGGTATTCCTATTTGCTATCATCTTTATTGTGCAAAGGAGGAGGAAGAGGAAGAATATCCAATATCTGCAAAGGAGAGCAATACCACGTTTTCCCCAATAGAAGATCCAATAGATTCTTTTTGATATCATTGGATACGATCATATTCTGCCAATGATGGTCTCCCCATCCTAGTTTTTGAATTTGCACAATATTAGTCCTCTTTTTGGAGTGGCAGGGCACTCATCGACCAACAAGAATTTGGAGTTGTCTGAATCATTTTGGTGTATCTTTAGCTCCCTTCTTCCATTCTCAACATTATGTACTCTATAATACATTTATTGGTATCCAGTGCTTGATCAGGAAATCCCCTGGGCATCTCACATCCATCAGATTCTGACATCTGTGAAGTTTTCAAATCTGGTTCTCACATTTTCGAGAAATTAAAAATTAATTAATTAATTAATTATTTTTACTAATCACAATAATTTTCTGAACTTAATATTTTTGAAAATATGGAAACTTGTAAAATAAATTTATTCAAAATTTACAACTCCAGAATTTCATCTCTTTAAAAAGCTTCTTCAAACTCATCTTCTAAATTAAGACCAGTCTGAATTAAATCTATGAAACTAGAAGGGGATTTACAACTTATTCTTGGATCAGTGGGCCAAACTCTTCTTCTAAATTAAGACCAGTCTGAATTAAATCTATGAAACTAGAAGGGGATTTACAACCTATTCTTGGATTAGTGGGCCAATTTTTATTGACAAAGATTAATTTGTCCAAATTTTTTGATTGGAAATGA
>Ga0209208_10011742_pt1 | contig 11185 bp, 11 predicted proteins | sample S1TSphfallax_3_FD_187694 | JGI IMG/M metagenome (GOLD analysis project Ga0209208, IMG submission 187694) | Host-associated microbial communities from peat moss isolated from Minnesota, USA - S1T2_Fd - Sphagnum fallax MG (SPAdes) (version 2) | ecosystem: Host-associated > Plants > Peat moss >... | reverse complement strand
TTTTGCCCATAACTTGGGCGACAGATGTCCAAATGCCCAAGGCGAGGGCATTTTCGATATCTACGCTTCAAGACCTTTCCAATGACACCAAGAACACCCCAATGCGAGGTGTTTTGGGTCCTGCTGTTGAGCTCTGAACATTCGGGAGTCCCGGAGGACTCCAAATCCCCAACTTTTCCAAGTGTTGGGCTTCACCCCCACACTTGGCCAAGTTAGGGTTACGACAACAGGGACTAGTGAAGAAGCAATGAATTCACTGGTTGTAAAAAACAGGGACTAGTGAAAAAGCAATGAATTCACTAGTTGTAGAGAATGAAGACCAATGAAAAAGTAATGAATTCATTAGTTGTAATGAACGGGGATCGGTGAAGAAGCAATGAATTCATTGGTCTAATGAACGAGGACTAATGAACTACACCCACATTTTGTAATAATGATTGGATACTTTTCCATTAAGTTCGTAGCACTTAATACATGTTAAAACCTCACACCCTTTGATTGGTTGAAATGCATGTCCACATCTTTGTTTCATGAACATACATGCAATTTTTTAGAGTATCTTGTTTAAGCTAATGTTACCCAAGGGGGTCATGGTTTCTAGCTTCCAAATAATTGTTCTTGTTTTACTTGTCCCACAATTGGTTGGAATCAATGACTAAAATCCTCAAAGTAATGTTTGGCTAAGGTTTCATTCAAGCATTGACATAATACAAGATCGGTTAATTAAGGTTTAAGGTTTTTATGGATGGATATTGATCTTGCATAATTGTTTTGTGCTTTGTAAGCTTGTTTATAGATTTTTTAATTTGACACATTCAATGCCAAAACCTTAATGTCTATCAGTTGGATACAGAATTAGGTTAGTGTTGTCATAGCAACACCTCACTAAACCAAGCCAAACAAAGTTACAAGAACTCCAATTGGAAAACTATTCCATAAATTTTGGTAAAAACCAAGTTTTTAACTACTTATGTAAGAAGTTTAAAAAGTGGAAATGATGGGAGTTTGTTGGAAATAAAAAAAGATGAAAAGTTGTGGTTGGGTAGTGGATACCTTTTGAATGAAGGGAAAACCAAAGGTAGAAATGACCTCATGAGTAATAAAAATGTACAGTTCCTCTCTTGCTTTAATCCTTAGAATTCTCATAGAAAGAAGAAAGAAAAAACTTATTGGGAAGAAAAGGTTAGTTTTGGTCCCTTAGATTCTAAGTCCAAAATTATAATGCACTGGCCTTTCCTTAGGGCTTCCAAAGTTGCACTTAAGGCTTGCTCATCCATATTTCTTGCCTGAATTTTTGTGTTTAAATCAAATTTACCTTAAGTCCTTTTAGTTGGAGATCTAAGAAGAGACAATTTTTGAGAGACAAGCTCTAAAGGTGACATTCTATCTCTCTCTTCTTGGTTCTATGAGGTGATTATACTCGGAAGTATTTATGTTATTGGTGAAAGAAAAATGCAACGTGTATCTCTAAATATTAAGTTGCGTTTTTAGTTGAAAACAAATGGTTTGCCTCCTATGCAATATTTATGATTTGGATTGATAGATATATATTCTAAATTTAAACATTCAAAATCCTATAATTTTATGTTAAACTGCCACCCACCTAAACCAACTTTTAAGGATTTGACACTATGCTCAACTTGACAATAGACCTCTAGTCACTTAAAACTTTATACCTATCATATATATTATCCAAATTTAGCTTGCATTAATTCATTAGAAAACTAGCTACAAGGCAAACCTACTTACCAAATTTCAAGCTCTGCACCTAAATCAATAACAAGTTGTGCCATAGAACCCGAATGGGTTTCACAAAAGTAGAAAGCTCAACTTGATAATAAACCTTTAATTACTTAAAACATTGTTGCCATCTCATAATTTATTCAAATTTAGCTTGCATTGGTTCATTGGAAATCTAACTATAGGGCACACTTGTTTACTAAATTTCAAGTTCTACACTTAAATAAAAAATAAGTTATGCTACAAAACCTGAAAGGTCTTGTGAAATTTCTTTAAGGTTTCAAGCTCCCAAAATTACCCCTACTCACTTTCATTTTATCAAAGGTACTACTATCATCCAATCTATTCTTCCTCTTTGCACCATCTACTAAGACTAATCATTCTTCTCCTCCCAAGGAAAGTTGTACGAACAAGTTTTCGCATATTTCAAATAGAAAATTATGTCCGTAAAAGAGAGCCCAAAATGATTTAAATTCGTGCCTTAAAAGATAAGGATAAGGAAGGAGGTGAAACAAGACCCCCACTTGGTGGCTAATGGAAGGTTCCAATGCTTAGTGGCCAATGAAAAGTTCCAATGTTTGGTGGCCTATGGAAGGAGAAAAAGTAGCATCTTTTTCACCTTTTTCACTTTCCCCCCCAACAAATTTTACTTAAACCTTTTTTTTCCCATTGATCTTAAAGATTTATTCTACCATGGTCCTTGACCATTATTTTACGCCTTTCCTTCCTTTTCCTTGACTTATAAATTACAACCATGCATTTCGATGTACCAAATCCTCCACACATTCATCATCAAATTGATTTTGATTGGAGATTTTTTTCCTTTCCTTGAATTCATGGCATCGCACATGACCACTTTTTACGACCTTCAAACTTCATAAATGAATGAAGAATCGCTTAAATAGTCATCCTTAGATTTGACATTGATGCAACATTTTCATGATGAAGATCTCAAACCATGAGAGGTGCACCCTCATCTTGAAATTGAACCCCCTCGAATTTAATATTATCGTGTTTCTTTAAACTTTCGTACCTTGGTGATTTTTTTGCAAGTCAATTTTGCTTTTGGTGATGAACCTAAAACTGTTTGCGAAGATTTTTACAAAAATGAAAATACTTCCATCTTTGCATGCTTTTCAATTTTCGGTGTTAAACATTATCATTGGTTGCACATTTTGATTCATCAACTTCCTCCTAATAACAAGGCAGATTATTTGGTTCACACCATTCAACGCATCCTATATTTCCTATAGTTATGAACTATCATTGTGGCATAACCCAAGACTCAACATGTAATTGTAGCTCCTCGTTGAACTTATCCATAACCTGAATAAAAACTTCACTCATCATGAAATCCATGTTGCCATTACCACCCTATTACATTATTTATTTTAATTGTTATGTTTTTTTGAATTAATCTTATGCTTATAATGTTTGAAGATTATACTATCTTCATTAGACCTTTCATCGACACCCTTTCAAGTTCTTCACGAATCTCAAACATCCTCGATTACACGACTACCCATTAAATACCAAAACAAGACTAATGTTTTATCGAACATTACAAATTTTGGCGTTTGCTTCTAACCCTAATCCTCTAAAGATTTCACCCCTAATCACGCAAGTAAGATCTAAAACTATGAGTTTGAACTTTTGTTGAAGAAAAAAATTAACCTTACACCTCATTCATCTAATATCAAAAATTTGAAAAAAAACAACCCACCATGCAACCATGTGCATTCATCATTCCTTATTCTAACATGAAGTTGCTAAAATCCCCTAATAATTTTACCACACTCGAATTTCCCTTATGCAATTTTTAGAAATTGAAACTACCGCGCATGGCTATGTCAATATGGTTCACAAGGTTGTCCTGGTCATGAACTCCTTTTGCATAGAAAATTTAAGCAAGCTTGTGGACAAGCTTATCGCTCGCATCCTTTTTCCTCACATCATTAGAGCTAAATATAGTCAATAAAGAAAAGAAAACAAAGTGTAATTCCTATGGGACAATAGATTGATCCAATGATGATCAATCCTTTGGAAATGCAAATCCTCATCTTTTTCCTAAATGAAAATTGCATTAGTAGGAGTAATGTGGAATGTAATTGTTGTTACACCACCAAAACAAAACAAAATTAGGGTACTAGATTGATTGAGAGCTTGCACCTTCTATGGTTGCTCACACTTGGTCTTTCCTTGCCTTCCTAGCCATAATGAACCAACACCCACCAATGCACCATGAAAGATGAATGATAAGTGGTTAAAAAATAGTTTGCTATTGGGTTTCAATTCCCTAACTAAACATGATAGTTACCTTAATTGTTTTTTTCTTTCCTACCTACTTATGAACAACCGACAAGAAGGTTGTTAGTAGGTAGGTAGTAAAAACAACCTTTACATATGTATAAACCATCTTCTGAATTGATAAGTACTATTTTCCTACCTACCTACCTATGTATGAACCTTATTTCCTATCACAAAACTTGGCATTTATATATTTGATGGGGAGTTTGACAACCTTTGTTCATATACATTCGTGAGGAGTTTATCACCCCCTTTCCATACCCTGGTGGTTTCATAAGACTTGCCATTTACATTTACATAAAGTATTTCGAGAAAAATTGTAATGCATTTGGAGGGTACCTTATATCCCATCAATTTCCCTCTTCAAAAATGCGAGGGTTCTTACACCTAGAAGTAGGCATAATATCCCTCTCATTCCTATGCCTCATGACTTATATATATTTGATTCATGATAAATTTTGCTTCGTGTTTTATGGTAGGTAAAGCACATGGGTGGGGAACATTCCCAAAATGGGGGCTTGGACTTGGCTATCACCTCATCCTAGACCCCTTATTTTGAGATTGCCCCTATCCTAGGGCTTTATTTTACACAAGAAACTTGGAATGGGGAAATTTTGAAAAGAACAAACTAAATCTAAAACTTTATCCACTCATCACTTTAAGAACTTTTCAAATTTTAAGAACCTTACAAAAGTGGAAAGTCCCTTTCCTAATCAAATTGGGATCTACCCCAAATGGAAGAATGTTCATTTATAATTTGAAATGTCAGATTTCATCAAGAAACATGATTGAAAAATGCATTGAATTTCTTTGAAAGGTTTTTTACATTTTTTGTCATTCTATTTTCTTCTCAATGATGATGTTTGTTGCATTTGTGTTTCACTGAATTCTCTTCAGCTTTTCCTAGTAATGGTCAAAGCAATGCACCAAATTTAACAATCATCATGTGTGTCCTCTCCTTTCCATCATTTACCATCTATCAATATAATTTGAATGTGGATACTTTGGGCATGAAAATTGTGTCACCCATCTATTTGCTTAAGGTTTGAAATTGAAGGTTTGGAGTAAAGTATTTTGTTGTTGATTATCTTGCAAGTATAATAAGGATAAAGCTACACAATTTCACCCCATGGATTCTTCATGTGAAGGGTTAATTGATTTCACCTCTTGAATTGAAGATTTGAAGTATGCATCAACAACATTTTGTTGCCCTCTTCTATATACGACATAAGGTTCAATTATGTTCATTTGGTAGTCCTTGTATCCTTTACTATCTATCTCACATGAACACATTCCAACTTTCAAAATGCATTGCAACTATGTTAAAAGTGACTCAAATATATACATATCAAAATTGATCATCAACATCACCCACTTCCTCATCTCATTCATAGCCTACCCAATTTGAGATGGTAGGAGCAACCACAAATGCATGACAAACAAAACAAAACAAAACAAAAACCAACTAAAAGAAAACACATTAGAACTTGTGGGATGTTATGATCAACTTAGCCATAACACTTGTGGTAGTGGAGATGGAGCAACAACAAACAAATCGCCAAGAAGAAGGAAGACAAAATTGTTCAAATGTGTTGAACCTCACTTTAACCCATTTCTTTTGCTTGGCCAAAGCCCCTTTGATAATAGAGATGGCAATAATAACAATAAAACAAATGGAGGATGAAAAAAAGACATAAAAAATCAATGGAAGCTCAAGAGCCAATTGGTTCTCATTAGTTCAACCACAACCCCTTTTAGCAGTAGAGATGATAGGAAGGGGAAAAAAACCCAAAAAATATATTCAAATTTTGTGAAAGCCATCTTTGTCTTTAAGTTAGCCACAGCCTCTTCCATAATAGGACAAAACTAGCAATGATTCCATTTCAGTGAAATTGGCATACCTAGATAAAGTTTTAAGTAAGCTTGCATTGGATGAACTAAAGCTATTTTTGGAAAAGGAAACTATCAACATATATGTGTGTTTGGACTAGTCACGTTGATGATGTTCATCTTTGTTCAACTTGATGAACTACAAAGCATTAATTTGATCATCTATCTCAAATGGCTACAAGAAAGAATCATGGATGAGTATTAAACCTATTAAAGGATTGCAAGATTGTTGTATCTACACATAAATGTAAAGCCACATATTATTAATCACATCCAATCATGTGCTTGACTAAGTCCATCACTTGGATGCTACAAAATGAAAAAAATCAATGATTAGGGAAGAATATAAAAGTTAAAACAAACACCAGACACATGGAATTGACAATAGGATTATTAAATCATGGTGTTGTGAGGATAGATGCAATAGTAACCCTTGTTGCCAAGTCATAAAGCAATTTGTGCTACATTAAAAAAGATTATGAGGGAATGAAACATTAGAAACATCAATGAATTCCTTGCAATAGCTATGGTGTTCATTGTGTTTCACTCCTAACAGTCTTTTGATACATTATCACATGATTCTACTTGCATTTGTCCACCTTATGTGTCATGAACAAATATAAGTACTAGGAAAACGACATGATCTAGTTGTGTACCCCATACTCCAAACATTGCAACACCTTTTACCCTTGCCCAAATTTCCCATATCCCAAAAATCATTGCATCCCAACAACTACATTGCAAAATCTCAATCCCAACATTTTAGCAACATATCAAAGTAACAAATGGGAGCTAAAACCTATAGTAAGTTTGCAACAATAAGGAGGTCAGATCGTATGGTGCATTTGACAAGGTTGAATAGTTCATCATCTTCATGGCTAGCTTCCATCATGTAACAACACCATTTTATTCAGACATGCAAGGATTATCAAGATTTGTGTTCGGTCAAAATCTTGTCCACTTCCTGCATAACAATGGTACCAAAGAATCAGATCTCAAGTATTAAAATAACACAAATACACCATTCCATAGACAAGCTTGCCACCACTCCATGGAAGCAAATGTCCAATAAAGAAGTAAAAGTGTGGTAATGATGTTAAAATGAATGAAATGTGGTTTGAGGACATGCTTGATTGCTTGTGAAGCATCCTAAGCATTTGAAATGCATTTTCCTTATATTAAAACTAAAATCTACTCTCCATCATACAACTATTTCAACTGGTTGCATAAAGTTCCATAGAATTACGAGCATTCTACTTGTAATTTGGTGACATCAAACTACAATAGGCAAGAACTTTATGAAAGAACGCCTAACAAGTTCTCCATTCACTAGTCTTGATATACTCTCAAATGTTAACATGACTTTCTTAAAGAAGGCCATGTGCCACAACAAGAAAAGTTGATTCCATAAATTTTTTCAGAACTCAAATGAAAACATGTCAAACATGGAGAAGTTTGCTATTTAGAGAATGTATGTAATGTACTCCTACCATAGAAAGTAAAATTTGGCCCACATTCTAAAGCTAACAATGAATGATGAAAAACATGTTTGCATGCACAAATTGAGAGCATGGTTAAGAAATCCACATGCTAGGCTACACCAACAAAAATGCATGTCTTATGAGAATGAATATCATTGTTATGACAGCTGGGTTAACACGTGGGATTGATGACATCTTAACATGCATAAAATTTCTTCTATTTGCTTTGGGGTCAGAACAGTACCTACATACACTTGCAGATTTTCATCGCCAAAAAAATCACTATCTTCCTCACAGGGCAATTGCATTAGTTCTAAGGGCATGGATTTAACCAGCCCATCCTGAAATAGGGGCCAGCTGGATAAAATACATGGTAGATTCTAAAGCTTGGTGATATGGTAGCCTACAACAATAACAACATTGAAGGAAAGCTCCAAAACTTATGAACCACAAATACCTTGCTCAATAAAAAACATGATGAGCAAATGTCACTATGTGCCCCAGGGATTACCACCTATCTCCATCCCTTGAGGACAACTGGCTTATCTTCTGTAGATAGGATATCCTCAACAGTTGATGTGGCAGCAAAAGTCTCCTGCACCATTTGAACGCTAATTTTATCACATGCACAACAACTCTTAACCCAAATTTAAGAATTTTCACAGCCAAGTCAGGAGTGCACAAAGCAGCTTTGTGTACACCAACTTGGGCATGTGACAGAGCCCCCAATGAACCATGCTGAACATTAAAGAAGGAGAAACAACTGGATGTGTCACATGTAAGGCGCTTTTTCCTAGGACAATCCACAAGTATGGCAAATGTCTTAGTGACCTCAACTTCTTCTAGAGAATTAGCACTGCAATTACTGCAACTCTAAGCTCAAATGATCCCCAGACCCCCCACATTCAGAACACCAACCAATGGAACTCTGCATTCCCCAAAGGCTAGTGTCGGCAACCCCAGTAACTCTGAAAATCCATCCTCCAATTCTTGTGAAGGACCTTGCACCCTGCAGAAGGGAAGTACATAACCGGGACCAGCCCATCACCATGAACTAGAATGGGGGGAAGACTACACAATAGAGTATCCAGTCTAATCCTCAGATGAGATGAAGCTGCTAAATTCGGGAAGCAGTAGCCAGACGATTGGCAGGTCGTTGAAGCACCTTTGAGTCGGGTGGAGACATTGGAGGGCCCTGTTTAGCCAATTGTTTCCGTTTCTCCTCTCGCTTCATTCTAAGCTTCTGCTCAAGCTCCTCCTTCCAGAGCCTTTGACGCTCACAAGAACTCAGACAAGGGCGTGGTAGCGGTTGCTGTGTGTCATTAATAAGACCTTTCCATTCATTCAACCTTGCTGACGGAATTTCCAAAAGAGGGGAACAATTGACACTGGGAGAAGGTGCTCCAGTTCCACTGGGGCTCCCAAAACTCACACTCGTCTCACGCTCTTGGCTGCTTCTCATTCCAATTGACCTTCCACTGAGACTGCCCGGTGATTTGCTGGGGCTGTGGGTTTGTTGTTTCGCAATAGCAGGGTTTAAAGGTGCAATAAAGCTCTCTGGAGGCCTAGTTGATGCAGGAATTTCTGAGCTCCTCATTGAGGTCTCATAAAGTTCCTCATAGAGTGGTGTCTAGAGCCTTTTGAGCTCCAAAGCTTTCTCATCCAAGAAGGCACGAATCTTGGATTCTATCACTTCATCTTCCTCCTGCTGCTGCAGAGACCATCCCCTCTCCCCAAGACTATGCTCACATTCTGGGGTCCCCATGCTTGCAAGATCTCCATTAGCAACAGGTCCTCCTATGGAGAACCCTCCATTCGCGGTCAGATGAAGCCTCCAGTTGTTGCCATCCACAAATGAGGGCTCTGACACGAGTTATAGCTTTCATTCCACGTATCATGTTGGATAGAGTCCAGCCTTACAGAGTCCAACCTCACAGAACAATTAAGGTCGTCCATGTCTGAATTCCCAACCCTTTTGGAAGCCCAGTTGATGTTATCAGAATTCTTCACCGAGTATGGGGAGCCTCTGAAAGAAAAGGAGGAACCCTTCCCAAGCACCCCAGTTGGCTTCCAGCTGTCCTGGCCAACCTGTCTCTATGTAGCTTTCACAGATCGCAATTCTGCGTTTCCCCTATTTGCCTGCTGCTGCTGCAAATGACCATCAGCTGCTGCTTGTTGTTGTATGTCCTCAGAATCATCTAATCCTCCTTGATTCTCACAGGTGAGAATAAAGGGATGCTTCAGAAGCTCAGTTGCACTAGGCCGCAGTGTGGGCTCCCTCTGGAGACACTTGAGGAGAAAATCCGTGCCTTGATGAGAAAGATGCTCAGGGATGGGAGGGTGTGACTTTGTAGTTCCAATGTGGAACAATGCAGCTACCTCTTGGAACTGCTGGCTCCAGGGAGGTTTACCAGTCGCCATTTCAATCAGAGTGCAGCCAACACTCCACGTATCAGCTTGCCAGTTATTACCCGTCTGACGAATGACCTCCGGAGCCATCCAGTAAGGGGTGCCTTTCATGGACTTGGCTTCAGAAACGGTTGCAAGTTTAACCACCTTTTTGGATGCACCAAAGTCTGCAAGCTTGATACAATCCCTTGCTATCAACCAGGATGTTTGCCCCTTTGATTGATGTCACTATGCCAATTCGCAACCCTTGTGGCCAATGTTGTAGCATTTATTAGTAACTTGGGGCCAGACAAAAAGCCAAAAATGCTCAAAGTTGGCCCCAAGTTTTTTCAGCGCTGACTCCTATTGTAATGTGGGCCTTAGACTAAATCAGGGTGTCTGAGTTCAAATTTAACATTTCTTTGATGCGTCTTGGAGTTAATATTGGGGAAATGAAGGGCTCATTCAAGAAGGTGAATGTAATAATGTAGGTGCAGGTTCAGCCTGGCCATTAATTACAGGTTTCCCCAATTCCTTCACAAACAACAGACTTGGTTGTGGGTTTCGGGTTTAGGGTTGCTTTTCTGAAGCAAGTCAGAAAACCAAAAATGAGCAGAATGCCTCAGATCTCAGATCCAATATGTTTACACTTTGCACCAGATGTCAATCGTGCTGACTGTGGTTCTCAACATAAGGAGTCAAAAGGGTCTTGCAGTAAAACACCATTAGGCCCACTTTAGACGAGGGTCCAGGGGTCTAATTTCCTTGGAACCTATTTGGACTCATGTGAAGCAAATTGAATCCTTGAGCTGGAGTGTACGTGGGTCCCTAGCCTGAATCTTGGTTCTCCAAATCAGGAGCTCTCCTTTTAGCACTGTCTTTTGGCCCCAACCAATTGATTTTCCCTCCAAAACAGGTGCCATATTAGCCTCAATTTGCCACTTTTTGGTGTTGGACCCTTGTCTAAAGGCCTTGGGACCAATTTAAAGCTTTCAACCAATAAGATTGCTTGAATTCATTGGTCCCTGGACCCTTGTCGAAAGTCGCCCTTAGTTTCACAACATGTTTTTCCATAATTTATTTAGAGTGCACACATATATACCTCTGTACCGGTGTTTTTTTTTCTATTTCTTTTTTTTTTCAATTCTTTGATTTGTAAACTTTGTCGATTTTTTCCATTTGTTGGGCATTTTTTTCTCGAATTCACACTATTATAACGAATTTTCCCAATTTCTTCAAAAAAATTTGTAGTAAAAGTGCAAAAATTCACCAAGAAAAATCACTGCTCTGTACAGAATTTCTTTTGTTTTTCCACTCCAGATTCATTTGCTATGACCGTCCATGTTATTTTTCCTTCTCCCCCCCCCCCCCCCCCCCCC
>Ga0209208_10011740_pt1 | contig 11188 bp, 14 predicted proteins | sample S1TSphfallax_3_FD_187694 | JGI IMG/M metagenome (GOLD analysis project Ga0209208, IMG submission 187694) | Host-associated microbial communities from peat moss isolated from Minnesota, USA - S1T2_Fd - Sphagnum fallax MG (SPAdes) (version 2) | ecosystem: Host-associated > Plants > Peat moss >... | reverse complement strand
TTTTTTCTTTTTTTGTTTTTGGTGCGTGTAGCAAAAGAATGATCAGAGGAAGGCACCTGGATATTTCCTCCCTCTCTCTTTACGCCTTCTTATGTAGGGGTTTTTGTTCGAACCTTCTCCTGAAACCCAACAGAAAACTGTTTACTGATCACTTACCATTCATCCAATCATTGAGTACCCAATCATCCATCCTCATCCAATGGATGAAAAGTACTCGCCTCCCACACCACGAACCTTCCGTACAGAAGCTTCGTGAACAAGACCGCACGATTTAGGGTTTGGTATCCTGCTGCGTCCTTCAAGAGCACGAGGTGTGTGTGTGCTCGAGAGCGCGTAGAGATTTTGCTACCTAGTGTAGGATTTGCACCGATTTGGTGAGGATTTGCGCTCATAGAATTGTCCGAGGTTGCTGAATTTGCATCGATTTGCTCGAGAGCGTATCTAGATTTTTTTGTGACTGCAGGATTTTTCATCGATTTTGCTCTCGATCGCTGAGAGAATTGTCCGAGGGTGCTGGATTTGAGCATCGATTTGGTCGAGAGCGCTTATAGATTTCGCTCGGGAGTGGCAGGATTCTGCACCGGTTTCGCTCGAAAGCGCTAAGAGATTTTTTTGAGGATACTGGATTTGCATCCATTTGCTGCGTTTTCTTTTGGAGTCTGTGTTTGTTTTGAGGCGAATTGAGGGCGCTTTTGACACCAGGCAGGGACTTCAAAGAAACGAATCTGTCTTCGATCCCTTCACCGGTAAGAACTTGCAAAAACAAACACACGCGTGCACGCACCTGTCCAGCTGCGTAATCGATGGTTTTGTAGGAAGTTGCACGAGATTTTGTATCGGCAAGCGTGTGCATCTGTACTGATGTTTCCATGTTTTGTCATCTGGTTCGTGGATCTAGGGTTACAGGAGGAGGTGGGGGGATATGAATCTGATTTGTGAGAATTCTGGGCGGTATTGGTAGCGAGAGAGATCGTACCGTGTTTAGAAAGACATACCTTGGCCGAGGCTTCCATTTTGTTTGATGGAGTCATCCTCGGTAGAAGGTTTTAGACGCGATGATGACTTTCATGGTTTATGGTTCATGATTTTGAAATTTGTGCAAATCTGGAAGTGGAATTTTTTCCTCCCCCCAGGTACTTGTTGTTGAGGAAGGGAAGAAGTGCAACCAAAGAAGAGGAGACATGGAGGAATGGTGTGCAGTATGTGCAGAGCCATTAGAATGGGTAGCATATGGACCCTGTGGACACCGGGAGGTTTGCTTCACCTGTACTGCACGGCTGCGCTTTGTGCTGGAAGATAAACGATGCTGCATTTGCAAGCAAGATTGCCCTTGTGTTTTTGTCACTAAGGTCGTTTTTCTTTTTTCCCCAATCCCAATTTCTGTTCTGGCACTGGTGCATTTTTGCACTTGTAAGTATCTCTCATGATGATGACCAAGTAGGTAAGTAACTAAAATTATTAGGGTTTGCAATTCTTGCAGGCATTGGGCGACTACACAAAAGTACTTACAGACTTCAGTGTGCTGCAAGAACAACAACAACTGAACAGAAGTAGTGAAGAGAAGACTCAGAGCAAGTACTGGTATGAAAGTAATGTACAAGCGTTTTTTGATGATGAAGAACCTTTTCGAATTATCGAAGCCATGTGCAGGCTTTACTGCAGTGCCTGTGAAGGCATCATTTTGGCAGGGGAGTCTCTTCCCAAAGGTGGTGTTAAGAAGGGTCACATCTTCAAGAGCCTTGAATTGTTGCGAAGCCATCTTTTTTCAGCTCACAAGCTCATCATGTGTGAGCTATGCTTGAAGGGACGGAAGGTACAGCATCTTGTGCTTTTATCTGTTTGATAATTCTAGCATTACTGAGGCACACTGTGTGTTCCTCTGTTTTGTTTCTGGTATGACATTGCTCATCAAAATTCATAGTCTTTCTGCACTACTAGTGTTGTGAGTGTTGTGGGTCACAGTAGAGGTTTGGCTTGTACAGGTCTTTATTTGTGAGCAAAAGTTGTATACAAGAACACAACTGGAACAGCATTTAGTGAAGGGCGATTCAAAAGTTGATGGTACTCAAGAGGAGAGAGCTGGTTTTACTGGCCACCCTATGTGTGAATTCTGTAGAAAGCGTTTCTATGGAGAGAATGAACTGTATGCACACATGTCCACTGAGCATTATACTTGCCACTTTTGTCAGCGGTAACCTTACCTTGCCTCTTCTCTGACTACCTTGTGTTGTATAATTTGGCTTTTTCCTGTTATTAGTTTGGGAAACTTTGGAGCTGAGTGGAATGGTGTGCAGCAATGTGACGGATTTTCAAGCTGAGTAGAGTCAAGTTCTTTTCTGAGAAAATACTTCTGATGGGGCTGGGTAAATGCATGAGTAAAGCTCAAGACGGAAAGATAACCATAATAGGCTAGTTTTCTTATGGTTGGGGATTTGGATCTGCAGGTCAAGGCCAGGCCACTTTGAGTACTACCGCAATTATGACGACTTGGAGGTAAGATTGCAAGTTTTCCTTCTCTAGTGACATGCCATCTACTGGATTTTGACCTATAAAAAGCCTGTGTGGTTGTTGTAAGACAGTGACTGAAGGACTGAAAGTCTGCTACTCTGATTATTATGTTGTGAATAGCCGCATAATCTGTTTGCATCAGTGTCTGTACTTTTTTTATCATCTTGAAGCTTTGGGTAGGGAAATGGATGATTCTGGGCAGATTTTCTTGACGGACTTCTACCTTCAATTGTTTTCTGATCTGTCAATGGTGGTTATGGGGTGGGAATTAGATGCATTTTCGCAATGATCATGAGCTTTGTGAGCACCCTGACTGTCTTGCCAAGAAATTTGTGGTCTTTGCAAATCAGGCAGATCTAAAGGTGAGCTTCAACTGAGTTTTCTGTGATGCTTCCACTCTGTCATGTTTTCACTGATGGTGTAGAGACATGCATTGCTTCATGAACTGTATTGATGCATACAGGAGTTCATAAAGTATAGCAGTACATCTGGGGAATTTTAAAAAAAAAGGGTGTTTGTAGGGTTTCACTTCTGACACTTATGCTCACAAAGGAGTCATACAATGTTTTCCACGGAAGGTTTGCCTGGTGGTGCTTCCTATTGCTTGTCTTAGCACATAGGTAACTGCTCATGACTGATATACTTGCTGGTGTGGACATTTCTGAACCATCAGCATCATAATGCCACTACTCATGGAGGCAACATGTCACGCTCTCAGAGAAATGCTGCACTTCAGGTATGGTTCATGGTTCATGCAAACTATGTAATACACATTCATTTTGTAGTCTAGGTTGAGCCTGAATTTCTTCAAAGACCTTGTCTGTCAATCAACTGGAAGCACTCTTAAATTAAATTTTAGGAGTGGCTTAAAGTTGGTCATCTTGGCAATCAGTGATGTCTGTTGTTCTGTATTGTTGGGAGTCGTTTAGTATATGGTGTCAGCTACCATCAGGAGCTGATGAAGTCAGTGGAGAGTCATGGCGGCTCATCACTGCTATTGATGATGAAGGTGATGATGGTCTGACACTTGGTTAGTGATGCTCAGAATGTTATGACTGTACTCATTCTTGTCATTTTAGCTTTGGTTTTGGTTGTACTGATAGAACAGTAACCTTAAAAGTGCTGTTGTAGAGTTTTCTGACTCAGAGATATGTTGGACCTGCAGAAATCTGTGCCCATGTCATTATGATTGATAGCCCTTTTGTTGTCATGTCTTCAGATCCCAGTAAGCTTCCAATATCGAAGACCAGGTCAGGACTCTAGGGATGATGTTGGCGATCGTGGTCCAGCTTATCGGCGTGGAGGTCGAGACCGCGGTTCATTTCCTTCAAATGTGCGGGTTGTAGCTGATTCTCTGGATGCTGCTGTTCAGGGCAGTGTGGAATCTGCTCTCTTAGAAAGTGCAATTCGTGAATCAGCTGCTATGTCTGCGAGTATAGAGTCCACAGCTGTTGGATCAAGTGGTGTTGGAGAGGCTCTGGATGCTGCCAATTCACTTTCTGTTTCTGATACCCAAGGTGACGGTGGGGAGGGAGGGATTGTGGTTTCGAGATATGCATCAGCAGTTTCAGGGTCTGGTCCTTCATCACTGGTCAACAGTGCATTTCCACCCCTCCCAGGACTATCGCAGAATGTGCTCCCTAAAGCAAAGTTGCGCAATCAAGCCCCATCATCAATGGCTGCTCTTCTAGGTGGGGGTGGAGGACGAGGAGGTATTCAAGTTTTAAACTTGGCAGCTTCAAGGCCTTTGACAGCAAAAGCTGATCAAGGGGTTTGGGGCAGTAATAATACTGGTAGCACAGATCGTGGGTCTATGGTCCAAGGAACAAGCACTCAAGCAAAGGGAAAACTGCAAGGGGTTGGTGCTTGGGCCAGCAGTAATGGCGGTAGCATACATCAGGGGACTTTGGTTGGAGGAGCAAGAAGTGAAGAAGAGGAGCCATTACAAGGAGTGAGTGCTGTGAGTGGTTCAGGGCCCCCACCAGGTGCTTACAGAAGTGCACCTGGTGGGGTAATTTCAAGTTCTGGTAGTGGTCGTGTGATTTCTCCATTGAGGACAGCAGATGATAGAGATGGAGCAGACAGTGAAGTTGAGCTCAGCATGGAAGAACTGCGTGCTGCCAACAAGGCCCTCATCAAGCGAATCCATGCAGGTCTAAAAGACAATGAGAAGCAGTTTGCTGATTTCAAGGATGTGTCTGACCAATTCAGGAAAGGGGCAATGAGTGCAAAAGACTACACTGGACACATCACACGGTTAGGACTTTTGCACATTGTGCCAGAGCTTGCTAGGCTATGCCCAGATCCAGTGAAGAGGAAGGAATTGCTGGAGGTACATAGAACTACCCTTGCTCTCAACGATGCATTTCCTCCAGGTTTGAGTAGTACAGCTTCTTCTTTGCAGAGGGGGAAGGGTGCAGTGGAACGTGGTCACAGCAAGGTCCTGGAAGGAGAAGCTGCTGTTAGACTTTCCACTTCATCACCCACTCAGGTGCCAGGGCAACTGACCACTGAGGATGTGGAAGTGCTTTCAAGAGATGGATATCGCAGTTCGAAAGGAAAGTCAAAAGTTGAGGAAAGCAGTTTAAGTACTCATGGAACTGGGAAATGGGTGGTGGAAGATGGTCAGAGTAAAGCATCCCTCTTGCCACAAGTGTTGGTCAAAGCAAACCAGAGTTCATTGGGCTCAAGCAGCAACTTGCTGCCTGGGTGGACATGTGCACATTGCACCTTATTTAACCAAAAAGGCAGTCTTGAATGTGCAGCGTGTGGTTCTATGGGTCCTGCAACAGCAACCATCACAAAGTCAGGCAAAGGGGCAGGCAGTACAGGGGATGATAAACGGAAGCAGAAAATCTCCAAATTCCAGCGGATGCGATTGGGTGATGGATCTGTTGCTGCAAGATTGGACAGTGCTACCACGATTCCCAAGGGAGGCCCTGCTGAGAATGGTAGTGGAGCTTGGAAAAATGGTGGTGGCCAGCGGTTGGTATCCATGGTGCAAACAGAATCTGTCACTGATGCTGCTTGGGACCACAAGTAAGTTACACAATGATCCAGCCTCGGCGCCAGGACTATTGTAACTTGTGAAAACTGCAAGCATGGACTCCTCTTTGGAAATTGCAGCCTTGGTCTACCTAAGACACTTCAGTTCCTGAGAGAAACAGCAGAAGATTATGATGGTTTGTGAGGTCATCAATGTTCTTTTGGGTATATGTATCCTGCTCTTCTGAATCCAGGTGAGAGTTGACAGCAGCTTTGCAAATAAGGACTGATGATCATTTGGGCATAGAGGTTGTATGAAGGTATACACTACCTGTATGCTTTGAGAATGGAAATGGCCATTCCAACAGTAGAAGTCAATATGCTTATTCTGTGCTATCTACCTCATATATACATTCAAGTTTCAGCACCATGCTACCTACAGATCTGGTGTGCCCACAGATCTGGTTAACTGGTGACACTTCTGCAGCTGTGGTTTGTGAAGTTCAATTCCAGCAATTCTTGTGGCTATGTTCTTCCTAAGACCTTGCATTCTAAGTTGCAGGAAAGGTGCGGGAAATGACCCAAAGAAACACCATGGAGGCAATGATGGTGAAAATTTTGGTGGTGTGTAGCACGCCTTGATAGACAATTGGGGAAAGCTCAGGCCATATAGGAAGCAGAAGAAATTAGAAGTGAAATGTGGCCTACACTATCACTTGACAAATCTCTGAAGCTTGTTGCTGGGTTTGGAGTGAGTTAATCATGTCAACCTTACTCAGCCTTACCAAACACTCAAAAAAAATTCTTGACCTGGCAGATTTTAGATTAGAGGTATATGGTGTCCTTGTTGAAAAAAATAATCTGGATGCCTTTAGGTCAGTGCAAATTTGTGGTGTGTTGTTAACCTTGCTCTACTTGCCACACAGCAGAGTTTTGTGAAAGCAGGGAAATAGTGGTTTAGTGTGGCTTTTTGGACTGTGATACTGAAGACAGACAGCTAGGAAAGGTGGGCAGAGTAGATTTCTGTGAGTTGCTGGTTCGTGCAGTTGGTGCAGCTGGGGAGGGTCATCACGGTGGCTGCACTCTGAATTCAAGCTTGTGAAAGTTCTGAACAGTGAAAGCTGTCACATGGTATTCAACTTCTGATGCAATTCTTCAAGCAGGTCAAATGGCAAGCAATAGCCATTATCATTGTACTATACAGACATGATTTTGTCACCAATCTTTTTTCCAGATTAAACAACTCAAAACCGTCTAGAATTGGCAATGTAAATTAGAAGTTTTTTTAGAGCAACTGGTTTGTTTATGCACAAATATCCAGCAAAAATTCAGTACACAATCTTGTTTGTGAAAGAACTAAGTAAAAACAAAATCTCTTTTCTCTATTCTGCTGCTACATTTCTTGTCAATACAAAAGTTACAGGCAATAAAGTAATCACAGGAAGAAACTAGTCAAGATCAAATGATTGTCTTCCACAATATACTGCAAAATCAAATTCTGTAGAACATGTTTTTTCTGTGCACAAGGGCTGTTAAGAGTGTATCAGAAAAATTCCAATTTCTCTGTGAGTAAGATTGTTTAGCTTTTATGATCACTAGGGGTCACTGCTGTCTCTTAACCAATAAACAATTACTCTTTTTCAATCTTTGGCAGTGCACAACTGGACTTTGACAATTTGCACAGTGAAAGGCATCCTGGCCAAAAAAAAATTGAATGGAGGACTTAAAAACACTCCCACAATAAAGAGAACCAGAGACAGAATATAGAACCCCATCAAAGAACCATTATCCTGACCCAAAAGCACATCTGTATGGAGCTGAAAGAGAAGACACATCCTTAGAACCCTCATTCAAGACATTACTTTGTTCCTGGGCATATACACCAGTAATAAGAGAAGGCCTACCACATATCCTCTGGTTCTCACAAATGCTAGAAAGCATAACTCAATATCCTCCCTTCAGGTCATTGACGACATCATATGGAATAGGTGTAACAGTCTGCAGTGTAGAAGCATCCAGGACAAAGCCACCTTTCGGTCCTGCAGGCTGCCGCTTGGTGCTAATCTTCTCACCCCGTTCCTTGGCCTCAGCCTTCAGCCTGTCATTAGTCTTCCGGCGCTCCAGAAAGTCCTCTCGACATCTTGATGGCTGAACGTGCTCAATTCGCACATGAAGTCGCTTCTGAATGATCCTATGACCAACCTGGAAAGTTCCAAGTCTAACAGTCAGCAACAGATGTAATTGCCTCTGTCCTCATGAATCAGAAGCCATATGGCAACTCACAGTTCATCTGAACAAGCAAAAACAGACAGAAAATTGATAAAAAATTATCAGAGACAGCAAAAACAAACTGTGAATTGCACAAACAGACTGGAATCTCCCCTTGCATTTCCATCCCTCCACAACTGCATAACAATCCTGCTCCTGCAACCCTAGAACTCACCGCCTTAATTGCAATTGATAAGAAATACTTAAGAGTCTGTTCCAGACTCAACAACTTGAGCATCTCCCAGACTATGACTGCAATCTGCAAATGGTGAGCTAATTACCCTGAGATGATGGCTTGATAGCCCTCTCAACATGAGTGGGAGGAAATCTCACAACAACATGAACACAGTCATGAGAATCATTGGTCCTTAACAGTCCAATCATCATTCATGAATTTTGCAAAGTGACTTTAAGTGAAATGCTTATAGCCCAGAATAACTAACTGGAATTTGTTATAAACAAACTGCAGGATTCATACGCCATTGCAGGACAGGCCAATCAGTACTGATTGTATAAGTAGAGTCTAAAAGTGCAAAATGAGCATACTCCAGCTGCATTTAGAAAATTCCTACTGTAGTTTTAACAGATGCATGTTGGCCAGGTTAACAAAACTTTGAGGAGGACACAAAGGAGACAGTGCTCTCTTTAGTTGCAATGAAACCTCAAAGCTTGAGAACAATTCTCCCACAGACAAGAAGCCACAGACCATAACCCATGTCATCTTCACTCAACTGCTCTTACAACCTCTGAAGTAAGCACTAACAACAGCATACCTCTAGATATTCACTGCCATATAGGATTGCAAAACTATCAACAGAGGCAGCACTGCTCGTAAACTTAGGTCTTGTTGCTTCGGTGCACAATATGACAAGATCTCCCCAACTACGAAACTGCTGTTTCTGACATGGATGGGAAGTCAAGAAACAAAGCTGAATACATATCTAGTCTTCATTAGAATGCCCAACAGAGGCCCCTGCACCTCAACCTAGACAAGACAGAATTCTTCCATTCGCACAACTTACATAAAACTTTGTCACAAACTCAACAACGATGAAGAAACCTCCCCAGGCAGACGTCACTAACTGCCCAGATGCTCCAAAGCAAAGAAACCTCTCCAGGTCGACAATACAAACTGCTGAGGTCCTCTAGAGCAAACCTCCCAGATCGACAACAAAAACTGTCCAGATCCTGTAGAGCAAAGGAACTTCCCAGGTTGACAACACAGACTGCCGAGATCCTGTAGAGCAAAGGAACCTCCCCAGGTCGGCAACACCGACTGCTGAGATCCTGTAGAGCAAAGGGAACTCCCCAGGTCGACAACACAAACTGCCGAGATCTTCTCGAGCAAAGAAAACTCCCAGGTCGACAACAAAAACTGCCGAGATCCTCTAGAGCAAAGAAACCTCCCAGTTCGACAACACAAACTGCGGAGATCCTCTAGAGCTGCGGGGTTGAGAATTCTACACTGACCTGCTTGTTGATCACAACGCCGACGGCGCGCTTGGTCACATTCCAGACAATACCAGTGCGTCCGTGGTAGAACTTGTGAGGCATACCCTTGTGCACAGCGCCGTTCACCTTGATGTCCACATAATCACCGATCTTGTAGTTGCGCAGATACGTGGTCAGGTGGATATATCCTTTGTGCCTGAAAGGGCGTGAGAACAAGTCCCTGGTCCGAGACCGCAAGCCATGACCGGCAGGCATGTCTACTACTGCTCCCTTGCCTCGAACTCGTCCTAGTCCTCGTCCTCCTGTCTCCTCTCCCGCGACGGCGTTGCTGCTGCAAACCACCAAGAGGAAGACGAATCTCGCGGATTCCTGGCTATGCAATGGGGGGAAAGTGTTTGTCCAGGAAATCGTGACCGGTCGATGAAGAATCTAACGGTGTAAGTGTCATAAAGACTAACCCTAAACCTAACCCTAACAATTTAGAGAGGGGGGTTCCTTGTGGTGATCCTGTCCATTTGCGTTGCGCAGAAGACGGACGGCGTTTACGGAACGGTCTGCTGGTTTCTGCGTGATACGAGTTCTATCGAAAAATTTCTTGAGAATCCTTGAGAATGCAGGTGGTGATTGTTAGACAAAAAGCTGCGCGATCATTGACTGTATATATCCATAAGGTTTAGTTAGAGTGGTGCGTGTTGGACATAGTTTTGAAACTTGTGTGAAGAGCTTGAACTTGTTTGCATGCATCAGGGCAAAAAGTATATAAAGGACTGGACAAGTCAAGAGCAGCGAGGGAAGTAATTCATGTACTCTTCTGACCGCAACCTCGTTTGGTTGGCTGTCCACGATTGCTGCAAGGTGTGCATCCTCTGCTTGCAACTGCAAAGAGGCTTGAATTCAGTCGACGTACTATTGTGTGGAACATATTGTTGGAAGCACGGTATTGATAGATCAGTGCCTGAATTACGCATATCAAACTCCTTATTATTAGAGTGGGCAAAGACTGGTTTTCAACTGGCTTGTGGGCACCCAGTCGTTAAATGCACAATTGCAGATAAGCATCGACTTCATATGGGCCAAATCCTAGAATTTTCTGTGACTTGTTGAACAATGCTATGCCTCATTTCACACAATCCTATAACAGACTTACATAGGAGGGAGGCTCACGTGAAGCGGATTAAGATAGTCTGCAGTTTTTGATCCATGAGCTCCACTGGACCAGACCCTGGTACCCTGGACATAACGTTTGTAGCAACTTGTGTGTTCCTTAGGTTTGGAATCAGACTTGGAACCTGGATCTGGACAGAAAGTTTGTAGCAACTTGTGTGGACCTTAGGTTTGGAACCAGGCTTGGAATGTGGATTTGGACATAAAGTTTGTAGCAACTTGTGTGGACCTTAAGTTTGGAACCAGGCTTGGAATGTGGATTTGGACATAAAGTTTGTAGCAACTTGTGTGGACCTCAGGTTTGGAACCAGACCTGGTTGGTACTTGGATCTTGAAGTTGTTTGAAGCAACTTGTGTGGACCTTAGGTTTGGAACCAGACCTAGTTGGTACTTGGATCTCGAAGTTGTTTGTAGCAACTTGTGTGGACCTTAGGTTTGGAACCAGACTTGGAACTTGGATCCGGACATAAAGTTTGTAGCAACTTGTGTGCACTTAGGGTTGATGAGGGGCTCTCCCAATAGACTTCATGTTTTTAACCCTGTCTCTTTATAGTCAAGGGTTGGAATATTAGTCTTCTTATATAGAGGGTTTTGAATAGCCTTGTGTGTGGTTATGAAGAAAAAATGTTATGGCAACAGAATTCGTGTATTTGGTGGTCTGAAATGATTATATTTCAGTTATCTTGACTACCCAACAATTATGTGTAATAGGGTTTAATAGGTTTCTAAGAATTTGGGGAGGATCAATGGAAATGGTAGAAAGGGACCATTATTTTCAACCCTTAGCATAATAGGGTTGTGTGTAAGTCTT
>Ga0209208_10011739_pt1 | contig 11189 bp, 14 predicted proteins | sample S1TSphfallax_3_FD_187694 | JGI IMG/M metagenome (GOLD analysis project Ga0209208, IMG submission 187694) | Host-associated microbial communities from peat moss isolated from Minnesota, USA - S1T2_Fd - Sphagnum fallax MG (SPAdes) (version 2) | ecosystem: Host-associated > Plants > Peat moss >... | reverse complement strand
AAAAACAAAAAAAAAAAAAAAACACACCAGAGAGCCTATGTAGTACCTCCTACCAAGTGAAAAAAAGCTTAGTAAATAAATGAGTTCCTTCACTAACTCACTCTAGTCAATTCCTAGGCACTATTGGAATTTCAAGTTAGGAGCACGGCGAAGTGAGGAAGAGGAGGAGGAGGAGGAGGAGGAGGATGTGAAGATTTGTGAGGAATTAGGAAATCCTTAGATTTGTGAGGAATTCGGAATTTTTTTAGATTTGAGCGCCTTTTCTCTTGTTCGTCATTTTCCTTCCTTCCTTTCTTTTTGTCGTTGTTGCGTTTTTTGCGTGGGCGAGATTTGTTGCATTGCTGAGATGCAGCGTCGTTTGTTCCCAAGGGAAGAAGACGAAGACGAAGGAGAAGACGAAGGGAAACTACCAAGGAAACCTACTACTACTACTACTGCTACTACTGCAACAGCAGGATTGTTTTTTGGTTTTGAGGTTTTGTGTCGAAGGGGAAGTCGAAGTCGAAGTAGAAGAAGAAGAAGCAGAAGAAGAAGAAGAAGGAGAGGGGGACCCCCGGGGAGAGGGAGAAGGGGATCTGTGAACTCTCTCTCTCCTCTCTCTCTCTTTGATGGAGAATCATCAGCATCGTAGACTCTTGAACAACTCCGTCAAGAATTCGGATGTGAAGAAGCAGGAGCAGCAGTCCGTCTGGGGATCAGCCACTGCCAATTCACTTTCCAACAAGCTCTTGAACAGGAGTAGTAGTAGTGGTGGTGGTGGTGGTGGTAATGAGAATCGTTGCAGTTTCGGAGCTTCTCTGGCTGCTGCTGCTGTTGGGGTTCACAATCCTGCACCTCTTGTTTCCAGGTGCTCAGTAGAGTGTGAAGAGGTGGAGAAAGAAGAGGAGGAGGAGGAGGAGCAGGAGGAGAAGGAGAAGAAGGAGCGAGAGGTGGTGGTGGAGGAGCAGGGGAGTTCAGGGCTCAGGTCGGCATGGATTCAAAGAATCATACCACGGGTTGTTGGAGAAGAGAAAGAGAAAGAGAGAGGGTTGCGGGAGAGTGCGGAGCAGGATTCCTTAGTGGGGTTTTGGAAGAAGAAAACAGCATCTTGTGTTGTCGCAGATGTCGACTCAGTTAGAGTAGTAGCGCAGAGGGCGAGGGAGCCTAATAGCAGTAATGAAAGAGCTCTTGATAAGCAGAAGGAGGTGCAAGGAGGTAGTGGTGATGGTGGTGATGGAGTTTGCTCCTCCTCCTACCTATTAGGGTCCAGAGATGAGTTGCAACGGCTTGGTTATCAGTCTTGGGAAGATAGTGCAGCTGCTCCAGCTGCTGCTGGCGGTAACAGATTGTTGTTGCGACCTGAGGTCATTTCTTCTGCTGCACATGTGAGGAGCAATGCAGGTGGTGGAGGTGTAGCTGCAGGGTTAGGTCTTCAGTTTGATGGTGGTGGTGGAGGTGCCGCCAGGAACTTCTGGGTTGCAAACAACAACAACAACAATAGGAGCAGCAGCAGCAACAGCAGCAAAGAGAGAGACATGCGAAACTCCAGCAGATTTTCGACTTTGCCACCACTATCACCGTTTGTACCCTTCAAGCAATCTAAGGAATTGCACCAAAGCAAGTCAATGGATTACCAAGTAAACAACAGCAGCAGCTCTGGGAAATTGGAGGAAGTTGCAGTGGCTCCTCTCTTGACACCATGGCTTCTGCTTCCTAGCTATGGGGTTGAACAGATCAATGCACAGCAAGGTAAAGTGGCAGAAACTGTGACGTGGAGAATGGATAATGTACCTTCTTTGACTCCTCTATATGTACCTTCAAAGTCATCATCGCTCGATTCTATCAACATTTCCAGGTTGAGAGAGAAGGGGTTGTTGGGTCTAGGAGAAATGCTCAGCAGACCTACAGATCTGACGCAGGTTTTTTCCCCTTTCAAATCACCTAAAGATGCTAATGATGAGTCACCATGCTCCTCAAAGACTGCAAGCCTCCCTCTTGAGCTTGTATTGACTATGGATCCCCCTAACTCAAATGATTCTCTTAAACATGAGGAGGATACTGGACCCAAGTCCAGGGTACAGCCTGAAATTGACTTTGAAAAATGTCAACAGCAGGCTGGATCTTCAGCCAATCTCTGCATTGCAATGCCCTCTCGGAGCTCTCTCTGGCCTGGATATGAAAACGAGTCAGGCAATAAAGAACTGTCTTGCCATTCAAGAGGGGATGTCAAGATTTTCAGACGAGGATCATCATCAGGTCAACATCTTGTTGACCATGAATACCAGGTAATATTTGTTGTTTTGCTAGGTTCCTCAGAAGGTAGTAGAATATCTTGCAGTTACACTTTCTTTCTTTTATGGGGTTTATCATTTTCCAGCAAGTGCAAAATTGTAGAAGGAGCACTAGTTTGTTGCAATGTGAAGTGCAGAAGTTTTATTGGATGGGTGCTGAGCTTGCCCTCTTATTCACCCCATTCTCTCACATTGAGATGCACATTGACCTTGTTAACTCCATGTTGTGCTGCCTTCTATCCCATTCCTTTCCTGCATTTTTACTCAGCTGGTCTCTAGAGGACATTGAAGCCAAAGCCCAGTTTGTAGGTGAATCTACCACCCTGATGCATGAATATGATCTCACAGGGTTAGGGATTTCCAGGGGGAAGTAAAGTGGATGTGGGTTGAGGAAGAGATTCTGATTCTGCCATTCTATATGTATTTGGATTCTGCTCTTTCTGGGATGCAGAAAGTGGTTCAAGCAAGGAAATGTACAGTATTGGGTTCAACTAAGTGTGTCCATTGCAAAAGGAATTCAAACAGAAGCACAAAGAATTATGATTTTGTACAGCACAGGAGGACCTATCTGCAAGTATACATCAATTGTTGGGCAAAGAAACACTGAAGCAGTCATGTGCTTAGAATCCATCCGACTTTTGGTGGTCTAGAACTGCTAACATAGCTGTCTTGAGTTTGGTCTGACTGAAAAATGCTTACTTGATTTGGCTGTGGAGGAAATTCAGCATTCAAAGGTCCAGAAGGTAGTAGTGGAGGATCCAGGTGCGCTCGGGCTCTTGAGTGACCCTCCTGTGTCCTGTGTTGGTGGTACCCCAGGCTGCCAATCTCCACTCTTTCAGTCAACATCTTCCTGCACCCCTTTGAATGCTGTTGGTGAGAGAAATACGGCTGTGCAAGGAGGATGCCACAACTCTGCTATGCAAGCTTTACAGCAAGATAGTTCAGAGAGAAGAAGAGGTTTAAGTAGGATGAAAGAATTAAATGGTCAGGAACTTGGACCTGAGGATAGAGATAGAGGAAGAGAACACACGAGAGATGATGAAGGAAAGAGGGAAGGAAGAGAAAGACGAAGTGCCTCAGAGCAATTGGAAGGAGTTGCCAGAAAGGATATAGACACAGAGCAAGTGAGTTCAGGCAGTGGAGCCATGGAAGGTTGGTGTGGCTCAAGCCATGGGGTTCATGCACTGGGACAGGGTTCAAGGCAGGGTGGGGATGTGTGGCAAAGACATAACAATCATAATTTGCTGATACATGCTCTTGGAGACAGATCTGGTGGGACCTCTTCCTGGAAGTCGATATGTGATCCATTGATGGATTCTCCATCACATGTTTCAGAGGAGGTTAACCCCACCTGCACACAGGCAGGCAATGTTTCAAGTGCTGAGGAGTTGCCAAAGGCCCGAAAGGTCCAGACATGGCTTCAACGCTGGATGCGTCCATTAACTCCTGGGTCTAATAACTCCAAGTGCCCGCAGCCATTGTCTATATCAATGGTCTCTTCAGACTCTGGACTAGGTACAGCCAACCAAGTTGTGTCTGATGCATATACTTCCACAGGCACTGAGAGCGAGGACGTAGTGTGGTGCAGCAGGAGGGTAGAAATAACAGTGTCTGACGAAACAGGGCTAGAGTTGGAAAGGAAGAGAAGTCATTCAGTCATGGATTTAAATCAGTTTGCTAGAACACAGAGGGGAAATGTTTTTGTAGGAGAAGACGAGGGTTCAAGGTTGAAAAAGTCATTCTTACTTGGATATAATAACCATCCAAGCGCTGCAGCAATGGCACTTGTGGGTGCAGCAAGCAGGAGATCCATGCCAATACCTCCTCAGAGACCTGTAAAAAGAGTGGCACTCATGGCAGGTACAGCAAATTCTCCTCCAGGTGCAGGGCCCCCAGGAAGTTCCCCTGGTTTGGGAGGCATACATCCTTGAAGAGGACGTAGGACAAGCATGAGATTTAGTATAGACAGAAGTTGGCCCTGTGCACTCAACTGGGCAGCTTGACTTATGAGATTGCCATACATTTCCAAAGACACGGCTCTTCATTCCCACTCTTCTTTCTTAGTGTTTGGGAACTCCACAGCAATGCCTCGAGTATGGTCTGAGTAGTTTCAGAAGGTCTGCCAAGAGATATTGTGGTGGGCAGTAGAATGCCTGGAGGACTTCTGAACTGAGTGGAGTTAGGTGTTATGGATTGACTTCCAGCCCAGTCTGAAAGCTTGTCTGGTAAGCAAGAAGGTGCAACCAACAAAGCACTGAAGGAAGGGAATCCCAACGAGGGTGAGGGAGTAGTTGCAGAAAGGGAGACCACCACCCAAGTCTCTGATTGCAGGTGATTTGCTGCACTTTCTATGGAATGAGAGATGTGCCTTCATGTACAATAGTTAGGAATTTAGTGTGTTAGGCATTAGTGTGCACAGTTACTGTTAGGAGTCATTTGGTGCAGGAGGAGGAGGAGGCTAATTTCTTTCATGGTTTTGTATTGACTGCCACATTCTGTAGCACCTGAATCCAATCAAGGTGTATTCAGCAGGCTTGGGAATCCTCACAAGTTGAATTTCAAGCCAGGATTGTATTTGTTCTTTGATAGGGCAATGCAGATCTTCATCCCTTGTCACTTGGCTCCTGGCATGGGCATGACTCCTACATTCTTTTTTCAAATGGGTCATATTGCCCAAGTTGCCATTGTACTTTTTGTTTGATTGCTGAAATTTTGGGCCTGGACACCCTTGGGCTCCCTCTGACTCATTTCCATTCTTTTCCCAAGTTGGTCACGATGCGCTGGTTGGCTATGTTCACAGTATGCAGCTTCTGTCATACTAGTTCCTTATCCTCCTTGCTATTGCTCAATTCTTTTATTATGCTGACAAAGCTGTCTTCAAACCATCAAATGCCATAAAGCTGATCTGGTGTGCCAGAAAACATTTTTCAGTCTGTAGATTTTGGTTGTGATATTCTTCACATAAGTATACTATTGTCCATCTCTAGAACATGAGACCTGGGGAATCATTGTTTGTACCAGCAGCTGATTGAGGTGGTGTGTGATATTCACAGGAGAGAACCATGAGGCAAGATGCTCCTTGTGCTGCTCAATTTTCAGATTTGTACATTGATGTAAGATCATTCATGAGTCATGAAATGAATTGTTTAGTGGTGGATGTATGAGTTTAGTGGAGAATTTTTGTATCAGTTTAAGCCCTGGCAGCAGGGCATTATACCTGCTTCCAGGCCTTTACCTGGGTGGAAAATACAAGGCACTCCACCCTCCCAGCAGCAACACAAAAGAGAAAGAAAAAATACATGACCACCAATGCACAGGCAGTCCTTGAAATGGAATGCCTGTCACAGAGTGTTTTTTATGACTACCTGAAGACTTTAGGCATTTATTTCCAAGTAGGATGTGCAGTAGAAACATCCAACAAGTTCTCATATACCCTTGACTGATCTCATTGCCATATTCATACTGAGCTCCATCCACCACAGACTTGCTGCAATATCGAAAGGTATGGAGCTTAGCACTGACCTAGACTGGTCTGGTATGCGTGGATGAAACCTAAAGACATATTTTCCTCAATACACTTGGGCTCCAAGCTGCTTCGCACTGCCAATCACTATGATTAAATTATTTTGTGTGGACATAATGATTTTATTGTAATCAATTATTAGGGAGTGCCGTCTCTGATAGAGCAGTCTCATTTTCCAATTGCTTGGTTACCAGCAGCACCTTCAGTATCTTTTGCCTCTACCTCCTCTCCCATGGTTAAATCAAGCTCTATGACCTCATCAGTATTGTCATCTGGATGAATAGGAGATGCTGCTGTGTCATGTGCAACTGTAGGATCCTCTACAGCTGCACCATTTACAATGAGATACCAAATATTACAAAATGTCCAATACATGTGTTGAGTAGTTGCTCATGTGGGACCATGTAAGAAGGGGCAACCCAATCAAGGCAAGTCTTTGCTTAGTTCTGTGGTCCTACGACTTCCATAAATTCTTGAAGAGGCTTACCTTATTTGCATAAGCTGCATCACACATCTGTGCATAATCAAGCTCTAAGACAACACCATCCACAATTTGAGGCTCATGTCCTCCCACTGGTGAACTGCAATCAACTTCCATGCAAGATTTGAGATTTCTGATTCACATTCCATACCATCAAGCTTTATACTGCACTTCATGTTTACGTGTTGCAGCCAGTGCACCTAATGCAGTGGTTTCAATTGCTGCAAAAGTCTCCTGGATGCTTGCACTTCCTTTCTCTAGTTCTTTCTGTTTTTTCATTTACATCCCTGGCAGAAATAGTAATATCCTCAAGATTTTGGTCTCTTCCCACAACAAGCAAAGACTGTTTTGGTATGTTAGTGCCTCCCTCACTCTCAAATGCAAGATGTATTACCTCATGACCATAGGTACCGAAACCCATTGTCATTTCCATTGTGGGCTCACCCTCAGATGAAAGGTGTGTCACCTCATGACCACAGGTAGTAGCAGAATCCACTGTCATTTCTGTTGCAGGGAAGCCTTATGGATCTCCATGTGCACAGACCACTACTTTCTCAGCAGTTTGCAAACCATCTGCCTTGTCCACATTCTGGTGGGTCCTTGAATCTGCAGAGTCACCTTTGATTCTCTGTCTCTTCTGAAGTCCAGAACTAATAACATCTTCTGCAGATTTAGACTTGTCTACTACAATAGAGGTAATTGTTTAAAACATCAAAGAAAATCTTGGGACTGGAAGAGAAGTAACAGAATATAGCTTCCCTTCATCAATCACCTTCTATTCTTCAGCCTTTGTAGGATGCCGCATGTCCACTTCACCCGGTAACCATGCAATCCTTTGGTCAACACCTCTGGTAGATGCATCCAGTAGCCTGCCACCATTTTGTCTACTAGTTTCCATGTTCACACCATTTTGATCAATCAACTACACAGCAACTACATCCTGAAGTTCCCCTTCCTATCCCTTCTCCTCCTCTACAACCTTTGAACTGTTTTCCATTTCTGTGTAAATTGGACCAAGTAACTGAGCAATCTCTGGACATGTTTAATGGATGTGTCCAGTGTTTGATAACCTTCATGCTTACCATTTTCCTGGCTGTTCCTATCTTGATTATGTAGCTTGACAGCCACTACTTCCACAAGCTCCCCTTCATCTCTTTCCTACTCAACAACCTTCAAACTGTGTTGCATTTGCACTTCACCTAGATCAGGTCATGTCATTTTCATTTTCTCAAGTCTTTTGGTAGATGGGTCCAATGTTTGGACACCATCACATGCATCATCTTTTGGTGGTGGTGTTGTTGTTTCTTCTATTCTTTATCTTGTGATTCTTGCATTGCTACTTGTGGTATTGAAATCTCCTTTTAAGGTGTAAGGATTCTACCTTCCTGGTAGCTACATGTGTCCATACTGGGCTAAGGAAAGAGTGGAAGTGAAAGTGAACTCCATAACATTGGTGTACACAGAGCTGCCCTACAGTTAGTACAGCCTTCCCTTCTGCAAGCTTGAAGGCAGCATCAAGAAAGTGGCAGAGAATATCAGGGAGCTTGTGATGGGAGATCAGATTGAGAATTTGGCTTATCACTTTTCCACGAAGACGGAGGAACTGGGTGTCAAGGTGTGCAGCATGCCAGCACTCACGGAGAATGATGTGAAGCATTTGAAATAGAGGATAAATGATGACCACCACATCAATATGATTTTTGACAATCTGCTTGTCACCACTGCGAGTGAAGAAGGGAGCAAGAATAGGAGAACTGGATTTGTGACTGAAGGTGAGGAAAGAACCAAGCATTATATCTTCAACCACCTCAGGTTCAAGGTCTTGGTCCATCCTTGGATCTGGGGCATCTGATAAGAAAACATGTGAAAGAGATGCCTTTGTTACATTAGCTAGCAATGACAACTTGACTGGAACTTTCATGGTTGTGGGATTCAAAGTTGATCCATGTAGTTCAGTTGCGGATGAGGGGGCTCAGAAGGCTGCACCACATGAGCAAATCAAAGTTAATTGCAACATGCCACTCTAGGAAATCATGGTGGGGGCACAAATTGTGTACACCTATGATGTGAAATTTGAGAAGAGTTCCATTTGGTGGCCAAGTCAGTGGGATGTTTATTTCATGGCTCAATATGGAAAGAGCAAGTTGAGAATTTTCAACAACTCTATGAAACGTATACAAAGCCTAATTCAAGGGCTCAAAATCTTGTAAATTTTATTAACTTCAAGATATGCCCACAAAAAGTTTCAAAAAGCTTAAAAGGCCCAAAAAACCCCTGGGTTTTACAGACACACAATGATACCCAGCAGCATGGAGGTAGAGTTTTTTGTAAGAATGACACACCTGACAATGCACCCACTGAGTGATATTGTACACCATGCCATTGCACAAGCAAATGCATGAGGAGATTCCACTTGCAACACCCAAACATATTCAAATCCAAGGACTTTTGAACCTTTCTAAAGCATGGCAGTGTTGTGAGTGCCCATAACAGGAGATGGGACTACTACATGCCCATAATGAGGATAGGTTGCCACATAATGACAAGATGCATTGTAGAGAAAAATGAGCACACCTCAATTACCGTTTAAAAAATTCCAAAGAAGAAAGGCTGGTTGGATCGCTCTACCCAACCATCACCATCTTTTGCTTGTTGGTAGTCTTGACACTCTTGCCCAAACAACAAGAGTTCAATATTGTCAAAACCTTTCAACCTCTTATTGCATGTCCATGGGATTGCAGAGAAAAATTCCACAAAGTAACACTTTGAAAATAACCATTTGATCAGTGCCAGCCCAACCAAAACAAAAATGAATGTGGTCTTAACCTAGTGACCAGTACTCACAACTTTACAGACCACCAGCAACATTGATGGGCATTGACTAGGTTCCATTACTCCTCATTGAATACATTGACTCCTGACAGTGTGTTTAGAGAGGGATTTAATCTACTCAATTTTGGGGAAACAACAAAACTTTGCATGCTCAATTCTCTTTCATTCCCAAAAGCAATGGGGAGGCTCATATAGCAAAAATCCATTGAAGAATTTTTTTACATTGTAGCACACACTTTTTAAATATCTTTTTAGGCACAAAAGAAGTTCACTTGACACCACATTGCTTAAAAGCTTATTCCTATTAGCAGATATCCACAAGTGGCTATCTCCACACATCCGACATAAGATCCTACAAGAATCAGCTGAAATGTTTTCACTGCCTTCATATTCTGAGTGCAGACAACCACATTAAGGAGACTCACCTCTGCCACTCTGCACAATTTTTGACATACATTTTGATTAGAAAGTTCATTGATGGAAAATCTACACATATTTTTGCATAGGAATGGACATTCCAGAACAGTGGACTTCATCTGCTTTGTGTATGAGGCAATTTCTTTCAAGAGCTTGGATTGCAATACACCTCCTAAATCACACTTGAATTTGACACCGGCACACAAGAATAATGATACCATATGAACACAATGGTGATGTTGATGGAAATCTTTTAAAACTTCTTCCTGCCACAACCCTATCATCATAACACCTCTGTTTGGTTGCATGCCACAACTCTATCATCATAACACCTTTGTTTGCTTGCATTCAGCAACACCCGGTTCCATAAACATCCCTGGATTTATCTGAAGACTAAATTTCAGTGAAAACCCATTTCTATTTTCCTATTTCCTCATAGACAAAAGCATTCAAACAAAAAGAAAAGGCATGAAATGGATTCAATTTAGCAACTGGTTTGCACCACACCTGTGGATGACATTAGCATTATTCACTCTAAAACACTTCTTCTCCGAGGCTTGGCAGCCCTATTCTATGAAATAATGAACTTGCTTTCCCATAGTTTACATTGGATGTGTGAAACTCTTTCTTACATGCCTTGTGGTTTTGAGGTGCAAACAACTCTTCCGATGTGGCATGTGGCTCCTCTCTTGCTTGCTTTCATTCTTCTGAGCAATGGAAAGAGTCTGCTGCTTTTGGTTACAAAACAGATCTTATCTATTGGCAGGGCCAGCGTGTTTGTAATGCCTTGTTAAAGAAGCAACAAAATTTGTCAAAAAGAATCACTAGTACAACACTGATCCAAACCCAAGCAATTGGTGTGGATGGGGGAGCCTTGCCACTGATTCTAGATGATCATACCCCATGGGAGAAAGTTGGAAAGTGTGAGGAGAAAGCAATACAAGTATTTGTTTTAGATGTAGTTATAACCCCTGGGAGCTCTCCAATGATGAACCCAACCTCACTGTATGATTTTTTTTTGACCAAATTTTCACCAAATTTCACCTTGAAAAATATGATTTCAACTTATACAAAGGATTGTTCCTGACCAGAATTGACTACATAAAAAATTAGCCAAAAAACACTGGTGCTAATGCTATAAACTAGTCATTCATCAGATATAAATGATGTCGTTGTTTGTCTCCATAGGAGAAGTGACCATTGCGTCCAATAATGGTGTTGGGTCATTACCATATGTGGTAAGGCTCACACTGTCGGCTTAAGGTCTTAATTTTCCTCTTCAAAAGCACAAGCAAGAGAGCACAATAACCAAGGGGATGAACATTGAGGATTCATGCAAAGTGGGGCATGTGGGGCAATGATAAAGCAAAGGTATAGTGGCAAAACAAAATGATTTGCAAGTTGAGATGAATGTGTTTGGTTCAAGATCTTGATGAGAACCTCGGATAACCCCTTTCAATTGGTTTTCTTGATGATGAATCCCTGGCAAACTCCATGAAACAAAGCACCCAGCAAAGGGGGAAAAGAAAGGACAAAGAATTTTTCGCATTTGATGGAACTTGGGGTTTAGTTTTGAACCTGGTATTTAACATTCTTAAACTTTCAGTTTTTCATTTTGAAAGAAAAGTTCCAAGGAATTCTGATTCAGAACTCGGGTTGGATTTTA
>Ga0209208_10011738_pt1 | contig 11189 bp, 10 predicted proteins | sample S1TSphfallax_3_FD_187694 | JGI IMG/M metagenome (GOLD analysis project Ga0209208, IMG submission 187694) | Host-associated microbial communities from peat moss isolated from Minnesota, USA - S1T2_Fd - Sphagnum fallax MG (SPAdes) (version 2) | ecosystem: Host-associated > Plants > Peat moss >... | reverse complement strand
TACGTAATGTCAAAGTACTCCTCCCTTTACATGTTATGCGTGCACATTTGGTGCATGGTGTAGTAGTAGTAGTAGTAGTAGTAGTACGAGAGCTACCTATTGAAAGCCAAAGCACTCCTCCCTTTATGTGTTATGTGTGCACATTTGATGCATGCACAAAGAGTTGAATTATGTATTCTATCAAATCTTTGGGAGGATACAAAGAGAGGTTGTATTCTACTGTATGTTCTTGGGAGCATATATATATACAATAGACATACATACATACATATATTTATATGTATAAAGATTGTGCACTTGGGGAGCTCAGCTGGATGTGTGGCAAAATTGTTGAGTTCTTTGATACGATCAATATAGTCTCTCTCCATCAAAGGCAAGAAAGGACACACACTCACTCCATGTGAGTGTGTTTTTTTTTTGTGATCATTCATTATATTTGGTGTGGTCCTTTAAGATGTGCCAAACAAGAGTGAGTGTTTTTTGAAGCAAATTGAGTGACATTGATGGAATGAATTATTGTTGGTGAAATTTGTGAAACTTTTGTGAGTACTTACTTATTGATTCTTTGGGTGGTTTCATCACTTTGGTATTGTCAAAGACTAATAAAATAGCATCACTAAATTGCACCATTGTTGATCCTTCCTACCTTCCTACCTACCTACCTACCTACCTACTTATTTGGCTCAAGGCAACTACAACACTAATTTTAATATTTTGTACAAATGTAAAAAAATCCAAAAAATATTTTTTTTCTTCAAATAACAAAATTTTGTAATGAAAAATTAGAGGATTTTTCAAGAATATATATTTTTTTGACATGAAATCTCCAAAATTAATCAATTAATTATTTGATAGACACACATGTCTCCCCACCTCTTGTCCCTCTTTTATATTGCGGTAAATAACTAAAAATGAAATTTGAATGGGATTTTTTGGGAAATTGATGTTCTCAATGTGTTTCATAAAGTTCCATTAGGTTCTCATCAAGTTCCCAATAGCACGACACTTTTAATCTGATATCTTTTGCCCAAATTTTTACTCTTTGTAATCAAAGTTGCCCAAACTATAATATAGTAAATTCCCATTTTAGTGACACTCTTGTTTGTTTGTTTGTAATAGACATTTTTTAAAAAAGTAACCATTCATTTTAGTAAGAAACACCATTTTTTTATAATCACTATTATCACATTTGTTAGTAGCACAAAAAAATTGCAAAGCTTTCTTAATAAATATGACTATAATGAGAAAATCTAGAACAAATATTACTTTCCTTTGGCAATGTTAGTGTTCCTTTGTGTTCAACTTCTCCAAATTAACAACAATAAATCTAGTTGAAGAGGAAAATTTTAAAAATAAATAAAAATGCAAACAAGTATAAAATATGCAAGCGTATCCAAAAAGCAAAAAAAATTATTTAAAAAAAACCTAATTGACAAATACACAAGCTAATAGTTAAGGAACTCAAACTCAATGTAGATTGTCACATTAAAATAGGTAGAAATTATAACCTTCTTCAAGTTTAATAATGCATAATAAAACTTAAAATAACCCATGTAAACAATTTAAACAATTGACACCTTTATTCTAGCATAAAAGGACTATTTTGTAAGATTTTTTTTTGGCTTATAATCACAATCTTGTAAGGAAATGTGACTAATACACATTTAAATCATAATTCATTAGTTAGTGTCACCAAAAAAAAAAAGTGGTCACCGAGGGTGTGATTATAAAGGGGGTTTACTTTATATCCATTTTGGAGTGCCCAAAGTTTGATGGGTTTTCTATTTGGCAAAATGGGCTTATCAAGGATGCTCATTAAAATTTATAAATTTAAAATATAAATTTAATAATAATAATAATAAAAAACCTTTGGGGATATGATCAAAGGTTCATTCATTTTAAATTTTAAATTTATTAATTTTAATATTATTTTTGTTATTGGGCATTAAAAGGATGGGAATATTCCATCAATTATTCCCTCTTTTATGAAAAAAAAAGAAGAAAGAATCGCCAGTTTTCTAAAAGAAATAAAAGAAAACAATTGCCATATTGACACAGTTTGATCGCCACATTTGGACTGTTTGTCTGAATTGTTTTTTTTTGGCACTGATTTCTAAAAAAGTTGTGGCCCTCAAATATTCACATGACAGCCAAAAACAAATCTGAAAAAAATTTATAAATAAATAAATAAATAAATAAAATACTGCTCTTTACTATTGTGATCAAAACAAAGATCAAATTAGACAAGCTCATAAGCAAAAATGAGAAAAATAAATAAATAAAAGGAAAAAAAAAATTTCTTCCACATCAAATGTGCATTATTCTTTTCCAAAATTAGAGAGAATCTTTAATATTGATGATTAAAACCCTAAAACCCTAAACCTTAAGACCAACATGAGTTGAAATGAAAGAAGGAGAAATTTGATTACATGTGGAGACCAAGAAAGGAGACAAGAAGGAAGAATTTCCACAACCCAACAACAACCCAACAACACTTTGGGTAGCCCAAGAAAATAGAGAAAGTTTTAGGTTTTGAAGAATTTGGAATAGAGGGGAGAAGAAGGAGGAGAAGGAGGAGAAGGAGAAGAAGGAGGGAATTCAGGAACCCAACAACAAACAAACACTTTGGGTACCTAGTAGCAAAGAAAGGAAATGGCAGGAGAGAGAATGGAATGTGCAGGAAGACACCTACTAAGAGGAGCTTGTATAGGACCTGCAGTTATTCGGTGTGGATCATGTGGAGCTCTCTATTATTGTTCTCAAAAACATCAGGTACAAAAAAACCCACAGTTTCTGAGTAAACCAGATTTTCTCTTTATGAGTAAAGGATTTTGGAAAACAAAGCAAGCTAAGCTAAGCAAGCAAGCAAGCAAGCAATTTTGATTTAAAGTCTTCTGATCTGTCTTTTGTAGAGTGCATTTGTTCAAATCTTTGGTTTTTCAGTCAAGATTACACTGAAGGTTTCACTTCATCGTGATTGAGCTTACTTTGACTGGGAAAAAAAGCTAAAAAAGAAAAGAAAAAAAAAACCCCTTTTCTTCATGCTCTATTTCTGCTTAGCAAATTTCTCTTTTGAACTTCCCAATAATCTGAAATTTTCTTGTTGTGGGTGGGTATGAAAGAAAGCTCATTGGGTGGAGGAGCATGCAGAAGCTTGTGCAAGAATGGCAGAGCAGATGCAATGCGCCCCGATTCTTAATGACTTTCCTTTCTCATTTACAAGGCAAACCACTTACATGGTGTGTATGCATGCATGTGTGTGTCCCTGAATTTCTTAAGCTTGCTATGGATGCAATTTGCATTTCTTTTTCTAACTCTTTTGCAGTCCCTGGTTTAGGGTTTAAGGTTCACAAGAGCTTTTATGTGTTAATCCTGGTTAAAGAAGTGTGTTCTATGGTGGGCACTATGATCTGCCCCAACTGAAATAACTCAAACCTACTTTGATTGACAGGTGGATATAGGATTGGTAACTGCATGCTCGTTTCTTGAGAGCTGTGGTGTTCATGGTCAAGGCTTGTGGAAATCAGTGTGTGACTGCAGATTTGCCAAGAGCTTTGGTAAAAACTGCAAATCATCTGGCCTTGATCTCCTTCCCCAAACGCATAACATGTGAGGAAAAAAATCAATTGTGTGTGTGTGTGTGTGTGTTTGTGGGTGGTATCTGTATGTGGATGTTGCAAAATCTGTGTCTGTTAGGTCACAGGAGAAAGGGACATAGTGCAATGGGCACTGAGATGATTTTTTCCGTGTTGTCAAATTGCAAGGAAGTACTGATGGGCTACTATTTGGTATGAAGGATGGCAGGGATTGGTGTAGAGATGGAAGGATGGCATTTACCATCAAGCTTGTGCCCTTGTAAAGGTATTACATCTGATGAACTGTAGTACAACAACAACAACAACACATTAAGTGTTACACTCTGAAATTGCCTCATCATCAAGTATACAATCTTTCAACTCAAAGGGATTTTGCTGATTTGATGCATCAGAACCAGAAACACCATTGGAGTATTTCCTGACAGACTGGGCTTCGTATTATGAATGGCGACATCTGCCTCTTGAGTCACCGGTGGCATTACTCCTACAATGGGTATTCGATCTCCTCATTTTGAATGGTATTCTGCTTTATCACAGAGAGAGAAAAAATGTTCCCTGCCTTAACGCTTTTTTGGGTTTTCTTTCTGACTTATGTTTGTGGTCTTTTATCTCTGCAGCCCCTTTCACTGTTTTATGCACTGTGTCTTCTTCAATCTAAAAATGGTGTGGCTTTTCCTTTTGGGGATAACCAAATCCTGCGCATTCACTACCTGGGTACACTCTTGTCATGCAATGTCACAGAGTTTCTGAAGTCATTGAGTTTGGTCCTTGTTATGGTATCCAGATTTAGCCAGCAGCTCTAGTTCTACGAGTGTATTTCATCCTTGCATCAAGCAGCCACATGATCAGTACATGGATGTGAAGTAGTGAATTGAAGAGTGTAAAGTGCTTGGAATAGTGTGTGAACCTCCACACAAAGTCTCTGTTCTGAAGGACTATTTGTTTGATGTCTTTTCAGTCAAGTCTCAGTTGTTGAGATGCATACAAGAAGCATATCTTTACTTGTGCATGTGTGTCAAATGGGTTGCAGGTCCAGAGAGGGAGTTATCTCAGCTACCTGTATTTGGAGAACTGCTGGCACTCCTGCCTGGGCTTCAAATTTATATTGATTTTATTGGGCCTTCAGTGCCCATTGCAAGGTAATAATCTATGCAAATTCCCTTTTCTCATGCATTTCAGAAAGAGTTGTATCTCAGGAATTGTGTTCATGTACATGCATATTTTTGATACTTGCATTAAAAGTTGCCAGAATGAGTGTGCATTAGCTTACTCATGGGTGGTGGTGGTTTCTGGATTTTCACAAACACAAGTCTGCCAAAAAACCTGTTCTGAGACTCTCCTTGAAAGCTATCAAATATGTCAGTGGGTGTGTAAAAGGTTGTGGAGCTGTGTGTGTTAAGATTCTGAAATTGGTTTTAGTTGCAGAAGTCAACATTGAAAACATATGTTTATATTTTTGTAAATTTTTCATTTTTCCTATGTCATAGAGCCACCATTATGGCATCAATATGTGGTTGGTGTTCTGGTGGGCAATCACAAATACTGCCTCCTATCTGCTTCTGTCTAATTAGAAATTCATTAATGGTTTTAATTGCAAAATGTGTAGAGAAGGCAAATCATTGAAACTTGATGGGTATGCAAAATGCTTGGACAATGATTGTCCATGTAAGAAGAAGGCATCATCATTGGAGCTTCAAGGAGATAGGATGGCTGTTTCCTCCTCACAAGGGCAAATTTATTTGAGGTTCTGGACAGGTCTATATCATGATCGGCACTCTGAGCTGGTAACTCAATACTGCCAAAACCATTGCAAAATTAGAGGTGTGCCTTACTGAACATAACAGTGTCACCCAAAACTGTGAAGCCTAAACTGAAACAATATTTATTGTCAAAGAAATGTCCAGGCATTTCCCTTATGGGTGGATGTGAATCTTCTTGCCTACTTTTGTTCATCCATCAAGATGTCAAATCATTGGTTTCATTGTTGAACTACGACAAATTTGAGCCAAAAATGTTCTAAACTCAAACCTACTCTTAGTTTGATGACTTTTTTTTTTGCTGATGAACTGAAAAGACAGGTGATTGACTGACATGTTTGTGCATGGTTTGGAATTAGGGTGCTTTGCCACACTTGATTTTTGTGGCAAATGCAGGCATTGCGGCTTTTCCAAGTTGGCGACCTACGATTGTGAGTACACCACACTCAAACTGTTAGTTAAAAACATTTCAATGTGATGCTTATGAAGATAATGCAAGCAAAGTGTTAATTATCCTTCCATTTGATGAGACCCATTGAAGATTCTAGTACCCATGTAACATCTCTTTTGTGGTGATTTTTGTGTCACCTTCCAGGAGCTCATAGAAACATTACAGGTGCCAGCATTCTTTACAGACTATTGTGAAGAGGCAGCATTTTTAGCATCGCAATCTGTTGCTGCCCTTACACACACATCCCAAGTTTCATTTGATGTATGTTTCATTCAATCGTTCATTATCTTTCCTGTTGAAGTTCATCTCACATGTCCTCCTCCCTTCTCTCTGTTTCTTTTTCATTTTTGTTGTTCAGGGTTTTTTTTTCCCCCTGGCCTTTTCCCCTTCCTAGTGTTGAGAAATTCTCAGTACTTATGAAGTAGATACATAGTTCTTCTCCCATGACTGAGATGCTTGGACATGTGTTGCTTCATGAAAAATAAATTCTCTATAGCCCCATTCATTCTATGCTGAGTGTGTCCTTGGCATTTGATCAGTGTTGTTGGGGTTGTCTTGTTAGGTGCAAGTGAACCCCTTCAGGCAGCCTCTGGCACCTAGCAACAAGGAGCTAGATCTTCCAACATTTTCAAATGGGTTCATTTTTGGCTTCAGTTGATCATGTTGTATCCGAGAGCTGCACATCATTCTCCAGATCCTGAAGGTACTCAAGGGAGCTTCGTGTTTTTCCATGAGCAAAAAAAACAAGGGAATATGCAGGATACCCAGTTGCAAGATCTGATGAACTTATTTGATGACCACATTGGTAGCCAGCTGCTACAGGACACAAAACAGACTGAGCACACATTGTGGCAATTATATTTGCAACCAACAGATTAAGGAGCTTTGACAACCTGGTTATGAGCTATATTAGGCAAAAGGCCACAAGAATTGCATATACATCCATGTCTTGCAAGGTAAGGTATAAGCAACAATTTTGCATGGTATTGAACTCTCTGTAGCTTACAACTGAAGCCTTCTTGGAAGTAGTAGTAGTAGCTTTGATACCTAATTTAAAGAGAGGAATCCAGTGAGTGTCATACTGTGTCCTATGCACATTGTTCTTAAAGAATTGTGAAACAAATCACCAAGGTGCACATCTGTGAACCTCCTGAGAGTGGCCCATGAAGCTTTGGAGACTTGTGAAGAATCATCGTGGAACCTGGAAGTTTGAAACCAATTGATAACAAGGTGCAAACCTGTAAGGTGGCAATGGCACTATCACTTTTCATCTGCCTTTGTTTGCTGCTCCTTCAGAAGTGCATTCCCTCACACTCTTAAGAAGTAGGCGTAAGAACTTGCCCCTCTCCTACACCTCTTCATAATGTTCAACTCAGTGCTTTACAATAGGTAAAGCCTTAGGTTGGTGGACATTCTGAAAATGTGGGGCTGGACTCGGATACTGTCTTGTCCTAGACCCCTTGTTTTGGGGGATTGTTTTGGGGGAATGCCCTCACCCTATTGCTTTACCTTACACAAAAAACCTGAGTATCACATCATTCATATACCATAACATGAACAATCACAGTTTTGGAAAATTAGGGTTCTGTTTAAAATCAAACAAATGAACTCAGGTTACAAGTGATCTAGCTGAATGATTCTGCATGAATGAATCCTCAATACAATCAAGTAAGTTTTCTGGACTCCAATTGTGTATATGCTTTTTGATCATGTCCTAAACTATCTCTAAATGTGCAAGTTTAAGTGTGAGGCTGTAATGAAAATTCCTTTTGAAGACAAGGCTAATTTTGATGGCTGTATTCCAGTTTTGTGAATGTATATGGTTCAGGATATATACACTATACACACCCTGTAAGGGGCTTCTTCTTTTACTTCAATCATGTTTTTGAAAGAATGGGTCATTAAAATCCAATGGATAGCTAAGCATGGGTTACAAGAATCCAATATGTAGGTAGGTAGGTTGGTTGGTAGGTTTCATGTTAGTCCCTGGAAATTTGAGTGAAAAAGGGCCTGCCAAAACAAGGGAACTATGCAATTGATTATGCAACTAGGTAATGTTATGTTGGGGATTGGTAGAAAAGATTTGCTGTTTGCCAAATCTTTGCACTCTTACTGAGATTATCCAACAACTGATGGTGTTATTGCTGAGAGTTACACAATTTGGAACTCATCAAAATGCCTGCTGATGCACAAACTCCTCTGATGGAACTCAATCAACCCTAAACCCTGAACCTCTTTTCAACTTCACATTTCTACTTGAAGCAAAAACATCATTCATTCTTGCAGATACACCATTGTTGTTGTTGTTATTGTTGATTCTTACATGTTGAATTCAACATGTTTTTAAGTCTTGTTGTTGTTGTTGAATTCAACATGTTTTAAGTCTTCTTGTTGTTGGCACTTACATCTTTGAATTCAACATGTCTTAAGTCACACAGAAAATTCCTGTTGGCAATTATAATGTCAAAATGTCTATTGTTGATGAAAAGAAAAAAGTGTGATTTTTCTTATGATGTAACTAGCAAGCATGTGATGGGGATGACTTGATGAAGAGCAGCAGCCCAGACAAAGTACTGATCTCAGAAATATTGATGTGGTGTGTGGAAAATCCAGAAATCCAGAAAATTCATGAAATCCAGATGGTGTCAATGTGCTTGCTGTGTGAGAAATCCAGAAAATCCAGAAAGTCAGATGATGATATGGTGTACAAGAAATCAAGAAATCTACATGATGAACGTGGTTGGTGGTGTGAGAAGATGTTCCACTGGTTGCAAGAAACTAATAAGAAATGAAGAAAATGGAGTTTGAAGTTTCATGATTCAAGATCAATTCTGATGATCACCCTTTTGCAGTAATTTTGATTGCCAACCTGTCATCTGTCAGATTATTGTCTACAAGGAAAATACAACAAAACACAAATGAAGCTCAGAGACAGGCACAGACAGAAGAGAGACACATAGAAAGATAGATAGAGAGAGAAAGAGAGAGAGGTGTGTCTACTAGTTCCATTTTATTTTCTTGCATGGGAAATATTTCTTGCTTTCTCTGTGATTTTTCTCATGAGATTTGCAGAGTTTTTGAGCTCTTGGAGGTTTGCATCTCACAGTTTCTGGAGCTGAACTTTGTAGTATATACCTGTTTTTGTCCTTTTTCCACTTTTTTCTGTGTATGAAAAAAGTGCATGATGATGACCTCACACTTTTCTCCTCCTCTTCTTCCTCATCTTTTTGTTTTTTCTTATCTCTAGTATGTGGAAGTTTTGTTGGTTGTGATCTTTTTGTGTTTTGGCCAAATGGGTGTGAGTCTAAAGGACCCATCCACACTTCCCATTGGCTCCCTTCTCTCTCTCTCAAACTGGGCTTTGAACCAATCCTCTCCTTTTCTTCTCTCTCCACATACTGACAATTTGTGGCTCTTTGTGTACCAAAGACTCGTTCAGCCTCTCCTACAAAGTTCTATCTGCAAAGTTTCTTGCCTAGAGGCGATGCATGTGTTCATCATAGTCCTTTTTTTCCCCCTCTTCTGAATTGTTCTGTTCACCGTTTCACCACATTGGATCCTCCAATTGCTGCTCTCGACTGGTGATTTGCTACATTTTGCTCTCATTTAGGGTTGTCAAAGCTCTTGGTACAGCTCTCATTCTCCTCAACTGTGTGCTTTCTTTCTTGCTCCCTGAAAGCTTTCTTGGAGAGTTTTTGGGTTTTTCCCCCACTTGGGTTCTTCTTCTTCCTGTGGAATTTTGAACAGTTTTTTCTTCAGCATTTTTTTGGGGGTGGGTTTGTAGAGATTGTCTTTTCTGGCTTGTGTATGTGCTCTTCTTGTACATACGCAAATTTGCTGAAACCCTTGCCCTCTTTCTCCTTGGAAAATGAAAGAAGAAGGGAGAAGGAATTCTAGTTGTAGAATACTAGAATTGGTCATGGGGAACAACAGTGTATGATGAGTCAGCCGCAGAACACACACCCAAATAGAGACTGATTGATGGCTTGAACTTGACCAATGTTCTTACAACTTCAACTTGACAGCAGAACACAGTACATGAGAATCCGGCAGGAGTCAAAGAGGGCGACAGGATGCGGGAACACAGCAGGAACTGACTGAATAATCTGCAGAGAATTTTGGAAAAGATCAGCAAAGCATGAAGAAATCATGTGCAGGGTGCGAGCATCATGTTTTTCAACAGAGACCCATCTTGGTGGCTCTCCTCAAAATCTGCATCCCCAGGGATTTGTTGCACTCAATTCCAAGTTCAACAGGTGAAAGGAGTAGTAGAAAACAAACCAGACCCACTTTCCCATTTGACTCTCATAGTTTTCTTTCCTCTGTGTGACCCTTCATCAATCTGTGTCTTTTTTTCTATTCATCAAGTTTAGATTTTGCTGCTTCATGGGCGTAGGCTGCATCTTGTCCAGATGATCATCAGATGATCCAGGTGATCTTCTCAGATCTCTATTTGCTGAGAATGGACCTGCTTTTTATTGCTTGTTTGCAGGAGTGCACAATGGCAGTACACTTCATCCTTTTTGAAAGGAACGGGGTTATGCATCTTTGGTATCAATGTGTCAAAGCACCCCAAGGCTTCGTCATCCACCCAATATCTTGTGAAAAATTTCATGACTGTGGTGCATGTAGGGCAAGAGCACTTGGAGATAGCTTCAACCCATCTTGTTGAGAAGGGAATCATTGAGAGGAAGCCTCAGTTGGTTTTACGCAGACCGGGGCTTTTTGTCAAAGAGGTGCAAGTACTGGAGTTGAAAGTTGGGCATCACTCTGAGTTACCTTTGGCAGGTTCACATGTCAAGCCTAAATTACAGGTGAACATCCAAACTTTATGTTTTGTGTGTTCTAGAAGATGTCACAGTTTCACATTCAAATTCAGACAATTCAAATTTTTGTCAAGAAGATGTGACATTTGTGTGTTACCAGACCATATGAATCCAGGTATCTAAACCCTAAACTCTAAGCCCTAAATCCTAGGCATATTGGAATTGTATCCTAACTTGGAGGGAAAGGATGTACCCAGAGGAACTTGAAGAAGAATGGTGGTGGTCGCAATCACCTGCAAATCAAGCTTACAAAGAAAGTTCTGCTGCCACGCATCCATGTCGATGCCCAACCTATGGCAGCAAACATGATGTGTAGTGACCAGGTGCAGAAAGTGATTGGCTTTATACAGAAAGCATGGGCCAGCAATGGATCCATTGATGAAGTGATGGAAAAACACAATACTCAGCTGTCAAATCGTGATATTTCGTCCATGCTTCTTGAACTCCAACGATGCCATGATTGGCAATGTACTTTGGTGGTATTGTTCTGTTCCCCCCCACCTGTCTCCCTCTCTTCATTTTTCTCATCTCAGTCTTTTGGTATTTTCTTGCTGTCTTG
>Ga0209208_10011737_pt1 | contig 11189 bp, 4 predicted proteins | sample S1TSphfallax_3_FD_187694 | JGI IMG/M metagenome (GOLD analysis project Ga0209208, IMG submission 187694) | Host-associated microbial communities from peat moss isolated from Minnesota, USA - S1T2_Fd - Sphagnum fallax MG (SPAdes) (version 2) | ecosystem: Host-associated > Plants > Peat moss >... | reverse complement strand
CAGGTCCTGAGAGCCAAATATCGAGGTCGTGAAACCCAGGTCCTGAGAGCCAAATGCAGCAACACTCGCGTTTATTGCACTTCGCTATGTAAAAACACGGCGGCAGCAACAGAAGAAGAGAGTCGCGAAGAACAGTAGGCAATAGTATACCTTTGGGGTCTCCTTTGGACTCCCAGTTTTTTTCCAATGCCGTGTCGTGCCTTGCAGGCACAGGTGGATTGTGTCCGACCGTCACGAGTACCCACTAGTTTCTAGAACGTCCACCTTTAAGGTCCTTACCTAGTCTAAGAGAACTGAAATTTAATTTTTAGAACATCCCCTTCAAGGTCCTAAACCTAGTGTGAAGAATTGGACTTGATTTTTTGGAATAGGCCCCCTTCAAGGTCCTTAGCTGATGTAAAGAATTGGTAGAATTTGACCATGATTGTGATTCATTTGGGAGGAGAGGAGGCTTGAATAGTGAGGTAGAAATTGTGCCTAAGGTAAAGGTGCTATCCACATGCACCAAAAAAAATCTACTTGTTTTTTTTGGCAATTTTCAAAGGTATGCACTCTTCATATAACACTAGAAAAACTCTACAAGTTCTTTCACATCTCTTGTGCACATGGGCACACATGGTTTGCTTCTATCAAATTGATTATGATTTTTTACTATTGACATGCGCAATGAAAAATCGAATGAATCATCTCATCTTCACAAAACTTCTTGTAGCTTGAAATGAGGATTGATATTGTTTGAACCTTTTGTAGGAGGATTGATATAGGTTGTGACACTCTTGATTAGTTGCAACATCAATTTCTTGAATGTTAACCAACATCACAACTAAATCTTCTTTGATCAATCTGAATGGAAATGCAATATTATTTTTAAGACACAAATGTAAACTTTTTTGGGTTTTGAAATTGAACTTAGTCTTCTTCCACCATTTTTTTTGAAATGTAACCAAAATTCACTTGACCAAAAATGTTGATATTTTGGGGTTTTGAAATCCAACTAAACCTTCCTCCACCAACCTTTTAAGAAAATGCAATAAAAACTCAAGACTCAAACTTTGATCTTTTGGGGTTTTCCAATTGAATGGAATCTTATTTTCACAATAGCATCCAAAAAATGCAATTAAAAGACTAAAGACAAATGGTTTGGTTTGCTAAAGATTTTGGGGTGAATTATTGTGCATATTTACTTACATATATCATTGAAATTTAGTTTTGCTCAAATTCATAAAGTATGTAAATAATTGTGGCAATTTGCATTGTTATTATTAATGGTGTGACATGATGTGAGCAAGGTCTTTCATGAAATCATGATTACATTTTTTTGTGTTAGATTTTTAAATTAGTGTTGTGAAAAATTACGCGTGAATTCATTCATGAATTTAGTGTTGCTACATCTAATGACAAAATTAATCTTCTAAATATTAAAACCATCAACATGAAAAAAGGGAGATTTAGAAGGCCAAACATGCATAAAAGTCAAGCTCTCATCTTGAAATGTAACAATAATGGTGGTGGGGATGTTGGTGGGTTGCAAGGGTTAATTATGAAAATTAATTTATTCCTATGACAATGATAAACAAAACTAGTTTATGTAGATCAAGTATAGGGTCTTTTTTTGTCACTAAAACATTTACACCATGACCATGATAATTAAAAAATAGTTGACCAATCAACAATTATGTGCCAAAATGATCAAAGTTTGATTTTATTTTTTTTGTCTTCTTCCGAAGAACAACAACAATGGTGGGCATTGTGCAACAAGTTTGGTTGTTGTGGTGACCCTTCTTCTTCTCTTAAAGATTGCATCAATTCTTTCATGCAAGTGAACGTCATACACATTTGTGTATCTCCTATAGAATGGTACCTTCTCAACATTTTCATGACAAAAAATTTCTTCCTTCTTGTTTTTCCCTCCAAGCCCTATAATGATGTGTTGCATGAATTGGAAAAAGGTTCCAACACAAGATTAACTGATTGGACTAACAAAGATGGTGAGAAATAAAATATTATGGGGTTTAATTTGTCTATGATGATAATCTAACTTTGTTTATAACAGATGTGATGATGATGGGTAGATTATTGTCGTACTTGGGGGCCACTATTTTTTATTACAATTTTTAGGTGTTTGGGTCGATATGAGAAAAAAAGAAAAAAAGAAAGAGCAGCAAGGGTCTTATTGTTGTTGTTGAGTAATAAGCAAGTTGGATGCAAATTGTGGGGTTGTTAACAACTTCAACCTTGGAGCTAGGGCTTTTAGGGGTGCCATGCAACACTCTTCTTCCTTTTTATGGCAATTGATTATGCTTAGAAGAAAAGGTTTGTCGTAACACATTTTCGAAGATTATAGCAACCACATAAAAACCTAATGTTCACATTATGGCAATGATTCCAGTTGCCAATTTCAAACAACATGCTCACAAATTCCTAGAGATTGACTTATGCAAGTTTCTTCTTTCCTCCTCCTCTTCCTCCTCCTCATGATCACAATGTTATGTTTCTTCTCTTTTTTTTCAATAGCCTTTGATTTTATTAAAATTAGGCATGGGGTAGTAGTTCATAAAGGACAAGAACAACTAAAATGTAATAATGTTCTTCACCTCTTAGTCTCATCTTTAAGGACTCGATACATCAAACTAATGCCTATCGAAAGCCTTCTAAAAATGGCAGTAGATACATTTGGGTACCAAATTTTAGCTAAAAGAATGGATCACAATCTTCTAGGTTTCAATTATGTAGATTGTTGGTTCACAAAGTTATTCTTAGATGGGTTGGACTCTTTTGGTGACACCCATCATAAGACTACTTGCAAAAAATAGAGTGGGTCATCATGACCTTGATGTTGTTTGTTTGTTATGAGGGTTTAAATCAACACCCAATACATGATTCATTGTAAAAAATAGATTAGGGCCATCATGACCTTGATGTTGTTTGTTTGTTACGAGGGTTTAAATCAACACCCAATACATGATTAATTGCAAAAAATAGATTGGGGCCATTATGACCTTGATGTTGCTTGTTTGTTGTGAAGATTTATGGCAACACCCATCACATGACTATTTGGAAAAAATAAAATGGGGTCATCATGACCTTGACGTTGCTTGTTTGTTGTGGGGAATTGCGACCATGTAAAGGTATATAACAAGTTATACACAAATGTTGAGGGGTAGATGCATAGTCAAGTGGCTCATTTTCGGTAGTTTTTACATTCCATGCAAGTCCATACAAGATTCTTTAAAATGATTCAAATGGACATGGTTGTTACTTTTAAAAATATTATTATTTTAATCTTTGAATAATACATGTTCAATCCCTTACAAACTTTCCCAAATCTATGTGAAAACTTGTATTTAATGTAGCTAATGTCATTTTTTAATTTGGAAGTCCCAAAAGGAAAACCCACAAAGTCCAAAAAAATAATGCCCCATCTACAACTTTCAAAAACTATGCTTTTGGGACAAAGGTTTTGAAAAAAAAAACAAAAATTTCAACTCATATGGACTTATGAAAATATGGTTGAATTTTAATCATTCAAAAATCCCTAACTATTAAACGATTAAGGTTTTCAAAAAATAGATTCTTCATATGAATTTATCATCTTGTATTACATTATATATTGAATCCCAATAACAAATTTGAAATGTGAATCAATATAATTTTTTTCTATTTTGTGATATTCTAATCAAATGACCAGTCCATAATTTTCGACTTCAAAAGTTCATTACTACTAACAAATGATTTTTTTTATCAATAAATGACCACACAGATCTCTTCATAATGAAATCATCAAGTTAGATCCTAGTCCCAATTAGTAGATCTATGGATATATGAATCACCATATGCATTTGAATAAAGGGTACTCAAGGAAAAAACATCATTTCGTCACAAAAATGAGTCTCCATAGGTTGCATCTACCTTGAAAATGTATGTAATGAATGTGTTTCATTGGATTTTTTTTTGTAGCTATGCAAAATAGGTTGGCAATGGCCACATAAATATTTTCTTAATTATTTGTGACATCACAAAACTAAAATCAATGTGTTATTTGAGATGTTGTCCATCTTCTTGGTATGCACTCGAGTTGATTACACTTTCTTAAAGGATTTTTTCATGTTTAAGGTGGGCCTTTGCAACCTTACTTTGGATATGCTAGAACTTGTTGCATGGCACAAGATGTAAATATGACTTAGTGGGTTGTGTGCAAATTGCCTAGGCTTGTCACAGGAACATTTAAGATAATAATGAAAATGAACTTGTAACATTTTAGAAGTCATGAACTTTGGAACAAATCCAAGTTTTCATGCCCAATTAGATCTATTTGGTTATAACTTTAGTTTCATTTTGTGAATGCCTTTTGTATAGACATTCCTTTGGTTGCAACAAAGGGTAGAAAGAAAGAACAACAATTTTGACTTGCCCAATAATTCATGTCCAAATGACATGTTGGTTATTTTGTATTTCATGGTTGTGAACATATTTTTTGGATTTTTGCAAACATCTTTAAGTACTCCATGTTAACCGATGGTGGGATTTTAGGAAGCTTGGGGTTCAATGTTGTAATGTTGGGCAGCAACTATAGTAGATTGTTATAGGAGGTTGATGTAATGGTGGTCATAGATGTTGCAGTTTATAATTATCTAGTTTTCCTTTCATCAAAACCAAATGCCAAACAACCCATGCATTAGATATCATATCTAAGTTGTTTTCTTTTACTATAAAGCTCAAAGTTCAATAACTACTATGCATGAAATCTTGATCTAGGTTCCTAAACACAACTATGTAGAAAATAAATAGATTGTGGAAAAGGCATTTAGGGCTCCAATTGTAGACATTTTTTATGACTTTAAGCAAGAACATGTGGTAACTTGTAGTATTGCCTAGGTTTGAATTTTTACTAATTCTTCCATATTGGTGTTTCTTTTTCAATGAATTTTTGGGGATTGTAAAATTTTGAATAACACCTCCTCAATTTTTCATTAGCCATGTTTCAGGTTCTAAGCAAGGTGGATATACTAGGGTTTTAGGTAAATTATCTGAGCTATGTTGAGGAAACCTCCTGGAAATGGGTCCCCTTTCCTTGTTGTTCTTAAGGTATATGTTTCATTTCAGATATATGAATCATTAGTGCAAATGTGTGTCCAAAGGTTAGGGTGTTTTCAAATATGTGTAATAGATGTTGGTAATTTTATTAAAAATTAGTTTTATACTCTCCAAATTATTTCTTTTTAATAGGATTTTGCTTGAGTCGTTATGGTCACATTCTAGAATGTTGAACATGGATATGTTAGGGATGACTGAAATATGTAGTACTCGCATACTTACATACAAAAATACATGTATTTCACTTAATCATAGCCATTTTTTAAATGCAAAGGTGGTTTGTAAGCCATGAAGTCATGCTTTGATGGTCATATTTTGTTAGTTGTGAATGCATGGATTAAATGCAAATTCAACATTTAAAAGTTAGCAAGCTTATACAAATTTTTCCCTTCCCATCTTCTTTTAAAAACGATTCATCATCATTGGTAAAATGAAGCAACGTAGAGCCCAAGTGAACTAATAAAAAAAAATCAACGTTTATAGATTGGCATGGTGAAACCTTTTAAATTGATATCCATTTCCAAAGTTTTTCACATTCACAACCAAAAACTACAAAGTTATTTTTTTAATTGAAAAACCACATTTTCTAACATGATATTTTGTTGTTGAATACCTAATTTGTGACATGAAATAAATGCATGTATGGCTAACATGTTGAAGTTATTTTTTGGTTTTTAAAACTTGGAATCCACCTTAAGCCATTTCATCAAATCCCTCATTTTTATATGGATTGCATTTTCTACAAAAGATTTTTAAGTGTGTAAAGTTTGTATTAAATGTTTAGGTTGAATAGGTTTGATGAAATTTTTAACAATAGATTTGAAATGAAATTTGAAACAATTAAAGGTGAAAGTATTTTAGAAATTAAATTATTATAGTTTGACATGTTAATTTGGAAAATTGAAATAGAAACAAAATCCCTTCATTTTGGTTTTTTTTGTAATTTAATTATTTCCAATAAAATTGGATAATTTATAATCATGTGTAGAATGTATATTTTGATCATATACAAAAAGAAAATGAATGGGTAATTTTTGAACTTGATTTACTTTTGACCAAATGATAACAAGCTTTAAATTACAAATTCACATTGTGATGAAGGGGTCAAGCCAACCTTAACCTTTCAAAATGAAATTTTTGACTCAAACTTTGTCCTTTACCAAATCTACAGAAAAAAAAATTGAATTCAGATATTCAAGAATAAAAATTAAAATATTATACAATATGTATGAATTTTATTTTATTTTTTAATGTAAGTGAACATTTTTTTGTTACATAAACAATACGAGTCCACATTTCAAACATTGAATATTCAAACAAAACTATTTGCAATTGTCAAAAACTATAATATAAATCAAGTTAGCAAACATTATTTAAGTAATAGGTCCTTATCATTAAAGCTATGACATAAAGTTGAATGTGAGCATGAAGTGAAAATATTTGGAACAACCAACCCTTTTTCAATTAATGTCGTCACTAGCTTCAAAATGATTTGTGCCCTTATTGTGGTTAACATCAACTTACCAACTCCTCCCCCCCTCCCCCCCCCTGTCCCCCCCATGCATTAAGTATGTGTATCAATTATGGTTGTCTATTTTCTTGTGCACCATTTCATCCCACTTTATAATCCATCCTTGTAACCATGCAACCTAAAAATTCCAATTTTTTTTCAACCTTCATTCATTCATTAACCTAAATTCTTGCACAAATCTATAAGGAAGGGATAAAATATTCACTTTGTTCTTGTTGGAAATTGAGTTGGTTGTTTGGTTGAAACTTTAATGTATTTCATTGTTACTGAAAATCAAGTTGATTGTTTTTTTCGAAGCTTTAATGCATTTTGCAAGTGTTGGAAGTCAAGTTGCCTTATTTGTTGAAACTCTAATGCATTTTGTAGCTAATATCAAATGGACTAATTTGTTAAAGCTCCTATGCATATTAAAATTACTATACATTGAAGTGGATAATTGGTTGGAGGTCTACTACATTTTGTAATTGCTAGAAGTCAATTTGAGTAATTGGTTGATTAGTTGGAGTTCTAATACATTTTCTACTTGCTAAAAATTGAGTTGGCTAAATGATTAGAACTTTAATACATTTTGTAGTTACTAAAAAAATAGTGGTTAATTCCTTGGAACTTGATTGCATTTTTTAACTACACTAAAAATTGAATTGATTGATTTGTTATAACCTTAATATATTTTGTAGTTGCTAAAATTTTTATTTAACTCCATTTGAATTGCTCCTAATCTTCTTGTAACAATAATTTATGGCATACAAGAAGAAATAATTTAAAATTTTTAAACTTCAAATAACATGATTATTCCATCCATGTTACAATGAATTATCATGTTACATGAGATGATAATAAGAACATGGTATTATTTGGTTCTTACACAATCAAATGACATAGTTCAATTAAAGATGTCTAATCATTTCAACATAATTTTGAAAAAACATCATTTTTATTGAACCACAAAACAAACTTGAAAAGGAGAAATTCAAATGAAACTAAACTGGATTTTTCATCAACTACAAAATCTAATAGAGCTCCAACAATATGTTAACCAACTCGATTTTTAACAACTAGAAAATGTATCAGAATTTCAACTAATTGACCAATTTGATTTCTAACAATTACAACTACAACAAAGCTTTAATCAATTAACCAACTATGTAATAAAAAATGCATTACAATTACAACAAATTAGCCAACTTGGTTTTAGTTACATGATGTGAAAAAAATCGATTAATTTCAAAAAACCTCCATGTGATTGTCTTCCATCATTGAATAAGACTTTGTCAATTGTTCTATTTCAAGTGTAAAGTTTGTCAATAGTTACATGAATTGAATTAGTAGTCCCATGGTTGTTTGTGCGTGGCCTTCCATAAGATGCGCCCCATTCACAACTAGTAGGCTTGTGTGTTGTTGGGCCAAGTGTATTAAACCTCATGTAAGGTCATCAATCCCAATATCATGTGTTTAGTTGAAGTTAGCTTAACTTTAAAAAATTTATTGACAATTTTAATTTTTAATTAATTTTCAAAAAATCACTCAATTTTTTTTTTATAAAAATATTTGTTGGTCTAAATAATGCAAAACAAGATACGTGTATATTTCTTGAACAAGGGCTTTCTAGTGGTACCAAAGACAAAATTAAAAATTACATCCAAACAAATAAAATAACAAGCATCTAGATTTTAATATAAATAAGATTACACACATATTGGTGAACATTTGTTTAAAGAACCCTTTACGTTGGGCACCCTTCATATTTTTTTCATTAAATCGATTTTGAAGAACAATCTTTTCTTTGGCATGAGTTAAAAGGATCAAACTATGTTTGAAGGATAACAAAGGTTTTATTTTAAGTCTTGAATAATTCATGGGTTTCAAATTAAAGTATGACAATGTGTAATAGATTATCATAAAGTTCATAAATTATTAAAACTAAAAAATGTTTAATATTTCAAATTAAAATAAAACAAATGAACATGAATTGAAAGGCCAATGATAACAATTGATGATAACTTATGTGGTGAATATAAAGTGGGAGCCACCAATTGGGTCCCATCATTCACACCATTCCCAACAATGGGCATGAAGTGTTGCATTGAAAATGTTCAAGAACTTTAGTGGCAATTTTAAAGTTCCATTGAAAAATAGAAAATTTCAAGCAAATATTAATCTATGAAATAAGGTTGTTTGTTTTGTTTGTCACATTGAAATCTCCCAAACCACATCACTTCTTGGCACCTTTTCGAAAGGCCTCAATGATCACAAGTGCACCAAGTTGGTTTCATAATGTTTTGATTTACAATGGAAAAATTATTGAATATTGAACAATTTGCTCACTAAAAATTCATTTAAATCATAACTCAAATTTATAGTACAATTTGGGTGCATTATTGATATTTTTCAAAATCCTTTAGTAAGTAGGATTTAATGAAGGTGACTTAGAAATTTTTAGACTTAAAGTGTGAAAAATATTAAAACATTAAAATATTTATCATTAAAAATTCAATTAAATTATAGAATGGTTTTGAGACGAAAAATTGATTAAGTAATTAATTCACACTTGGGCCAACAACATAAATTACACTAATGAATAATAAGGTTTGAATTTTTATATTATGGGTATGATTGATGTTTGGCATTAATTATTATTGAAAAAATCTAATCATGTTGATAGGAACCAACATTGCCCTTTAGGTGACCTTTTAGAATAATTTTATAATATTTTGGAAAGTTAGGAAAAAAATCTTAATATGTGAAAGTTTATATTAAAAGATTGTCAAAATATGTCATTTTCAAAGCTTTTCACAAAAATTATTACTTAATAACGTTAGTTAAAATGATTTTAATTAATTTAATTAATTAGATTGATTTCAAATTTATTCACACATGATAGACATGCAATTTATCATATAAATAAATCTAATTTTTTTAACACCATGTTAAATTACTAATTAAAAATATAAAATTTTGAGATCAATGGTTAAAACTATTTTGGCACATATTAGCATTATGGCACCCAAAGGGCTTACAAAATTTTAACTTGAACCTAAATTGCTGAAATTTTGGGAAATGAATTCAAAACCTTTCACAAGTCAAAGATAATCAAAACCATTGCAATATTTCAATTACATCACTAATTAATAAATAAAAAATACTTATTTATTCATTGTTGTTAAAATTTTAGAATATTTAGATTGGGGGATTTGATTTTTTTTCAGATACATATTTTATTTTTACGAACATCTACAAATTATTAGTTATGGGTATTGATGTACATTCGCAAGATTGGGGAAAGGGGGTGCACCCATCAATATAAAAGATTATTTTGCTATAAATATTAGTTTTTTTATTAAAAATAAATTTAACATAAGTTAAATTTCACACATTATGCGAGTTGAAGGTTTTAATAGGGTTTAAGTTCAAATAGTAAATCAGTTAGGGTTGGGGAGGAGAGGGCGTGCCGAGGGTGTGTGGAAATATACTTGGTTAAAACATTATTGGACTTAATAACTATTTAAAAAATGAAATAGTTGAAATCACATAGCATTCAACAACTCAAACAAGAATAATATAATGTTTTTTTTATCATCTTGTGAACAAACCAATTTTTTCCCTACTTTCATCAAAATTTGTGTCCAATTTTTTTATTCATAATCTTAGTTTGAAGTACAATTGAGCTTCAAAAATCAATTAGTAATTAAGCATAATAAATTAAAAGATGTTTAACTTTTTTATAAATTGGATAATTAGGTAACAAAACAATTTAAATAATTATGAATCTCCCAAGGTAATACCTCGCATACAATTGTTCCTTTGTTATAAGTGATATTAGAAACTAAGGAGAGGTGTAACCCTAGGTTCAAGTTAGTTCAATGTGTAGCTTCCATTGAATAGCTAGAGATTCAAGATTTAGTAATCCCTCAAAGAGGGAAATCCAAAAGAAACAAAATCTCACATACCTAGTCACAAACAAAAAAAACCCTAAACCCTAAATTGAACCAACAACCTCATGTTGTACCATGAAAAGTTCTACCATTATATTATGAACACATTTGTTTAGACACTCATGTGAACTTGTTTAGAATTTATTTTCAAAGCTTTTAAAGTTTGAAATATTCAAATTAGGGTTAAACTTCACGCCAAAATGGGTTTGCTAGATTTGGTTTGGTGGGTTGAAATTGTTTTGTTTAGTTATCTTTATTGAAATAACCCTTTGGATGTGTGGAATAGATAGGCTATATTTATAGACAAAGTGTTTTGCACATTCATTAAACTAGTGAACTTTATTTCAACAAATTATCTCATAAGTTAGACTATGAAACATAATAGGCAAGGCAATTAAAAAATATATTGTATTCAACATTTGCAACTTGATCTTTATGTGACCTTTTTTTTTAATAAGGGCATCTTTTGTTGTTGACAATTTAACTATTTTTGACCTATTTTTTTAAACCGCATGTTTGGAAACAAACCCACTTGGTATTGATCTTTAAAAAAATGGGAAGAAACTCACCATAGGACCATATGTTGATTCAATATAAGAGTTCTCACGGATCACATCCAATGGAAAACATCT
>Ga0209208_10011736_pt1 | contig 11189 bp, 4 predicted proteins | sample S1TSphfallax_3_FD_187694 | JGI IMG/M metagenome (GOLD analysis project Ga0209208, IMG submission 187694) | Host-associated microbial communities from peat moss isolated from Minnesota, USA - S1T2_Fd - Sphagnum fallax MG (SPAdes) (version 2) | ecosystem: Host-associated > Plants > Peat moss >... | reverse complement strand
TGTTTGATTGTTTGCTTTTTTTGTTTTGGTGACAGGACAATCAAAATGGCTCATCACAAAAAATATAGAAAGGAACATATGATAGACACCCCATCTAATTAATGGATGTAACAAATTGAACCCATATAATAATATGGATATAAGAAGGAGGAGAATATCTAATGCATTCCTATATTTTCATTATCAAAAGCAGGGGCCTAGGACAAGGTGATAGTCTAGTCCAACCCCACATTTTGGGAATGTTCCCATGCATAGGCTTCACCTATCGTAAAGCATGAGGCAAAATTTATTTTGAACCAAACTTGTGTAAATCATGGTGCAAAGGAGTGGTAAGGATATTATGCATACTCTTAATAGTGAGAGGGAAATTATGCCAAGTTATAAGTGAAAGAACCCTCCAACTATTGAGGAGTAGGCATAGTAACCCTCCCATTTTCTAAGAGGGAAATTGATGGACATATGTACACTATAACTTCCTCATAATTTTGGGAGTTTCTATGTTTATTTAACACACTTAATCACCACCTCAATGGGACTATAACAACAAAATAATTATTATGAATTATAATTATAAAGAATGATATTATAACTTGGTGTAATAATTTGGATTAAAATGGGAAATAAAATAATGAATTTTTCTTTGTGCTTTACTATAATGTATGTACATGATTTTTTAATTTATTAGGAGCATAAGGATTTATTTATGAATAATTTAGATAATTATTTTGAATTAGTAATAATGGGATGTCAAGTATGTAAACTTGACCAAATCTTAGATTTCAAATAATATAAAATATATTCATAAAAGGATAAAAATTTACAAATGACACTTGATGATTGACTTGACATGAAGGGATGATAAATGCAGAATAGATGCACATGAATGTAATTAACTATTCATTCATTTCATTCCTTTAAATATAAGGGGTAATGATTGAAACCTTAAATTGATAATTTGCATTCAATAGTTTGATGTTACTAATTGTTATTAAGACTCGTAGAAATACCATATGTGAAAAAGAAGTCTTGAAAAAATAATGTGAAAGTTATTATTGATACCATTGTGTGAACCTTATAGTCTTTGATGAGTGACCCCATAAAAGAAAATCTTTAGGCTTGTGTGATGAACTATTTTTTGCAATTTAATTCTTATACACAGATTCAATTTTAAGTGTGTGGATGATTCTATCTAAAGAAAATGTAAGATTTCATATTTGAAGATTATGTGAACAAGGAATACTGTAAATATTATGTTATAATATGGTTGGATAATTTACCAATGTGTTAGAAGGGCATTTCCTAGTGACTTTAGAGACATTTCCTGGTGACTTTAGAGAAATTTCCTGATGACTTGAGAGACATTTCCTGGTGACTTTAAAGGGCACCTTAGGAATGCAACTCGCCAAGTATAAAAAACCTGCACCAATTTTTTTAATGAAATCAAAGAAAATTTTATAAAGCATATCTTTTTCTTTTGTTGTCCCAGTGCATTTTGAAAAAATGGAACGCCTGCTGACAGTCCATTTTTTGAAACGCACACCACACAACTTTTTCGTCTTTTCCATGTATCATGGGAAATAATTTAAAAATAAAAAGTGAGTGCATGTCTTTATGTTCAGTAAAACCTTTGGCCATTGGCTTTACTAGAGACTTAACTTACTTATCACCACCATTTTGTCTTCAAATAAAATTCTGAACTTTTCACAATAATCTCATGTCTTTTCTAAGGGGAATCTTTTTTTTTTGGGTAGAAAAGAGGTGAGCTCTTAAGCCACAAACTTAATTAGATATGGAGTGGGTGGGCAAAATCCCTCCCACTTTTAAAGGAAACGGGTTTTTTACATGATTTCCCCTTTCATGTCATTCGCCGGACCCTAATTTCTCGTCGCGTTTTGGCAAAAAGTTGCACCAAAAACAACGCGGCTGATGTGAACTCATATCTGTTGTCGGTGGCCGAATTGTGGTGGGGACCTACAGTCCTATTTACTCTTTTGGAGTTTTGTTGAAAGTCAAGAATTATTTCACACATTTCGATGAAGAGCTTTTTCTTTATTGAAAATGGAAACCTACAACAGCCCTTCTACTCAACACATGGAGCTTGTGTACTGGACTCTTCCCTCTGATTGGCTGTTATTATGGACTGTTTCTTCATTCGAAAGGTAAAAGAGATATTATTGTCTCGAACTCCCAAAACACATTGGGACCCAAATCTCAACAAGTACTTAGTACATCCTGAACATATCAGTTTTTTAACTGATGAAACCCTGGTAGACTTTATTGGGTACCCTGCCCCCACAGGGACTCTCGCATTGGATCCATGTTTCGAAAGTTTTACCTTCTTAAAACCAGTTTCACCAGTAGATGAACAAGTTTCTTTGGTGAAAGTGTTTAGACTGCTTAGATTGGAACGGATTGTTTTGGTGTTCATAGTGTGGACACAGTAAGTATATGTACAACATCTTATATTGGCAGCGCCGACAAAGAGAGAGAACCCAAGTGAACCCAAGTGGGAGCCAAAAGTGCACAAACCCAAAGGGAGTCGAAGAGAGGAAAGGAACGAATTGTTGCAGAGCTCCCACCAGTCGCCAGAAGCACATCCAAGAAAGAAAGGGAAGGAAACCTGAAAGCTTAGGAAGCCTAGAAGAACCAAGTTTTGAAGCTACAAGTTACAACCTTATAAATGTTTTTCCTCATGTAAATTCTGATATCTATATGAACACTTTTTCTTAATAAATAGATTGAAAACTAGTATTAAATATATAATATTCCAAACGAAATAATTATTATCAAAATCGTACCACCCAAGGTATCTCTGGCAGCAGATTTTTATTGTGAGACATGATTTGATTCGTTGTAAGGTCAAAATACAGACAAGACTCCTAAAACCGAAAACCTAGGGACCAGGGATTCCTGTTCCCATCATGGGAAGGTGCCAAAACACCAGGCCCCACAAGCTTTTTGAGTGGTCTGAAAAGTGTCAGGGAAAAGGACTTCGGCATGCATATGCACCAGCTCTGTTGCACGGCAAAAGTTAAAATACACCCCCCCCCCCTATCGAGCTGTGTCCGGAGCCCTTTCTGGGCCTGACAGTGCGGCCCTGTGGAGAACCGTCTGGTTCTGCCGTAGGGTTTTTCGCTTGTCTCGCCTATTGCACAGTTTGACTAACAACACAAAACTAGTTTTTAATTCTTTATGAAAATGAGGGGAAGTTGGATGTTTTAGACATCCAAAGACCCAGTCTCAAGATTGAGCCTAAAGCTTCCATAGAAAATAACAATAGAATAGAACCAAGAACCAGATAACACCGGTAAAAACCTTGTAGGATATTTCTTTTTTATTTAACAAGAGAACAAAATGGGGGCAAGAAAAATGTGTCACCAAAAGAACAATTAGGGGAAAGTTTATGCAAGGCTTTGGAAAATGTATTTGTACAACATGAATGGGTTTGGAATCGAAACTATGTATGATTATTACATAGTTATGAAATTTATGTTTTTAGTTGTAAAATTATTCTCTCACCTTTCAATTGTCTATGCAAGTTTCACCATTCTCCTACCATGAATTAAACACAGACAACACTAAAATCATTTCAAACCAAAAGCCTTTCAAAAACCAAAACTTCAATTCTAACAAACTTTGCATTCACACAATAATTTTGTACAAGTGAAAGTGTTTCTTAAGTCACAAACGCCCACTTATATACCAACCAAAAGAAAACTAATAAAAAAACTTCCTAAAGTTTATTCACCACAATTAATCACAAGGAAACATAATCACACGGTCCCCCATGCGATCCCACAATTAATCATAAAAAAACATAATCACACGGTCCCCCATGCGATCTCACAATTAATCACAAGGAAACATAATCACACGGTCCTACATGTTATTTCACAATTAATCACACTGTCCCCCATGCGATCCCACAATTAATCATAAAAAAACATAATCACACAGTCCCCCATGCGATCTCACAATTAATCACAAGGAAACATAATCACACGGTCCTACATGTTATTTCACAATTAATCACACTGTCCCCCATGCGATCCCACAATTAATCACAAAGAAACATAATCACATGGTCCCCTATGCGATTTCACAATTAATCATAGGGAAACATAATCACATGATGCACATGACTTTCACATAAATTAATATGTGAAAGTCAATGCACCATATCAAATTATGAAACCCTACCACTCAACTTACCCCTTTAGACAATTACCTAAGTAATTGTGTAACTATATCAATTTACATATCAAGTTACATATCCAATAAGGTGTGGTTGTTCAAATGTGTGTATTTTTTTCCCCTTCCAAATATCTACATCCACAACAGTAAAATAACCTTTATAATAAAGTTTTCTTGAAAGTCATACTGTCTTCACCCTGTATTTGGGCCTCTTGTTACCTTGTATCCCCTCTTTGAGTAAGGTCCCCAAAGTAATGAAGTTTTACTAAATCTAGGTATGAAATGTTGAAACTCAATGGTTAATGCTTTGAAAGAGGGAGATGATTGTTTTTGATTGGGTAACAATAATGATTAGCCCAAATGTTAACATTTAAGTAGTCTTACACTTTATATTGCCCAATTTTTCATGTTTATGGATGAGGATTGTGGAAATATACTTAACACATGTTGGAAAGGTAAACATTGATATTAACTAAAATAAGGAATTTGAGTGGATAATTTATTCATTGTGCCCTTCAAAGGAAAAATAAAATTTAATCGTACATAGCATATGATATTGCTTACTTATCATGTATATTGAATAATTCTAGAGATAATGATCCATTAAAATTGGTTTCTGTAGGACAACTGTCAATTTCACCAGTCGTTCCTTTGAATGACTTGTCCTTTGGATAGTTTCAAACTAGAATTTGTTTAATTGATTTCCAAATAAAGATGGATGCAAATGTGTCTTTCTGAAAATGTGTCTTTTCAAAAACATAAATTTTCAATAACTTCTATACCGATTAGCATCCCATTTGTTTTTTAATTGAATTGAATTCAATTGGATCTAAATTCCAATCAATGTATTTGAATCAAATTTGGGATTTTGAATTTAATGCAATTTAATTTAGGGATTAAAATTTCAATCAATTCAATTCAAGTTACATGCAATGTCATATTTTCATTTGAATGGGAACTTAATTTTCACAAAATCAATTCAATTTTTTCAGTAGTGCATAGCAATGTGGAACCCAAGTAAATAAGTACACTAAGAGTTTAAGCCCATTTTACAGCTTTTTAATTTTTATTTTAACCTTAGTTAAAAATTTGGTTCAATTTGCTCATCTATGAAGCAAATTACAAATCCAACCATTAGACTCAAAGTTCTAAAACTCATAGTTCTTTGATACAAATTATAGCAATAATCAAACAAATAATGATGAAAGCAAAATTAGAATGAGCTCATACAAGATTGGGCAAGTGCTACCCAAAGTTGGATATGAAGCTTCACTAACCAAATACAACTTTTAATGTGGATTATTGCATGTATTCCAATATGGCACTCACAATGACTTAATTACCTACTCACAAAAAAAAATTCAAATACAAAGAGCACACTTGTCCCTCCATTCCCAAAAGATGAAAGGTACCAAGACCAGTGTGGTATGTCAAAAAGCCTAATACTAGTGCAACACTGGTTACAACATGAACAACTGCAAAGGCTCAAAAGGGTGAGATCCAACAGAACAAATGTTGCATGTGAGTACATAGAAGATAAATTCCTAATTTTAGATTATACGCAGTGTCTTTTTGTTTTTCTGCAGAACCAGGAAAAAAGGTTGTAAAACCATATGCCAAACATCAAGGTCTGGGTGGTAGATTATGTCATTTTTCTATCACATTAAATGACATAATCTTCTAGTGATGATCATACATTGGTACCAGTAAACAAAATCTCTGCTGAACATGAAACTTTTAAATATTTGTTGAATTTGCGACTCCAGACCTTAATGGCATGTAATGGACTCATCCTTGCCCATTATGTTGAGAAACTTGCCCTAATGGGTTCACCTCGTGCCTTACCCAACATAGTGGGCATGAGTTTGACTAGTAACCAGGCCAGTTCAACACTAATTATATTATTTTCAGAAATGTTGAAATTTTCAAAAAATGTTTTATTTTCAGTAATATTTATTCTGAAGGAATATATCATTTGTTGAAATGGAATCTCAGAATTTATTAATTAATGGACAAACTAATGGCCAAGGTACTGCCCTTTTCCATAGTACATTATAAGTTGACAAGGTCAATTTGGCATTCAATGTAAACCCAACGAATTTTTACCAATGGGATTAATTGACAATATTGTTGATCTTGAAACCTTCTGCATTGTTGCCCATGGACCAATTCTTCTACCACCGAGCTTTGCATTAGATGTTATAACACAAAGGTACTTGGAAACACTTAGGTCTTCTTAATTTTTGGATGTTGCATTTTTTAACATTGATGCTTTCATGTCAAAGATCTTGTTATGTTGCATGCAATAATCTTAATTATTTTGTAAAATTCAATGATAATAGAATTTGTTGTTGTGTTATATGCATCTCTATGCCTTTACCAAGGTTATTGCTTCCTTGTTGCTTGCAATCCATAGAATAATGTCTTTCAAGGTGATCCAAACTTTAATCTAATTCAAGGTTCCATATAGGTAATATATATTGCATGTTGTAGATCACTAAACAATAGGATGTCCAATTTTTAATTTTTTACATGAAGTCTTTTAGTAGTTATTTCATATTCACAATTATCAATTATTATATTCTACAAAATATATAAAGGAATTTAACCAATAGTTATGTTCACAAGTGTTTGTTTTTCCATTTTCCTAAAAAATAAAAATTCAAAATGATGTAATTTCTTTTGTTAGAAATTTAATTTATAGTATACATATTTTGCTAATGCCTTGAAAATGTATGTGAAATGTTTCCAAGGTTCATGCAAGAAGGAAATTTACAAAGTCCAATGTTCTACAATACATGGGAAAATCTATTATTGAACATTGATGAAATCAAAGACAAAATGTTGGAAAATGGTGACACCCTTGATTATGACATGATCCATGTATGAAAATGAATTTGTAATTGTTTTTTATCATCCTCATGAGCTTAGATTTGCTTGTCCATGCTTGATTAAAAACACATCTATGGTAGTTCTACATTCATGTTTGTAAGTTGTTCCTATTGTTCTTTAAAATGTTTATTGTTCTTGTATGTGTTCAAAATAGTTCCAATTAATGTTATAATAGTTTTCCAAGTGTAAAACTTCCAATCATGTCCCAACAAGGCCAAGCACTTTTTACATGGAATTTGCAAGGAAAAAAACTATTGACCAAATTTGTAGCCTTTGGGTACTATAAACTTGCAAGATAACACAATGAGGTCAAATCCGTGAAGGATCACCTTTCTATGTGCACACAAATATTTTGCAAGGAAATTAGGACTTGGTAGTAGATATCTACCACCAAGTTACACAACCAACATACAAACTTTTAAGATATTTCAATGATTTCAAGGCTTTTGTACTTGCAATGGATTATGCCTTGTTGTTCACACAAATCTTATACATAAGAAAATTTGGAAGTGAGAGGACTAAAAGAAGGTTTGAAATGCAATGTTATACAACAAGTGTTCAAGCGTTCAAAGTATTTCAATAATTTTGTAATTGTTAACCACAACAATCCTTCATCATCAAGCAAATTGTATGTAACAAAATTTGGGAATGAAAAGGAAAAGAAGGCTTCAAATATAAAGTACACACTAAACATTAAGTATGGGATGATAAGTGGTTTTACTTATAACCACATTAGAAATTACATGGATATATTGAATTGAATTACACTTAAAATAATTGAAAATTAATGATTAATTTCTCAACTATATTTTAGTCATAATGGACACATGCAACTAGAAATGCCTAGAGTTGGCTTGGACAAGTGCCATATTTCCCAATTGTAAAATTAATATTTAATTAAAAATATATCATTAAATTTGAATAGTTATAATATTTCAACTTTAATATTCGTATTTTATTATTATTTTCTTTAAACTTTTTTAAAAGTTCACTTTTAAATTCTTTCCAATAATGTACACAAATAATAATTTTTTCAAAAAAAAATCATTTGAACAAAAAAAAAACACTTGAATTTCCTTGCTTAGTAAGATTTCAGTGACCATACTTTTGAAGAAAAAACTCAAGCACATGATTTGTTCATGGAAAATATTATTAAATTAACACAACAATAAACTAATGATATACTATCTCCCAAAATTTTAACCAATAATAATTTAAAATTATATTATAAATTTATGATGTAGAATATATCATAATTTTATTTATAATTTTTTTAATTTAGATGCAATAATATATAATTTATTGAAATATAATAATCAACAATAAATCATTAATATTTTACATTTAAAAATATATTATTTTTTTAAATTAATTCTATTATAAGTGATGTATATTAACTTGGAAATATTAGATTTCAAACTAAAAATATATTAGATAATTTTATATAATTAGTAAATTTGCGGAATTTTATACATTTTATGCATATAATACTTTAATATTGATTTAATATTATGATAATTTAATCTAATATATATTTTAAAAATGTGAATATAATTTATATTATGTATGATGCCATTACTTCTATGTCTAGTCTACCTAACCTAACTACTAACTAATGTAACCTATTACCTATATATAGGTAATAATAGTTAGCCTATCCTAACCTAGCTTAGCTAGTAAATAGCATGGACTACTAACTATTAATTATAAATAATAATATTTTATCCTTGTGTAACCCTAAACCCTAATCTAGTTATTAGTTTATAATAACCTATATATTACAACCTACCTATTATATCTAATAAGTAGGCTTGGATAAGCTAAATCATTACCCAATACATAAATTTAGGTTAGGTCAACTATTATTGTTTAATAAGTATGTTAATGTAGGCTAGTATAATGTACAATTATATTACCACCAATGTTAACACTAAATATAATTTTATCAACTTTGACAATCAATTTCAATCACAAATTTGATGCAACATGTGGTCTAATCATCTATGTATTGTTCACAAAATATGTTTAAGCAATTACAAAATTGATTTGGTTTGCATCCATCAATAGAATGTAACAATAATTGATAACATATGTTGACTTTTCATCAAATTTTTATCTAAACTAATACCCCATGTAATCACAAATTATAGTTTCATTTACGACTATAATTTAAATCCATTTGTTTCATAGTCACATATGTAATTATTAACTTAATGACTTGTAGGATTACTACATATGTTGTCACAAAATGACTTGATTTGGACAATAGTCACACCCTAATCACAAACATACGGTTTGAACATGAAGAAAATTTCTTTTAGTGTTTTAGTGATGATGATTCATCAAAATTGGGGATTAGATAGAATATTAATAAGGTCCCATAATGTTACATCTTATCAAATTCCAACCTATAATCCAAAGTAAAGAAGCATGGAAAGGTGTTTCTTCATATATATATATATATATATATATATATATTCAACATTATCACTATGGGTGAAAACATGGTCAAAAGAATTTAAGGTGGGAAGGTAAAAGTTGTTTCCAAGGATTGCACATGACATGTGTCATTTTTGTGTTGGTTTATAATTTAAAAATTTGTATTTCAAGTACCTTTTAAAATTGCATTTTAGATATAAATACATTCGACTACAAATTGATTTTATATCATGTATATTATCCATTCATGCCGTCTATCACATAAACATGAATAACTTTTGTTAAAGGCACATTTTTAAAATCCATAATTTTCAAAGTCAAAAACACTTTTGAGCTAAATGTGCTCAAATCAACTATAAAAAAAATTTTCATCAATTCAAGTCCTTTTGCCTTTCTAACTATCAATGTTAAAATCCTCTCCAATTTTTAGAAGGAATGGTGCACATTTGGTAAAAAAAAAATGATTTTTGAAAAAAAAAACAAAGATTGTCCACTTTTGAGGTTTGAATGTTTTGAACATGCAAAAGCATTTTTTGTTTGTATCAAACTTTGAGCATGTAGATTTTTCAATTAATGGAAAATTATTCCAAAAAAATCATGACAATCCATATTATTATGCTTTGCTTGTGATCTTTCAAACATACACAAATGTAGTTTTAAGGAGTGTCCACGCACTTATGTGGCTCCTTTGACTATGATTTTAACCTTATGAGAAACCATTTCTATGAAAACTTCACTATTGTACAAGTAGGTGCCCAAAAAAACTAATATGTAATTATGTTATAATTATTCCATGGAAATACAAGGAATTTAAAAATAAAATGCAATGTTAAAATTTCCCTAAATTCTACTGTAGTTGCATGTTAGTTGCAAGATAGACCTTAATATAATTGTAATACATGTGCCATATATACAATTATGGTCAACTATATATTGACTTTGTGGGCAAGTTGTATGAGAATTATAATTGACAACAACCATACAACTAGCAAAAATGTAGCACTAAATCAACAATTATTGTGCAATTAACATACAACATTGATGTACAATAATGCTTCATGTATGCATTGCCATTGTTTATTAAATTTAGAACTTTCAACTATTTTATAATTGGTTATCAATTACCATGCAACTAGATGTCTATTACAACTAGTGTATAATTAAATTTCAACTACATGTATAAATTTGAAATTTACATGAAATATGCAAGGCCATGGTTATAGGTCTTTATAGATCTTGCAATTTATACCTATGCTTATTATGCACTTGTGCTTAATGTCCAAAATATTTGAAGGGTGAATAAAGAAATAATTGTTCTTTTTAATTTTAAGTTGGTTTTTTATGAAGCAACTAGGAAAGTTCATATTATATTACAATCTTTTACATTTCAACTTTTTCTTTAGAGAATGAAAGATTCAAATTTTAAAAAGAAAAATTTCAATTTCAGTTTAATAACATGAAGTGAATATATTCCTTTTTTTGAAGATTTTTCTTTTTTAAACAAATTGCTTGAAACCATCAAAATCTTGTTTTTCATTATGTGTGAAATTCTTAGTTTTTGGGTCTAATGAATAGAAATATTAAAATTGAACACCCATAATGTTTTTTGCATTTGCAACATCATTCATTATTCTTGCACACATAAAAATATTATGTTGCTAGAT
>Ga0209208_10011735_pt1 | contig 11189 bp, 9 predicted proteins | sample S1TSphfallax_3_FD_187694 | JGI IMG/M metagenome (GOLD analysis project Ga0209208, IMG submission 187694) | Host-associated microbial communities from peat moss isolated from Minnesota, USA - S1T2_Fd - Sphagnum fallax MG (SPAdes) (version 2) | ecosystem: Host-associated > Plants > Peat moss >... | reverse complement strand
GAAGGGGACACAAACTCATTTTGTGCAGGGAGGGGGGAGGGGAAAAATTCAAGGAACAAACAAAAGAAAAGCAAAAAGAAAAGAAAGGAGAAGAAATCAATCCCGGAGGTATTTTCATACCTCTACAGGCCAAGGAGCAAGCCCAGTGATGTGTTTGATACGACCACCTAAAGACGAATCAGCTTCCAATACCACCACATCTTCAAGTCCCCTCCTGTAATCTGATAACATTCTCGCCGCTGCTAATCCTGCCAATCCTCCTCCAACCACCACAACCTTGCACCTATTCTCCTCCATTTTCACCCCCCCAAAACACATGCACAAGAACACGCAAACGCAAGAACACACACACACACACAAAAGGACACGAAACAAGCCGCTGGCTCGCTTTGCTTTGCTTTGCTTTGCTTTCTCGTGCAATGACTTTGGCCCCCCTGAGAGCGATTTCGAAGCAACAACAGTTAAAATAGGAAATGTTCCATAAAAGTTCCCCAAAAGTGGAACTCACAGTTACCAGTCAGTTAGGAGATTTTTAATAAATTTTCTACTCAATTTTGTTGATTTAAGAACCTCCAAAATCACACCATTTTGGCCATTTTGGCCATTTTATTAATTTTTGACGAGATTTCACCAACTTAAAATAAATTTTTGCCAAAAACAAAAACCAACTATCAATTAAAAATAAGATTTAATCCATAAAGTTTCCCAAAAAAGTGAACTGACAGTTAGCACTTTGTAACAACACCTGGTGTACATTCCTCATAATGCGGGACCAAATGATCCCTGCATTACTATATTCCCTCGTCTCTTCCTATTGTGGCAAAAACCCAACAACACAAAAGGACCAAGAGAACCAAGGTAGCATCTAATGGTGGTCACTCCCAACTACCGTAGCCTAGGGTCAGTTTCCAAATTGACAAAACCAAATAAATATTTATTTTCAAAAAAATAAAAATTCAAAAAAATAATTTCAAAAAAATAATTTTATTTTTAAAATTTTAAATTAATTGAATTTTCCATACTTGCCAGGTATCACAGGGAAAAATAATTAATTAATTAATTAAATGTGGTGCCCAATTTTTTTATACCTATGGATGGGAGCTTTATGCAATTTTGGGACTCCCTTAGCTCTTGCCTCAGGGTCCCTTATTCTGTAAAAGCACCCATCCTAGGGCTTTACCCTACACTATTTCCGCCACCGATTGGACACCATAGGGTCCTTTTGAACTTTACACTAGAGTGAGGGCTCATGCCCATGAAAAGAAATAAAATGGATGATTACACAAATTAATTTTAATGAATTTTTTTAAAAAATGAATGAAGTATGAATTCATTTGTCTCTTCTTACTTCTAGACCTTTAACTTGCAATCTTGCATAGGATGCCTCCCAGTCTCAATGAGTAGGTGTAATATTTAACCTCATTTGTAGAGGGGTATATAAGGTGCCCTCCAAAGACATTAGGAAAATTTTCTATGTGCTTTATTTTAGGTTTAAATTACAAAGTTCTTCTTATAGGTGGACTTGAAGATCACTTATTTCTCATTGGAAGGTCCAAGCTATTTTTAGCAACAAGGAGTTGTGGACTCAAGAAAATGCATAGCCTTGGCCTAAAGGCATGATCCAACAAAAGCATTTTGCAAATTGATGCATGGTCCCAAGTGGAAAAATATCTACTACCTCCTTTTGTGAAATACAAACAAAATTGCAACATGTTCTTGCTTTACCCATCCATTGCACAATGCAAAACACTCCAAGGGTTTTGCATGGTGGTTCCATTTTTTAACTTGTCATTATGTGTTTTCACATGTTTAATCAAATGCTTAACAATTAACACATCAAATTCCAAATGAAACATGAATTTATTTTCTCACAAATGTTGCAAGTTCATCATGTGACTTAAGGGACATATAATGCTACCACTTGTGCCCTTGCCTTAACAAGTAATAGTAACCATGGAATATATCATACACATCAACTCTATACATGAGCTTTCAATAATGTATCACCACTAGAAATGTAGGTAATTCAACTAGTCCATTTTGATCCATCAGTTCATGTGAACACCCCCTTGAGACTAAAATGAACTCCGTGTATCTCAAATAGTCAAAAATCATACAATATCCAAAACTTACCATTAAATCAAATGTTTCCAAATGGCCTTAGAGATAATTGTTTCTATATTTCTTTGATTGTTTCATTCATTAAAGTTAAACACAATAAAACTCACTAATGGTTCATTGAAATTGAGGATGACAGTCAAAACCTAAGATGGAGGAAATTTGATTTGCTTCTTCAACCCAACATGAATTGAACTTTCTCTTCCTCAACCCAACAAATTAGAGTTTTCTCTTGTTTCATGTGTTTTGCCTATCTCTATTAAAGGTTTATTGAGGTTATGGCATACCTAAAAAGGATTTAAGAGATTACACAAAGTTTATTTAAGGAGTTATTAAAGATTTTTTAAGTTACAAGATATTTGAAAATTACTTGGAAACTTACCTAAAACTAATTCATAGTGAAAAAAATGGTTACATAAGTTTACTAAACAAATTATCTAGCATAAAGATGATAAAAAAATTTACATAAAGAACTACATAAGGTTTACATAAAAAGTTTGACGCAGTCCCAATCTCCTTAATAGACTCAAATGTGAGTCTAAGGTGAACACAACAAAAAAATGGAAAGTTGAGGTACGTTCTTTAACTCACAACACTTCAGAGGTAGAAAGGCGTGCTAGAGTTTTGGGATAGAGATTAGGAAGAGTGATAAACAAATCAATTATTCACACGAACTTGCACAACCCAAATAACAAGTTGATTAGTGCATAGTTGGAGCACTTTTGATGCATGGACGAACCATGAACAAACATAAATTCATAAAACTCACCAAGGCCCGAACTTAGGGCAAGTCACCACCTTCCCTTTTATAGTATTCTTTGTGATTGACCACGAGACTAGCACTCAAATGTCATTTTGTCACAGGACTCCCAAGTAAGAATTCCAAAATTTCATAAATTGGGATTTTCACAACTTTAGAGGCCCATAATTTTGTGTGAAGACCTTTGATTGAGGTGAAGTCTAAACCAAAATTGTAACCCTTGTCGAGATCTTTTCAATTGTATGTGGCACGCCACTTGCACGAAAGAAAATTAAGGAGATTCTCATCTTTTAGTGGTCAAGAATCAAATTGGCAATTTAATTCTTGGCCTTTTTTTTTTGTCACAATTTATGTTATAAGTGCTCAATTGGATCATGTAAGCTCATTCTAGACATCTACGTTTCAAGAATTTTCCAATAATATAAAAAACTCTTCAATCCAATGAGTTTTGACCCCTAAAATTACCTTCTAGAAATTAAGGAGTCCATTGGGACTCCAACTCCCTAAATGGTTATCTAAAAACTACCTATGGATCTACCTAAGCAACTACTTAAAGTTCATTCATAATCCCTATGTAATTCTAAATAGTCCTCAAACACCATGTAGTCCAACTTGGTCCCTAGGTAGTTTTTATGTATCACCATAAATAATACCTATCTAACCCCCTATGTAGCATTTGATAGTTTTTATCTTAGATAGGCCCTAAATAGGGCTTAAATGTGTTTTAATGTTTTTTTAGTAGTCTCCTAAATAACCTTTAACATATGTAAACCATAGGTAGTCCCTAACCCAATTATTTATAATCTATAAGACCATAACCTAAGTAGATTGTATTGTGATTAAAATACAAACTATAGTAATCACTTGGGATGTTCATTTTTGGTTTGAGGAATGAATTTCACTTTAATGAATGCCTCAAAAAAGAAGAGGAGTTGGTAGTATGAAACCAATGTGAGGATTGATTTATGAATAATTTTATCATCTATTGTCACTTGCACAAAATCTAGCTTTTACTAATCATTGATAAGTTGCAATGTTCAGTAATTCATCTTCATTAAAAAGAAACAACATTTCGTTAAATGAAATGTTTTTGTTACAATCATTGTTCCAAGTATTTGCTCTTGGGTGCAATCACACTAATAAAAGGCGCAACAACAATTGTACTAAATACATGATTTTTAAAATTTAAATTTTTTTAAAAAGATATTAATTTCATAAGTCTTTAATATTTTAGAATGATAATATTCCTAATATAATATGGGAATTTTTGAATTAATTTGGACTATATAAAATATTGAAATTGTTTTTAAAATCATTGTGATTGATGCTTTTGGCCGGTTTAAAAATAAAGTTGAATGATTTAAAATTCATAAAAATAACTTAATCATGAAAAATAATTATTCACAACTTTGCAATATGCATAACAAAATAATGTGATTTTTTATATTATGAGTATTTTAAAAAATTTAATCCATCCCTTTTAATTACCAATTCTAATCTAGTTTGTCATGGTGACAAGTAAACTCATTATTTCCTAAACAATCACCCTAAGTGCTAGTGTGACTCCATTTATCATGTTTACACCATCTAACAAAACAAAACAAAATGATTTACGAAAATAAAATTTCAAGAAAACTAGGCACAATATAACCACATCTCAAAGGAGTATATGCCATTAACTTTAGTGGCCTAAATCATAGACTTTTTTTTTAATCAAGGGGCATGAAAACCATTGTGACTAAAAACTTAACACTCAGAATGAAGGATATGACGAACATAACCCCACAAAAAAATGTTCACAACCAAGGACACAACATGAAATAAATCATTATATAAAAAGTCTCCTTTGTTTTATGCATATATTTAAAGCAAGGTTTTCTTTTTCAAATTCCTCAAGTAGGTCTATTGGCAAGGATCCTCAGCATTAATTACCTTAGATGACAAATTGTCCTATTTTTACAAAATTGCCTAGGTCTAGATGTGACTAATTTAATTATTTATGTTTCAAAAATGGCAATAAAAAATCCCTAAAAGTCACTATTTTTCAATTTTTTCATATTTTCAAAAAATAATTCCACACAATAAATAAATAAATAAATAAATAATTATCACTGATCTGCCATTTACATTAAAAAAAGTATCTTAAGGCAAAAGAAGAATTATGGAAATTCAAATATTTCACCATGCAAAAATATAACCTTCAAAAGAAATCCTCTAAAAGAAACCAAGATCCTTCAAGATACCATAACTCTATAACTAATCTCAAGTTTCAACACAAGCCAAAATATCGTCTTTCAAAAATCCTCATAGTTAAGCACCCAATACTAGACCAACACTGGTTAGAACTCTGTGTTCATCCAAGCATGAACAATTTGATTTTCTTTTTTGGTAGTGATCAGATTGGGTTCATCTGTTGGCTATTTGATTATTGCTCCTATTTGTTGCCAATTTCATTCTCTTCATGATTTTGGTGTTTGGGGTTGGATTTGTTGGGTGTGACTGTAGGCATCTTACCTTTTTTCTTTGAAATTTTCCTTTTATGTCTGAACCCTGAACCCAATTGCTGTACTTTTGTCTTTTGCATCTGCGTTGTTGGTTGCAAATGTGTGGTGAACCTATTGTGATGTTTAATCCATCTTTGTGTTTGTGAAATTCATCAGTTTGTCTCACATCCGCATTCTCATTTCATTTTGACTGGTTTGATCTAGCTACCACAGTACTCTTACGTGTTCTTACTTGGTCTGTTGGATTGGAACATTGTAAGTGTTATGGTTGGAGATTCTGATTGGTCGGGTTCTTCTTTCACCACATTTGATGCAGTTGTGAAATTCATGTCAATTCTTATCTATGTTGAGTTCAATTGTTTGAAGGTGACCATGTTCAATTCAGTCATTTGGCCTCCTCAGCATCCTTAGTATCAAATCACCTTCGAATCTACAGATTTGTTAGTCACTAGCAATGTTCTCTACTGCATATGAACTTTAAGGATGGGGTTGTAGATCCATGTCATGCTTGCATTTGGAGGTGCATATGTAATCAATTCCATGGTATTAAAAACTTGTTCTGTTTTCAACCAGGTTAGTGAAAGTAGGAAGATGAGCTGAACTGATGTGTATATCATGCTCTGTAACTCATGATTCCTTCTTTTGCGCTCATGCTTCTAACAATTATCTTGCAGCACTAGTGTAGGTGTGTAAAAGTTTAGCCCTTATGTCCTCATCTTTGTGTTACTATGTGTCGTGGCCTTCAGGGCATCCATCTTCAACTAGCACATTTTGTGGCACATCTATCTCCTTGAATCCTTTTGGGACGAACATGAATCCAGTGGGGATCCCAGCAAACAACCCATTTGGTCCACAGCCATTTGGAAGTATTGCAACACCATTTGGTGGGCAGACAGGGAGCTCTGTATTTGGAAGTCAAATAGTAACTGGTTTCTTTGGTGGCACCAAACCCTTAACATTTGGGACCTTTACCAGTGCCTTTGGCACCTTCTCCTCAACCCACTGCATTCAGAAATGGTAATGTTTTCATGCCAGATGCAAGTTTTTGTGATACATGTGATCGGGCTTTTGTGATTGTTATGAGCTGGGAATTCTGTGTATCCATTAGCTTTCAGTTCTTTTAGCCCAGGATATGTTGAGAGGTGCAACTTTAATTTGGAGGATGACTGCTCTCAAGAGATCTAGTTATCCTACTTTGAAAGAATAAGCACTTTGTTCTTGCTTTTCTTGCTTGGCAGTTTCATCCCAAACATAGAACATGAAAATCTGTTCTTTGGACCTTGTTTTTCTTCCATAGAGATAGTCTGTAGGTTGACACATATACTTGCATTGTAGTTGGTCACCCATGTGTGATGGGGTTGAAACTTGAAACCTGTGTTGGCAGGTTCTTGGTCTGATTTTTGGTTTGCTTCAAGGTACCCCAAGTACCATCTCCTTCCAAACCTAAACCCAATTGTGAAACCAGGCTCCTACTGAAACCTGGACCAGACTATGTGACCATCCCTGTGATGTGCTTAACTATGTGCTCAGCTAGTCATCCTGCAGATCCTCTCCCCTCACGACCTTGCATCTTGCACGTTTCTTCCTCCATTGCCTCAAAAGGTTCAAAACAATATTCTAATGCTCCGAAGTTACTAGCATGCTTCCTCAATTAGACAAGAAACCTGCCGAATATGATTCTGAGTGAATGATACCATTCATGTTGTGTAGCTCAAGTTGTGCAGCAGGTATGATGTCTTTGCCAGATATGATTCTGATTGAATGATACCATTTGTGTTGTGAAGCTCAAATGGTGTGGCAGCTATGATGTCTTTGCCAAAGATGTAATCTTTTGTTGAGAACTGTGAATCTGCTTTGAAGTGCATCTCAAAGTTCAAACCTTCTCTCTCACTGTTGCTGGTGGTTGAAGCAAATCACTCAAAATGAGCTCTATTTGTCAAGTATCAAAGTAGAGACTCTGATATGTTCTGTTGGCCCTTCGGTGCTTTCTGGTTTCTACTTTTCTGAGACAGTGTCAAACTTGAATCTCCTGCCTTGTGTCACTCAGATCCTTTATTATTTTGCTGTCTTTCTCCGTCTTACATTGAACATCATGTGAGGGATGTTAGCATCTACTGTGGAAGGTTGGAAGCTTCATTCTAGCCAGCAATTCACGTCAATTGCCTGCTTCTCTTTTCCATAGTCTTTTGACAAGCATTATTGCACGTCGTTGCAGTTGCTGGAAACTCTTGAAGAATGAACTAAATTCCAAGAAGATCTGGCTTAGCAAAGTGCCTTTTGTCTAGTGTGTAACATGGAGTAGCAAAGCTTACCTTATTCAGGGTGTTCAAAGGTGTTGTAACTGTTGTCATAGGTTTCCTTCTCGGGCCACAACAAAGTCTCTGTTTCTGGCACATCTATTGAATGCAGCTTGTGAAGAAACATACATACGAAGCTTTCAGAAGCACACCTTCATCATAATCACGCACCAGTGTTCACAATACAAGATCCAATGCAATGAGAGGGATGCATAGAGTAAAGGATTTTACAGCAATTGCTCCCAAGAAAGCTCAGGCATCGACAGCAGCAATGGCTTTCTTCCACTCACATAACAAAGCCAAATCCTGTGCTCAAATCGGAGAAATCAGCAGGACACAAATTTCACTGTCTGTTCTGTCTGTCTGTCTGTCTGTCTTCTCCATGGCTCAATTGTAGTGCTGCTGTTTTCTTCTTCCTTTTCGAGCCGGTTTCTTTTATGCATCTTTCGTATCCTGAAAAAGCTCTCCCGTTCCTGATGCCTATTCTCAAGATAAGATGCTTAAGCAACTTCGCAGTTCATCTTGGCTACAATTGTTTCCACCACAGATATGTTGCACCTTGAAAGCAAGAAAGGCAATATCTACGGGATAGGAAAGAGCTGGAGACAAGGAGATGTTTGGAGATGAAGAGTTGCTGTTTGGAAGGGCGTGTACGCTTGTGTGCTCATCATGCTAAGCTTTTGTGTCTCTTCTGTTGATGTATCTATCTGTTCCTAGACTACTACTGTCTGTGGTTTCTTTTCTCTCTTGTGCCAGTAGTATTGATGTATCTGTTGCTTGCTGGTGCTGCTCCGATAGTGCCTGCAACTTCTTTTCGCTCTTGTGCCAGTACTGATGTGTCTGTTTCTCGTTGGTGCTCCTCCTAGTGCCTACAGTTTGGTTTCGTTCTTGTGCCTCTCTCTCTCTCTCTCTCCCTCTCTCTCTCTCTCTCTCGCTCGTGATTTGTTTTCTTTGTGGCTTCTAGGGGTTATACCAGCCAGCGATTGCTTCGTTCCTGTAGCTTAGAAGAGATGGCAAACGTCGCCTTGTACCGCCAGTGTGCCAGCACATGTTTGTGCCTGAATTCTGCAATCCCGAAGAAGAGACATGTTCGGCCCCAGCGCACATCTTGTCTATCGTTTTCTTTCCAGCTGGAGACGCGCTTGAAAGAGAGACGACTCTCGCATTCGGACGGGCTAATGAAGCTTACCGCGAGTAGGATTATCCAGGTGATAGAAATGATGCATCCAAAGGTTATGTCCCAGTGACAATTTTGTTTTCGAGTTCGTCCCGTTTATTGCTTCTTTAGATCGGATTGGATTGCAAGCGCAGAGTGCGCTGAAGACCTTAACCCAGAGAAACTAGGGATAAGCTTGCGAGCTCAGAAAATGCAGGGTTTTCAGTTCCATGAACATCTTGCATCATTATAGGAGCAGCTTGAATATCTTTGCTTGATTCAGTCCCCTGTCAGGTTTAGGATCTCTCGATTTGTTCAACAGTCACGAGATGATCATCATGTGGTATTTGCAGATCATATGTGATCCTTTTCATTGCAAGAACTTGCAGAGCTTGGAAGAGATGCACTTACATCAGGGTCAAAAATGTTCATGCCAAAGTGTTTAAATCAAGTCTTTCGTAGCCAATGGTGGTTGAAAATTTTGCAATTCTTGGAGCAAGTTTCATTGGCAAGAAAATAAGTTTGTGTTGAAAGGGGAATGGTGTGGACTTCACACCTAATAAGCAGAATTAAGCAAGAATTCTGTAGAATCCAAGTTGTTGAACTGGATGCAACAGTTGAGTTTTACATTTTTCTTACAGCTTGCTACTAAAAGATTAGGCATATTGATGCAGGTTAGGGCATTGGCTCCTGATGATATGGCAGGAGACGTGAAGACATCTCAACAGAGACAAGAGCTGAATGCATCAGACAATTCTTCTGGGATAGAATCCCTTGAAGGAGCTGATGCAAGAGATGGGCAGACAGTTCAGACAGTGTCCAATTCTGTCCACTGGTCAAAGAGATTGGAGGCACAGAGAGATGCAGTGGAGACAAAGCTAGGTGCGATGAAAATCAAGGAGACTTTGGAAGTAGGGAGCCCTGTTGTAATCATAGAAGCACCACCAATGCTCAAAACAGCAGAGCCAATGCCTATGATGCGACCCAATACTGGCACAATAAAGCCTGGAGATGCTGGCCGGTACTTTTTTCCCAATATCTATGAGTGCAGTTTCTGTTTCCCTGCAGACAGAACACTGCTGAGTTTCTAGAGCGCAAATTGATTTGCCAAGGCGCAGTGTGTTCTCTTGCACAAAGAAAATTCCTAAGGGGCAGTTCTGTTCTGATCAGGATTTGTTGTCTCTGCAGGATTATTGATAGAAGGCCCAAGGATGTATGGGCAGTGCGCTTTGTAATTGGGGCCTACCTTATTGACCGAAGATATTTTGAACCTTTGGAACTGTAGTGACTTTGAGTCCATCCTTTGCCAATGAGCTTGTCGAAATATGTTTTGTTCTCAAAAGAGCATCATTATGGCAGCAAATTTCTCTCACAAATTGAAGGACACTGCTGGTGCCAGGTGTTGCAACATTGAGCAAAAATAAAGCAATTCACTTCCTTTTCCTGCAAAGTTTGGTATGCAACCCCATCTTGTTTGAGTGGGATGACTGATATGATGGTGTGTATTAGTCTCCTAGGTGACAAGATGACTTCCACATGACAAGCATGAGATACTTGAAGGTATGCCTCCAAGAGCCCTCTAGAATGTTATGAACATCAGAAGGGACACTTACCTTTGTTTATCAATATAAGCTGTAAAATGCACACATGATAGTCGAGAACTTAAAGATGTTGCGACCATTTGCTAATACCTTTTTCATAGGTGATGTTACAGAATTATGCGCTTGGGACTTGAAGCTCTTCTGACTCAGATAAACCATAGGAATTCTCCAAATGTGCAATGGTTTCTTGCAACAAAACAGGTGACCTTCAACCGTTGAAACTTGGGGTTGAAAGTTCAGACCACCTTTCTTCAGAGGTGTCATCTTACTGCCCCATTATTCATTATGATGACAAAAGGGGTTACGAAAGGCTTTGTTGTCATGATGCAGGATTGTGGTCAAAACAGCACCCTTAAGTGTGCTTCATTTCCTAATACTACAGATCAGTGCACATTGCTACATTTTTAGTATTGGTAAATAAGAAATGAAGAGCCAACCCAATAGCAGATCTTGCAAGTTAGACAAACAAAAAAGATAAAACTACCACTTTAATAAGTCAATATTTGTAGCCCTGCATGAACATGGTTATTAATACAAAATACATGGGAACCCATCAATTAGAACCCAAATCCAAATAAGTAATTGGTATGCAAGAATAAAAAATAAAACAAATGAAAAAGATCATAAGGTCTTAATTACAAAACAACAAAAGTTTAAACCCAATCGGGGTCTATCCTTATTTGGATTTTTTACTTCCTCATGTTTTTTCAATCAATCCAACAAGAAAACCAAGGAGGTTGGCCCCTCCAAGCT
>Ga0209208_10011733_pt1 | contig 11190 bp, 8 predicted proteins | sample S1TSphfallax_3_FD_187694 | JGI IMG/M metagenome (GOLD analysis project Ga0209208, IMG submission 187694) | Host-associated microbial communities from peat moss isolated from Minnesota, USA - S1T2_Fd - Sphagnum fallax MG (SPAdes) (version 2) | ecosystem: Host-associated > Plants > Peat moss >... | reverse complement strand
CAAGCTCTTTCAAATAATGTACTTTTTTGTTTAGCACATCATCAAGTACTCAACTCACTCCCAAGTCCTTAATTCTCTTGGACATCATCTAATGCCAATCACCATCCTTGCACTACATTTCTTAACGTGCTACTCAACCAATTGACTTCGTAATTGTGAATCAATTGCTACCACCTTCAGAAGTAACCATCATACATGCGCATCGCTAAACACAATACTACCCTCAACTTTTAATGCTCACCAACACAATGAGTATAACAATTGTGTGGACAATTGTGCCTGCACATGCAAATCTGACCCAAAACAACTATTTACAACATATGAGCTCAAAAGAGTTGTTTACTTCACACCTACTTTTCCCAACTCTTCATTCAAACTTTGGCTTCAAGCCCCACTTTTCCAACCCCACCCCAAAGAACACTCCTCATCCCAATTCCTGGGTTATTTTCATAGACAAGAGTGCATAACTTCACCAAAAAGAGACAACTTGGATCAATGGTTGGTGAAATTGAGTTGAAATTATTTTGACTTTTCTCTTAAGCCAAATAAATTCTTAAGCTAAAGGAAAAAAATTCTTTGACTCAGGATAATTTTTTTCTTTCCTTTATGTGACTATGAATTTCATTTGATGAATCTTGCAAAATCTCTTTCATAGTAGACTTATTCTTAAAGTTGTATCTACTCTAGTCTTTTTTGGTACTCTCTTTATTTTGTTACCTTTTTTTATTGTTATTGTTTAAAAAAAATTGATCAAATAACTAAACTCGACATGAGATTGTTAAATTTTGTTATGATTTGCATTTAATGCAATTATGTTAAGAGTCATCCTTTGACTGTCTATCTCAAGATTTAAATTGAAATCATATTTAAGACCAAATTTTTTTAGCATTTGTGAAAATGTACTTTAATCTTGAATATGACACTCAATGCAAATTAATTAAACAATTTAATGATCACCTACCATTTGGACTTGTTTTGAACCTCTAATGAACAAATATTCTTGAAATTCAATAAGTTTTTTCACAAATTTTGTTTTTTGATAAAACATAATTTTTTGCAAATTTCAACATATCTGAAAATAATATAATTATTGTTGAACTTGGCAAGGTATTCTAGTAGTTGAGTCATGCTCTTATTGAGAAACAATTAATGTGGCCTATGTTGATCATCACATATTATAAAATAACTTTACAAAGTGTACTTGGGCTCTATGTTGCTACACATTATTAGGGACGATGAAATGACAAAAAGGAAATAAGGGTTTACATTTGAAAACTTTATTATTTAAAAATATATATAAGATTCAAATTGTACAAAATACCACCCAATTATCATCCAAGGAAAGATTTAATCAGTCACCCTTATTTTTAATGCATTGAAATTTTGAAAACAATTAGTGTGAATAAACATTAAGTCAAGCAAATTGGGATTGAATCTTTGAATTAAGTATTTAAGTGAGAAGTTTATATTGAAAACTAGCTTAATCTCAAAAAAATAAAATGTTAATCTCTTGAAATAATCTCAACATATTCAAATGAAATAACACATATTTACATTTGTATGAAATTACATGTAAACATGTGTATAAAATTGGAAAGACACAAAGATTCAAATTTTATTTTGAAAAAACACAAAGATTTCAAAAAACATTGAAAAAAATAAAGAGATTTGTTTCTCTTTTGACATCTTAGGATCCATAACGACATTTTAAAATATTACAACTTGTAAAATGTCTATGTTTTAAAAACTCCGGTTTGAAATCCACTTCTATTGAATTTGCAGTTTGGAATTGTCTTTTTTGTACAACCTACGAGTTTAGGCCATCCCACCTAAACCAGCTCTGATGAAATCATCATCACTAAAACATATTTGTGTGAAGTCAAATTCCCCTAAAGATTTGATGTTTGGTTTTTATTGGATTTCCCATCACAAAGATTACCCAATCAATATTCAATAACTCCCACACCATAAGTCCCAACTCCCACACCATAAGTCTGAAAATTACAAAACCACATGCGTGGCACCCCTACTAATCAAGGGCTTTCCAAACATACCAAGAGTGCTCCCCCAATTTCATTAACACTTTTAATTTATGATTTATATTGAGTTTTCAGTGATGAAAATACACCAAATTCAATTACTGCTGCATCAAAGGAGCTAAACAGTACAAAATCACCTTGAAGCCCCGATGTTCATCCAGGGCTTTCCAGCAGTACTAAGAACACAGCTCAGGGGGATGCAGTTTCAGAGATCCGAATGTGACAAAACAAAGCAAACAAACCACCTTCCTTAATGAGAAACCATTTTGAGACTATCTCTGCATCTGAGAACCGTCGATATAATTAGCCTCGTGTGCAAATGCAACACGAAATTGTTGGACTAACAATGCTCAAGTTTAGTGCATGTTGTCAAAGCTCTTAAGAGTCCACAGGGTTAATGGTCATCCACTTGCCAGAGTTAGGGATAGAAGATGGGTCACTTTCAAGCAATTTGAACAGATAAGACTAGGTGTACAATAATCAAATGGGGGTGGTGTTGGAAGCTTGTAAAGTGTGTTCCTTTCCTTTTGTGGTCACACGCCATCTTTTATTGATTTGTACTTGACCAGCATTTTCATAATTTTCTTCCTGTGAAACAACTTATCCCCCAAAACCATGAGATTTCAATGTGCATAATTCTGATAGAAACATCTGAATACAATTCAACTTATGGATGATCTCTCAAGAAATCTGCAATCGTATATTCTCAACACAAGCTGAAGTAAGTCTGAGAAGCATCCCGTCCTGTCAAAAATGCAGCCCCCATTTTGGTACCAACAGATGACCTTCCAAAACCACACTGACATTTCTGGTTTGCTATAGAAAGTAATTTTAACCAAAGCACAAGAGTCCATCATCTATCTGTCAAATGTGGAAACTTGATAGCTAATGAGGAAGAGAAACTAAAATTTTCTGTCCTGGAAAAAAGCAGAATGCTCACAGTTGACAACTGAATTGAAGGAAAGCCACATACAGATGGCTTCGTCACATGTTGTGGCAACCTAGATTCTCTTCTGGTGTTGTTTCTGTCAGAAATGATATTTTTTCCTGCAAAACTGTTATGCATAGCCTCTCCCAACACAATTCAAACACCGCTGCACCCTGCAAAAAAAAAAGTACGTTTTTGAGAATCTCATCTCTCTACATTACAAAGTATTGATTTAAAATACATCTACAGGTGATAAAGACACTGATTTCAGAAAGGAAAACAGCTACTACTGTAAGCTGGTCAGTAGCCTAGTAGTATTGTGTTTGACAGACGAACACACCATCTCCTCCGATCCCTTAAAGCCCATAAGTGCAATGTGTGACCTCTCAGCAAAATTTCTTGAAACAAGCACTAAAAATCATTGCAGAAGAAATTGTGGATGCATAACAAAATGACCTGTGTGTACACAAACAGTTTCAGGAAGCAGCAGTCTTCAAATTTGGCAATTCGGAAATGAGACAGTATTCTGAGGGGAGAGAGGAGAGAGAAAGTACTTGTTGCCATCACAAGTTGGGCATACACAGGGCTTCATGACCACAGGATCAAACAATGGTGACCAATCGATTGTTGACTCGCCTCTGCATAGACGGCATTCAGTAAACCCTCGACCTTTGCAAACTTTGCACTTGGGAGCAGTCTTCTTCTGCAATTTCCACAACACATTTATCGTGAAGTATACAAACTTGTGACAACTTCATTGGATCCGCAACAAATGCCTTCATGACTCACACTACCTATTCTGCCATGAATCATTGGATTAGATCGTGAAGGGAATTCTTTCTTTCAACAAATGTAATGTATAACACATGGCAATTGCAGTTCAAGAATTCAAGGAATCTCCACATTACAAATCTCTGGAGTTCAGAGGTTGGTAGGAGCCAGTTGGAAATGAAGAAGACCTTGAACTACAACAGTCACCTTGAAAAACCTGAACCCTGGAATAAAACAAGAGAGAGAGAAATTCATACCCGCTTGTTTTCAACTATGGTCTGAAACGTGCTTAAAGCAACAGATGAAACCATAGACAGGCTGAAAATCCCTGCAGCAACCACTGCGCCTGCTGTAGCCACCAGTCTAAGTGGCCCTCCTCTCGTCATTGTATCTTTCCAAGACCTGTCTCTTACTAGTATCTCTCATCAGCAGTAGAGTCCAGAAAGCAAAAGAAATTCGAACGTGACAAACTGAAGATACTAACAACACGTACTGCAAGCTCCTTGGTAACCTCCTTTCCCGTGCGACCAGAGCCCGCTGCTGCCAACCCCTGCAATTTTCCCCTCCTGCAACGACGCGCGTTTCCCACACCCACGACGCTAAACCACACACGAGCATTTCTGGGTTTTTGGGAGCGAGAATTTTAGGGTTTTTTGACCTCTCACTGATGTCCCATTAAAAAAGAGACGTGGATTAGGATGTGAATTGGGACCAAGAAATGTGCTTCCCACACAGACGACGCAAAACACACAAAAGCATTTTAGGGTCTTTTAAACCTCTAACTGACGTCCCGTTTAAAACGGGATGTGGATTAGGATGTGAATTGGGACTAAAAAGCGCTTCCACAATGATGACGGAAAACACACACACACACCAGCCATTTGGGCTTTGGGAGCGAGCTCTTTGGGGTCTTTTGACATCTGACTGACATCCCATAATGTGAATTGGGATGTGAATTGAGGTGTCGTCTTATCTCCTCGCTCAGCTTCCTACTGCTCCAGCGACGCTCCTCTTGTGTTTGTTGTGTGCGTTGAGGAGCAATTGTAGCAGCGATGGCGGCATCTCTGGCTCCTGTTTTTGCATCGCTTTCCTTGTCGCTACCGGCGGGAGGAGGAGGAGGAGGAGGAGGAGGAGGAAGAGGAGGTGTAGCAGCTGGAGGAGTGTCGCTTGGTTCATCATTTTCGGGTCAAAAAGTATCGGGGCTAGTTTGTGCAAAACGGAAGGTGGCAGTGCGTCCTCTTGGTTTCTCTGTCCGTGCCAAGGGCGGTTTCATTCCCGCTGAGCATCGCTGGATGTACGAGGGTATTGAGAATAAAGGAGCTGTAAGCATTCTTGTTCTCCTGTGTGTGTTTTTGTACCCTGATTTTGCATTGCCAGTTGTTTGTTGTGGGAATGAGAGTCTCTCCTTTTTCGTGTGTCGCTCTTTTGTCGCAATTTCTTTTGTGTTTCTGTTTCTATATGTTTCTCTCTGTGTGTGTGTCTGTATGTGTATTTCGTTCTTGTTTTCGTTCCATGCCAAATTCTTGAATTCTTTGTGGTTCGCTCAAATTTTGGCATTGGTTCTTGATTGATTTGGCCCCCTGCTTTCTTTTCCCCCTGTCTATGAGGCAGAGGTGCAGAATAGGAGGCCGCAGAGCAAACTGACCAATTTTAGTTCAGTCCTTGATAAGTGTGTGTGGGGTTTGGATGCCATGGTGATGATAGGATGTGTGGAACAGAACGTATTATCCCAAAGCCGCAGACCACGAGAATGTGAAGAAGCAGTGGTACATTGTGGATGCTACTGACAAGCGGCTTGGCCGTCTTGCATCAACAGTGGCCATCCACATCCGAGGCAAAAACATGCCGACCTACACTCCTTCCACTGATATGGGAGCCTATGTCATCATTGTATGTTTCTATTCTGTCACCATAGCCCTTGTTTTTTTCTACAACACACAACTGGTTGACATTGCAAACAGATTCTGCCAAAGTTTTTCAAATTGAACTAGGACACTCCAAGGAGTTTGTTATGAGTTTCAGAGACATTCTGAAGCATATGTGTTTCAGTGTGGGAAATTGGACTTCATGTGAAAAGCCACTGGGTTTGATTGCAGTTGGTTTTGACTTGGGAAGGTGTGGACATTGTGCAGGTGAATGCTGAGAAAGTGGCAGTTACAGGCAAGAAAAGGTCACAGAAGCTCTACAGGCGGCACTCTGGCAGGCCTGGTGGGATGACTGAGGAGACTTTTGAGTCATTGCAGCGCCGAATTCCTGAACGAATTATTGAGCATGCAGTGCGGGGAATGTTACCAAAAGGGCGGGTGGGCATCTCTCTCTTTCTGCCACTCTTTCATACCGTGCACAAATGGATATGTGTCTGCAGATTAATGTATGTGGAAACATACATTAAAACCCTTTTGAGAGTTGGTTGATGACTCTTGGTTGAAGAGTACCAAGTAGTTTGGAAGTCTTGATGATGTTGCAGTGATGGAAGATTACAGGGATTTTGCTGGACACATATATAGAGTCCAGGAAGAGGTCAATAACTTGGTTAACGCTCAAAGAATCAGAATAGCAAGAATTTTTCAACCTGACCCATCATGGTGGATGACCTTGCAGCATTCATGTTGAAGAATCAGTAAATACACACTCTAGAGCATAGCAAAGGGATGGCAACGCCATGATTTTGTTTTTCTCAAGTGCACTAACAAGGCAGGGTGGCTGGGTGATTGTGGATGACAGTTGGGAAGGCGGCTATTTACACACCTGAAGGTGTACAAGGGCGGTGATCATCCCCACGTAGCTCAGACTCCTGACCCCTTGCCCATTAAAGATAAAAGAATCAACTTAGTGCAGTAAACTAGGCAGGCCATGGTAGGCATATAACCAATCATGAAAGGGTGATTTTTCTGAGCACCAATGTCTGTCAGTTGCTTACCATGGACTTGTAACTTTATTTTGCGTGAGATTCTTCAAGGTTGTGAGTGTGATTTGTCAGATAAGGTCACGAGTAATGAAGCTAAAGGTCTACTGTTCTTGTGTCTTTTCACTGTTCATAACTGTGCAGTGGAGCCCATGACACAGACCTAAACAAGTGGTGACCACTTTATTCATACAAATACAACCTCAGAGTTATTCATTACTGGCAAAAGGTTCAGTGCTAATTCTGTCCAACCAACTTGCACAAAGTGAAGACCACTCAGTCTGAAGATGTTAGTAGAATTGTTTGTATTGGGTTATTTGCTGTCACTCAATTAGTCCCTTGGCCCTACAGAAGAGCTGGTCATAATGTGTGCAGAAATTGAAAAAGCCCTTCATAGAGGTTATCTCACCAGCACTTACTGGTAAGAGCATGGCTATTAACAGTTCCGCTCCTATCATGTCTTCATGTCTTAGTCTTGGTTGCAAAGACCATTTTGTGTCAAGGGTGACAAAGAAAACTGTTTTATTGTTCTTTGTTGTTTTTCTTCTTCCCAGTTCTTCAGTCCTTATCTGGGAGTTTTCCTGTGACTTAAAAGGAAAGGTTTTTCACCTTGTCCTTGTTTACTTAATCATGAGTATGGAGATTTCTCAATACTCATGAGAGTTATATCCCTTTCACAGAAATGTGCATGGGGTGCTGATGCCATTATGGAGACAGCCTACTTGTTGGGATATGCATCTGAGGAAGCTGCATTTGTGTATCAACTCATTGAGAGAGATGTGACTTCAAGGAACTTGGATCAGTGCAAGTCATGCAGGATAATTCTGACTGCAGAAAGTGAAAGTCATGAGCTCCTCATCAGATGGCCAAGAGCAGTGGTTCTTTTTGGATTTCTTATCATAATGCAAGCATCTTGTTTTTCATGTTCCACTTTTTTTCAGTGGAATATCCTACAGGATGCTTGATGCTGGTGATGATACCAATAGACAATAGTTTTTTTCCATGCTTTCTCATTTTTGTCAATTTTCTAATTTGTTGAGTTTTTGCATCCATCACAATTTCTAACCCATGGTCAGATTCAATTTCTTTGGTATATGAATCTCTTTGCAACTTTGGTCAGACAGACAAAACTTTGAAGGCTTCCCAGTGTACTTCTTGTGGGCTGAATGTCTGCTCTTGACAGCAGCACCATCATTATGCCCTCTGTCTGGAGCCCCAATTTTGCCAATTCCAACAATGGAGTCCTGCAAGACCAATCTCTTCTGAGCACTCTAATGGTAAGCAAAGCTTGATGAACATGAGTGTCATAAATCTTAACCAAGGGTGCATCTCACTTGTGCAGACAGAGGTCATCATGTCCTGGGAAAACTCCACAGATGAGGGCAGAAGCTCCAAGTAGTAGGGCAGTCCATTTCAGTGTCAAGCTTTCAGTTTGCCATTGGCCTATCAGAGGTATGGAAGTTGCAGATTTGTCCATGTTATGCAAATGGAACTCATTCAACATGTCCAGGTTGTACAATCAGAGCTTCGTTCTAGCACAATTCCAAAGAGAGTTGAATTGTGGGTTATCTGGTTGCCAATTGTAGGTTGTACTACAAACTTTAGCTCAATAGTATCTTATTTGGGAGTTGCAAAACATTTTCCTGTGTCAAGCCAATAAATAGGATTGTCAGGCTTCACGGCCACCTTGTAATTTGGTGTGAGTTCAAAAGCCTATTTTAGATGCCAGAATATAATGGTAGTGGAACTCATTGGTTATGGGGGTGATTTTGTTGACTCATCATTTGAAATGTGTGAACATAGGGGTTACTAAGTGTTTCAGGGAAGTGTTTGGGCAAACTGCAAACCTGGAGAATGGATATTTTTTGAAAAAGGAAATAGGTGCTCTCAGGACCAAGAGAGATTCAACTTCTCATGTCAGCAGACATGGCATCATTCTTTTTCTTTTCATCTCTGTAGGACTCTGAAGGTCTTTTTTAAATTCTGAAATTGATGAGACTTCTGTACGACAATTTTCTTGCAGGATGGAATGATATGCTGGAAACTCATGCTGGTGATAGTATGGGGGAACAGTTATTTGTGATAGCTTTCTTATGTGTGCTATTGTGTAGTGGGAGCTTACGACTTCATGGCCTGACTCCTTGGGGTCTTACTGCAAGTGCCTCCTTCAACCTTGGGAGTCTTTGATTGGAAATGGTGCAGTGTGAGTGGTGAGTACATTGTTGCATGTCCTTTAAAATGGTTTTCTAATAAGTTGTGCTCTCTTCCTAGAAGTTGCTTGGACGCCTTTATTCACTGCTTTAACTCTGTACCAGTAGTGAAGTGTGTTGTTAAGTGCTGAATGGTGATGGCCTGATACTTTGCAACACTCATGAGGCTATGACTATGTCCATTCTCATACTACCTTGACAGTATTGGTGCAGTTCTCCAGAATCTCATTGATGCGCTATCCATTGGGATTAATGGATGTGTTGTATCTGTGTAGCCACCAGTGGTTTGCCCCCTCACTGGTGTAAGGTCCCTCCCTGCCTACAGGGGTGGCTGTCTCTTGATCTACACATCCATCATGACTTCTTCGTCTACAAATGTTTAATTCATGGCTTGTCTTGTGCTTTACATTGGGTTGATGTCCACAGTGCGGGCATTCTTGAAGTGCATGCCATGGTTTGGGTTATGCTGAAGCTCCTTATTTCAAGAACACCCCCACCCTGGGGTGTTACCTTACACAAACATCGGTAGTTTAAGAGAGGAGCCTGTGCTAGTCACATGACCTTTTGCATCTGGGATAGCCATATTGTATAAGGTGAATGTTCTACAACTTGGGAATTATTGTCACTCATGTAGCTTGTGGAGAAGTAGCTGATTTCTATGGTACTAGAGGCTTTAGATGATGAAGTGGTTGAATGTGCTCGTCTTCTTGTTTGGAACCAATTTTTGGTATACCATACCTATCACTCATGTTTAATTAATTTTAAAGAGGGCCAACCAAAAAAAAAAATGAAAAAACTAAGAATAATTTGCTGAAATTTTAGAGTAAAGATGTTCAAGGCTCCATGTTAATCTACAAAGTTCTTAAGGATCAAATATTTAAAAATATATAACCATTCAAGAAGTGGATTTTAATTAACTACTTTCCATACATTCTTGGCAATGACAATGTTCCCATCAACATAAAGGTGGCAAAACTTCACACTCTACTATGTGTTTCTGTCTTTGAACACATGACATTGCAAGCGGAAAAAATTCAAAGACATGAAAAGAAAACCCAAATGTGCAAATACCCTAATCATGACTAGTGTGATCAAATGCCAAATGGGTCAAAACATGTTCAAAAAAGTCAAAATGCGCATTAGAATTTAAATGTTAGATACAACCAACTTAAATCAAAGATTTATTTATATTTTGTCAATTGAAACCATGGCAACCTTGGCAAGGTGTTTTTTTTTCCTTCATATGAATTTCAAGAAACATAAATTAAATGTTTTTATTTATTCAGCAAAAATTAATAAAAAAATGCTATATTGAAACACCTTTAAGTATTTTATTATAAGTTACAAAATATTTCATGCAAAAACTCATTTTCATATATGAAAAAATGGACTCACATTCTTATTTAAAGTAATGTTATTCACTCCTTTTTTATTGCGATTGCACCCAATTCTAAAATTCAAATAAGGGTGTTAAAAGACATGGTCACAAGAAGGTCAACAGTTACCATGTGGACATAAATTCAAGCTATAATTGTGTACCATGTGATGGTGTTACATGAAATATAATGATTAAAATTAATCACATGACAATTTTGGGGAGGTTATTTCCAAATGACATGCAAAAAAGGTGTACCTTGATGAAACAAATATATTTTATAATTAATTTTAATGTAAATAAAGTGCCAAGGATTGGATTATAAAAATATTTAAAAAATATTTTTAATTTTAATAAAATAATTAATTATTATTATTATTTCATAGTAAGGAATTTTTAAAAAATCTTCAAATAAAGCCATTAATGAAGCTCCCCAACATTAGTTAACATTAAATGATGAGTGTCCTAGGTGAAGTGTAACATTTTTACAAAAATATTGTTAAAAGTGGCCACTTAGGAAATGCTTAGGTTTAGACATGGTTAATTCAATTATTTTTATTTAAAAAAATGACAAAAAAAATTCCTAAATATCACAAAATTTTCATTTATTTAAAAATGTTTTGACCACAAAAAAGAAACACTATTTCATAACATTAAAACATGCCCTTCATGATATATATAAATAAAGTAACCTCCTTGATAAAATAATTTTCAGGAGTCACATTTCATGCTCCTAGGAGTGTAGGAGGTGTGAGAGAATGAACTCACACACTCCCAAGTGAGCTTCATTTTGGGAGTTGGAGTCCCAATTGACTTTCTAATTTTTAGAAAATGATTACAGGGGCCAAAACTCATTGGATTGAAAAGTTTTTTATAACATTAAAAGCTTTTGGAATTTAGATGTCTGAAAGGGGGCTCACACATCCCATTTGAGTACTTAAAACACAAGTTATGGTCGAAAG
>Ga0209208_10011732_pt1 | contig 11192 bp, 7 predicted proteins | sample S1TSphfallax_3_FD_187694 | JGI IMG/M metagenome (GOLD analysis project Ga0209208, IMG submission 187694) | Host-associated microbial communities from peat moss isolated from Minnesota, USA - S1T2_Fd - Sphagnum fallax MG (SPAdes) (version 2) | ecosystem: Host-associated > Plants > Peat moss >... | reverse complement strand
AGCAAACAATAGTCATCAACATAATTGAAAGTTAAAAATACTAGTAAGATTGGAATCAGTACATCTCTTCTGAAGTCTGGCTTATGGTGGAGCAATTGCTGAACATTGCCATACTGGCTAATACCACGAGGCCAATCATGAGAAACAAAGATATCAATTGCTCCCTTCACAATTGTGAACATCATATTCCCTTACATGATATACCAATTTTATGTTGTTCTTGTTATACGGAGTATGCTCAAAATCATTTCAAAAACTCTAGCATGTTACAAATCCACCTTTTATCCATAATTCAAGACTACAAACACAAAAGAAATAAGTAAAAAAACACTCATTGTTCAGGGTTTTGTTTCACTTCACCTTTTCTGAAGTCACAGTTGTTGAAGATCCCGGATAAACTGAAAATGCAGATGCCTCCAAATTGAACAACTCCAGCAAAACCCAAGAAATAGATATTCGGTGCTACAAAGCTGCCATAGTATCTGACCTAGCCCATTCATTGTACCAATTCAGCAATGCTCAATTAGGGTTACTGCCATTGCACAAAACCTACATGAAATCAATCACCAATATCATACAAGAGCACAACATCAAACACATAAGGACCAAGAGTACACCTCTTGAAAATTGTGATGGCTGCTACAGCAACTTACATACAGAGAACAGCATCAAACACATAAGGAACCAAGAGTATGCTGTACAAAAGTTGTGATGGCAGATGCAGCAACTTACAATTCCTGTAAGTAGTTGAATGCTTCATGATTCCCTCCAACAAAGAGAATTGGAAATGGTGACTTCTCTGGTCCAGAAGCTATTCATGGTGTGATACTTGGGTGGGCACAACAGTGACTCCAAGTCATGTTCATTTCTAACAGCCTGAATCAAGACTGACAAAGATCATCAAGCTGCAACAAAATATTCACACTTGTGAAGTGTCCGAAATTCTTTTGCAACTGATAAAAATCAATCACAACTTGTTGCACAAGCTAGACCTGGAAATTGCCGCAGCAAATGAGAAGCTCAATCTTGATGTTATGTACGCCCTCCAGGTACTGACCAGTAGCATAGACGTTATCAAGGTGTCCATGTGCACAGCCCTTAACTGCAATCTATGGACCCGAAAACCAAACTATGAAATTCCAACAAACCAGATTTCCTTATGCCAATCCTTAAACCCCAATTGCCAGCATTTCGAACCAGCTGTGCGGCCGGATATCTAGTCTCCACTCCTTGGCCACAAGGTAGTTGTTAAAGATGCAAAAGCGGAGCCACACCATGTGATCATCTCCACCTTCTTCTTCGTCTAGCTAGACATGAAGAAGTAAGAAAGAAAGCTTCTAAACCTTAAAATGCAGCGAAGACATCACTTCTCACAGCAAACCTGTGGAGGAAAGGACTTCAGCAACAGGAACTACATAGGCAATATGCGCCGCACAGAGATCTGTGAGGAAGAAACAGAGATAGAGAGGGCTTGTTGCTTACGCAACGAGAAGTAGGCTGCACATGCTGCAGATCGCTCCTGTCTTGCGCCATCTCCAGTGACTACCGTAACAAGGGCCTGTGAAATTTCAAAAGGAAAAGGAGTAGTTCTCGACGTCCCATCAACGGCTGAGACCAAGCCCTAGAAAAAGACCTTTTGAGGTTTGAAGCTCTCGACAGCCGTGGAATTTCAACCCTAGAAGAACAGTTTTAGGATTTGGTGCTCTCGACTTTTCTTGTCGCTGTTAGGTTCAATTGTTTCTTGTTGTACCTGGCTTTGTAGAATCGCCCCTCGGTGTCTTGGCAGCAGAAATGATATGTATGCTATCCATGTAATCGACGGGAGCCGCAGTAGGACGATGAAGTACTGCTGCTCCACCACAACGATAACAACAATTCATTTCTGTGGTAAGCAGCAGCAGGAGCTCCCGCTCTTTAGACTGTCTTTACCATTTGAAGCAGTGTTTGAATGTCTCATTTGTCAAATTTTCGGAGTACTGGAGTGTCAGATCCATGGAGAGATGTGCGCGATTTTACTCCACTTGAACGATTCTTCGTATTCAGTGGTCCGGATACTTGTTGCAGTTGAACCGCGTCTAGAATACGATGTTTATTGATTGGTCATCATAAAGTTGCATGCTCAAGAGAGCATCAAGAATTCATAAATGATAACAGTGTGTTGCTGATCCTCAAGTCATGATCATGGAGTGTCAACGGGTGCAGGTTTGTCTGGTTTGAGTATGATTGCAAGCTTTGTTACTGCATTTGGTGGTTTGATGAGGGTTTCAATGCAGCAAATGGTTGTGTAAGCAGAAGATAGTGTGCATTTGGTGTCATCTGAAGGTGATGCTGTTGCAGTTTGATGATGATTTCTTTGCTGATCCTTCTTGCATCTCCCTATGCACTCAATTGTGTGTGCTTTAGTTCAAAGGAGTTTCTGTTTTCAGGGCGCTTCTCTATCATTTGCAGTGTCTGCAACCTTTTCCTGCACTGCAGATGAGTCTGTTATGATTTGATTTCTCATTGGACATCCCATGATCTCTTCCTCGGTGAAGCTTTGTGATTGGTAAGAGGTGGGGGGAATTGTGGGTGAAGGTTTTCATTCTTGAAAGGGAATACGTTGCCACAAGCACTGATTTTGTGTGGGGTGGTGTTGGGGGTACAGAGATATCTGGTGTTGTGACCTCAGGAGGTTTTCTTCATGGTCATCATCATCCTAGAGCAGTACTCAGGGCATAAGGATGGGCAAGAACGGGAATGAGACTTGGGTTCTTCTCATAGCTATGGCATGCCTATGTTTTGTAATTTTGACTCCACACAGCACAGGAGCAGCACTTCTAACCCAACCTAAGGAGAAGTTGGAAGTAGGGCACAGCCTCAACAGTGAACCGGGATTGATAGAACTGCATAGATTGGTGGAGAAGCAAGCAGCTCAGCTTGAACAGCTAAGTGATCTTGTCGCACAATTACAACACATACTTGACAGGCTTCCTTTGGAGAGGCTAGTATCTGCTCAAGCACTTAAGATCCCAACAAGAGAGGAAGCACCAGAATGTCCATTAGCTTCAGGTCATGAAAACATGGTTGATCATGTAGGGAGTTGCAAATTGCCACATGATGATGCTGCCATGACAACACTCTGGCAATATAGTGATGGTTCTGAGGATTTGAGCTCTGCTGCTGGTCCTGCAGAAAGTAGTGGTACAGGGAGTCTGAAGACTACCACTAATCTTTATGAGTTGCATGCTGATGAGAATGTCTCCATGAATCAAGATGTTGACCTGACACTACCCCTGCATGATTTGGCACCAAGGGATGCCACAGTTCCTGGGCAGGAGGCACAAGTCTTGACTTCTATTCCTCCAGGTGTAGACAATATCAAGCAAGATCCTGGGGTTTCCAGGTCCAAGTACAGGGGCAGGACAGTGGCACGTTATAAGCCAGCCTGGTCAGAGAACTTCCAGTTTGTTTCAGCAGTAAAGGTTGATGCAGATGTGTCATGCCTTCATGTACTGCCACAGGATGGGAAAGAAGGCATGAGCCGGTATGTGGCAGTGGGTGATGTCAAAGGCCGAATCTACATCTTTTTCAAACATGGAGACCTGCTTGTGGACTATGCCACATTGTCAACCAAGCCTGTCACTGCTATGCTCTCCTTCACACTGCTGCGAAAAAATGAAACCCTCCTTATTACTGGTCACTCTGATGGATCTGTGCTGGTGCATCACATTTGGGAGACCATTCACCGCAGCCCTTCATTTGCTGATAATCATTATTCCCTAGCTATTGAGTATGTTCACTCCCTTGTCCCACCTTCATCAGGTGAAGAGGGTTTCCATGTCTCATCTTCATCTGAAAATGAGTCTCAGCTGGATTCTTCATCTGGAACTGGATTGAATTCAGGTTTTCAAGAAGGGGGCTCAAACAAGTCTATAACAAATCTGGAGATGTACAAAGTTGGCAGGTTACAGTACATACTAGTAACAGACTCTGCAGGTAAAATGCAAGTGTTTCGTGAGAATGGAACTCTTTTTGGAGTTGCATACTCATCAAGTTGCCCTCTGGCCTTCCTGCAAGGCCCAAACACACGATTGCTGTTTCTGACAGCATCTGGAGCTGGGTCTCTTGATCTGCGTACTATGGTTGTTCGAAGTAGCCCATGTGCAGGCCTCAATAGCTCCACTGTTGTTTCTTATGCATTTGATGCAGCAGGGCGTTCTAGAGCTTATGGTTTCACTGAAGAGAGGGACCTTGTTTATGTTGCACTGTCAGGTGACACACTTCACTTTGAGTGTCATGCAAGAACAAAGCACAAGCTGGATGTTAAGGGTCCAATATCCGCACATGGTATCAAAGGTTACCTGCTTGTAGCTACTCCTGAGCATGTTTCTGTCTACAGTACAACTCTGCAGGTGGGTTTTAGCTATGCAAATATTAAGGTGGGAGGACCACGACTGCTTTTCACCTCCTCCACAAGTGACATTGCACTGGCTTTTGTGAACACCCCATTGCCCAGAAGCCAAGGACGCCCTATAATGGCTTGCAATCGTGACAAGCTAGTGGTTCTTGCTTTTGGAGGTGGCTATGTAGGCATGTACCGATCCAACTTGCCAGTGCACAAACTCTCAGATTTCAATGCAAAGCTTTGGAGTAGCCCTGTGTTTTTGTGTCTTTTTCTTTTATTCGGTGCATGGCATTTTCTGGGCAAAAAGAGGGACCCATTGGCAATAGAGAATTCAGTGGTGCAAATTGGACCAAGTTCGACGGGGATAGGGTATCAATCATTTGAGGAAAGGGGTGGGTTGAGGGAGGTGCAACATGCCAGGGATGCCAGCCTTGGAGACAGGTTGTATTTGTCCTCATCAAGAGGCGTTTACGATGGTAAGCCTACCTCTTACAGTTCCACTTCCCTAAGTTTTAGGGGTACCACAGTAGAGTCAAGTTCTTTCTCCAGCAGACGAGAATCTTTGTTCAAGAATCAGACTAGAGGTGATCTAAATCAACGATAGGTGATTTGTGACATTGAAACCCATGCCACAACCAACTTTGACTAGAAAGCACTTTATAAGAATCTGTAAGTGGTGATAGTGTTTCAGAAGATTGTAGAGCCTGAAACATGGCTTGAATTGTTTCCACTCGCCTGGCTCCCTCTCACTTGTCATTAGTTCCTAGTGACAACCTATATATATGGGCACAGGAGAAAGACAAAAGAGTCATCATAGAGTGCAAGAATCTACTCTACAGAACAGATCTATCAAACCTATTTCACTTTGTCTTCAAGACCTAATAGTATTGCAGATATGCCTTCATTGTGGATTTGCCACATGACTTGTGTTTCATAACACATTTGGAGATTAACTAAATAGAAAGCTTTTGGCTCTACAGAACTGCCAATTCTCAGATCAGTCTTGACCACATTAGAGTTTTGGATTTGGCACATGTCTTTTGTTCCATTTACCCTTTCAAGGTCATCCACTCTTCTCAAGAGGGGAAGTTTTACTCCACAAACTGCCTAAATGCAATTCAAGTGTTATATGTATCTCTTCTGAGAGGCTTTGTAAAGAAAATTTTCCTTTCATAGCAAATGGTTACTTTAGCCCCACTCCCACCTGATTGGGAGGCAAAATCTGCACTTGCAGCCAATTTTGCCACCTATCTTGTAGATTAACACCATTGCCTACTTTTTTTCAAATGTGATGTCTCTCTTTTTAACATTGATGAATTGGCCAATTTTATTCAGAAAGCTCTCCTTGGGTGGGCCTGGTATCCTAGTACATTACTAGTTCAGTTCAGCAGCTAACCATGGTGGTTAGCTCAATTGTTATTTTTACTACCAACTCACCAACAACCCACTAGCCTTCGCCAGAATCCTTACCATCTATCAGCATTTATTTATGGCATGGCCGCTTATGTCCTACTACATACTTGAGTATTTTTTCTAAGGATCGATTATTGAGATCTAATGCAATGTTGATCAAGGGTTCATTTGCAATTGAGTTGTAAGGGGCTTCCAATGTATGCTGGTTGGTTGGTTCTTTCTTGCCCTTTGCTTTTTGTGGGTGGTGAATTATTTGTTTGTCTGATTGCCTATTGCACTAGAATAAGAGCTTTGAAAATTAAAAATTGGAGCCGAAAAAATTGGAAAATTATTTGATTACCTTGTAAAAAAATTTAAAATTATTGTGGCAAAATGCTGAATACAAGGAAATCATGTATGTTTCATCAACATGCTTTGATTATGTCCATGTTTCTTGTGCCCAAAATCTCCCACATTTCTCTTGTTATTCAATGCATCCCATGCTCATTTGCAATCAATGTTGTGATTTACATTCTAACAAAGCCAAAGTGCCAACCTTAACGTTCTTTATCAAATGGAATAAATCTTCACACACAAGCATTTTTGCCTTAGTTCCAATTTGTCATTTCTTATTTGTAGCTTGCTTGCAACATAATTGTTGATCATGTGCTCCTCTTTGTTACTCTCGAACTTCTTTTTTTTTAAATTAACAAGGTTCTAAAAGTGTGTTTTAAATAGTAGTGTCGTTTGTTGTTGTGCAAAGGTGGCTTTTGGCACATTGTTGCACAATTTTGGAAGTTGTTATGCAAAACTTGATGATGTGGCAAGTTGCTTTTGGCATGTTGTGAAATGCATAATGGTTGCATTGTGGAGCAGGGAACATGAAACTGAAGCTAGCTTAGTGTGATGATGCTGCAACATGTTTGCTTGTAATGCATAACAACTTCAAAAATACTAAGCATCACCCTCTAGAGTTTGAGGCCGATGTCATTGTGGTGTGTTTGTACACAACTCACTATGATTCCAAAAACTTTTCCATAAAATATTTACACTGTTTATTTTTATTTTGTTGTCATTAGGGTAACATCACAAATTCAACGAAATGACAATATTATGGACATGAATTTCATACATTCATACAAGCATGTTAATTATGTTAGGTTGGGAATGTGAGATTAACATGTAAGTAACAATAATAACAATGACATGAACCATACATCTTTTCTATGTTTAATAATGTCATGTTCAACGGACACGAAATTCGGGCATGACGTATCCTATGTTACTATCATGTTAAAACAATGCATAAAAATTTCACCACGATATTAACATTGAAAAAACATTCAAAGATTTTGTGAGATTCACACCACGTTGCATCATGTTATTTTGCCATGTATTAATTTTTAGAAAATTTCACATGAAATTAATTTGAATGTTGTTATTGATGCACAACATATTAATTTAGTGCCAATATTATTCCATTAATACTTTTGGCCTATTATGTGATTTGGATTTAGCTTACAACTATGCTACCTAATATCAATATGAGTATTTTCCAACCGAATTGAAATTTGAAGTTTCTTCTTCATTGAACATTTCTCTCATTCTTCTAGTTGTTGTGGATTTTCCAACAAGGCTTACACATTGTCTTTGATTTTTTAACCAACATTTTTAATTTCACTAGTTGTCATTTGTTTTATTATAGAACATTGTTATTTTTAATGTGTCTCCACCTCACTCTTCAAATCTTTGGTCTATTTGATTTCTAATAAAATGTTAACTTTTCATGTTGAGGGTAAAGTCAAACTCATTGTTTTAGCTCACGAGTTTGGAATCTCACATTTCACAAAAAAATGTTTGTGTAATGTTCAATTTCGATCCAGGAATTATTCATGTCTCCAAGGATGATGTGTACGATGGCAATATTAGATTTATTTATTAAGTTCCAATCATTGGTGACCTTGATTTGGAATGGAGGGTGAATGTTAAAAGGTTCAAGATCGTTACAAAATTTTTTTTGAAAAGCTTTTAAAATATATGTTTGATGTTAAAAACTTCGACATCTATTACCAATGTCATCCTACATCTTGTAAATATCAAGTAAGAAGTTATACCTAATCGTGTCAATCCTCAATCATTGTCCATAAATTTGTGTGATTTTTCTGATGAAGGTGGAACACCTCCAAACTCTTTTCAAAAATTAAAATCTTTTTTACACATGAGTAATTTTGCTTATGTTTATGTTGATTCCCCATATTCCATTAAAGACATTCCCTTTAGGGGAAGACCATTTGTGTTTAGTGTAATGGGTATGCAAATTATGATGGCTTAATATTGATAGAAATTACATTCTTTATAAATCCATACAAGATTCTTTAGAATGATTCAAGTGGACATGATTGTTACTTTAAAAAATAATATTACTATAATCTTTGAATAATACATGTTCAATCACATATAAACCTTCCCAAATCTATGTGAAAACTTGTATTCAATGTAATTAATGTCAATTTTAAATTTGGAGGTCTTTAAAGGAAAGCCCACAAAGTCCATAAAAATAATGCCCTATCTAAAACTTTCAAAAAATATGATTTTGGGACAATTTTTTTGAAAAACAAACAAAATTACAACTCATATGGACTTATGAAAACTTGGTCAAATTTAACCATTCAAAACTCCCTAGTAATTAAATGATTAAATTTTTCAAAAACAATATTCTTCATATGAGTTTATCATCTTGTATTACATTATATATCAAGTCCCAATAACAAATTTGGAATGTGAATAAATATAAAATTTTATATTTTGTGATGTTCCAGTAAGATGACCAATCCATATTTTTCGATTTCAAAAGTCCATTACTACTAACAAATGTTTTTTTTATCAACAAATAACCACACAATTCTCTTCATAATGAACTTAATAATCTAGATCCAAGTCCTAGTTAATATACCTAAGGATATATTAATCACCATATGCATTTGAATAAAAGGTACCTAGGGGAAAAACATTGTTTTGTCACAAAAGTGAGTCACCATAGCTTGCATCTACCTTAATAGATTGTCTCAAGGCAATGTCACTTGCCGCGCATGTTAGTTCTAAGTTGAAAGATTTGAACTATGATAAGTTTTGCATTGATAATGTTCATTGCATTTTGGCCACATCTAATGGAGATGTTTTGTTTGAACTCCCCTTTGTTGTTGGTATAAATTGTCACTTTGAGTACATGCAAGGAATGGACATGAAACATGATGGCCATGCGTGGTACAAGGTTAAGATGACTAATGTTTAAATTGATTTCAACCTTACTTTTCGAAAAGTTATGTGCTTGGGCCATTTGTAATGCCAAAATGATGTTTATGATTTTATTTTTCTTAAGAAATGTAGAAACAAAATGGCTTGGAGTGGCAACATTGGTCATGACTTTAGAAAATGTTATTTTACTCTTGGTCTATTTTTTTGGAAAAAATTATACTAATGCCTCCTTTTATGTGAATTTGTGTGCAACTTGCATCTATTATGTCATGCACAAGCAAGATAATTGATTTGAGCATCAATTCATTTAGGTACGGATGATCACTTGGTGGTGGAAGGTTGTTTTAAAGAAGTTGTCAAACAAGTTAAATCCTTGGTCAAGGAGGAGGTGTTTCACACATTAAAGGCTACCCCCGTTAATCATTGCATTTGTTGTGAGTAATTTTTTTTTTTGGAACACATGCTAAACAAGGATGGAAAAGGGCCAATGGAAGTTCTAAAAAGAAAAAAGTTGCACCAAGTGATGGACAAGTTTATAACCTTGTTTTCATTCAATGTCTGGAATTTAATTACATGTTTTAAACATTGGCCAGGGAACAAAGGTACATTTTTAACATTCTAGCTTTTAAGGCAAACAATGGTTATGATACATTCTAGAAAAAATGATTCTATTCAAGATGTCCATGCATGGAGATGGTAGTGGCTGTGATTTAGTGAAGTGAATATAACTTGGCAACAACCTCCAAATTGCTTAGATCATGTTTGATCATGTAAAACGTGTTGAGGTTTAGACGTCACTTGCTTGTCATGTGTATGATTCTTTCTATTACAAAGTGATGATGATTGCTATATGTGATATGCAATCTAAAGACACAAAGGCTAAGTGTGTAATGTGGCAGAACTTAAACAAGGTGATGGCAAAAAATGGTGTTCCCAATCTAAACTTCAAAGGATTCATGGTTAACATCATTTAGGCCAATTGGAATGCAATTTGAATTGTGTATGGTAATGGAAATCCAAGTGAACCAATGGTTAATAGAAACTAAACTCGTCTTTTTTTATTAGAGTCAACCCTTAGACAAACACACAAAACAATAGATCAAGCTAGAGATGCAAAAAAAATAGGACATTGTGCTATGAATACAAAAATGCCATCTTTTTAGAAGAGGCAACTGTTCGATATGCAACAATTTGTTATTGGTGGTATTTTTTTAGGGTAGCTAATGAAGCTAGATTTCAAGAATTAGAGAACTGGCACAATTTTTAGCACTTTTGTATGAAATAATGGGGAGGATTTATGATACTTGTATTGTTTTTAACCTTTTTGCACATCTCCTCTTGCACCCCATCTTCTTCATAAGTTCACAACTAAGGTACCTTTCATTTTAAATCAGCATAACAAACTTTTTTTTGTCCTTGTAGAAATTCACTCCAAAAGAGCTTATAGACATGCCCATGTGCAACCTTTCAAAGACGTTGCACAATGTATGGCTTCAATAATTGGGAAAAGGGGAGATTGTTTGTATGTTGCAACATTAGATGACTATGTTTGAGCTTTCAAACAATTGACATTGTATTTTCATTTCAAGTAGGGTGGTTGACCATGTCAAGGGCTTGATAAGAGTGAATTGCTTTTACATAGAACAACCCAATATGGAGATCTGAAGCAACTTGTAAATGCAATTCTAACATATTATGCGGGATCAACTTGCATAGTTAGAATTGCACATATGGAAGGTGAAGAGATCTTTGGCTCATGTAAATAGAAGGCAAACCTACCCCTTGGATTAAAAGGGGATTCACATAAACACAATCGTGTCAATTTCAAGGTTGAAGACATGTCTTAAACCACCTATCAGCTAAAGTTTCACTTATCCATCAACCGAAGACCTTTGATGTGAACTCATACTTGGCAATGACCTCTGCGGCTATACAAAAAACAAGCAGGTTGATGCTTGTTAAGCAGCCATGTAACCAAACAAGCCTTCTTCAGCACCATCTTCAGCACTAGGCACCTGGTGATATGTGTTCAAGTGGACACTCTGTTGAACATTGTCGATGTTTTGTACAGATGTATGTTCAGGCGATTCAAGGGATGAGGTTAAGGTTGTATGCCCAACAGCACATCCAAATACTGCATGACACAAGCATCCAAACATTA
>Ga0209208_10011731_pt1 | contig 11193 bp, 10 predicted proteins | sample S1TSphfallax_3_FD_187694 | JGI IMG/M metagenome (GOLD analysis project Ga0209208, IMG submission 187694) | Host-associated microbial communities from peat moss isolated from Minnesota, USA - S1T2_Fd - Sphagnum fallax MG (SPAdes) (version 2) | ecosystem: Host-associated > Plants > Peat moss >... | reverse complement strand
TCCTCGCCTCCTCCTCTTCGGGCGGCTTCACGGCCGGCGGCTCGACCAGCGCCAACCTCGCGCTCCTGAGCTGGAACACGCTCGTCCTCTACCCCGAGGGCACGGACGCCAGCGCCGTGATGCTGACGCCCTCGGTCACCGTCCCCGACGGCTGGCGCTTCGGCACGGCGCTTGAAAAGTCCGGCCCCGCAAAGGACGACACCACCTCCTTCAAGACCGTGAGCCTCGAAACTCTGGTCGATTCGCCCGTCCTCGCCGGCCGCTACTTCCGCGAGATCCCCCTCGCGCCGGAGGTCACGCCGAAGCACTTTCTCGACATGGCCGCCGACGGGCCCGAGGAACTCGAACTCTCGCAGGAGCACATCGACGCCTTCGACAAACTCGTCCGCGAGACCGGCGCGCTCTACAAGAGCCGCCACTTCAACTCCTACCACTTCCTCGTCACGCTCTCCGACGAGGTCGCCCACTTCGGCCTCGAACACCACCAGTCCAGCGACGACCGCGTCCCCGCGCGCACCTTCATCGACGACCAGCAGTTCACCCTCGAAGGCCTGCTGCTGCCGCATGAGTTCACCCATAGCTGGAACGGCAAGTACCGCCGGCCCGCCGGCCTCGCCACCAGCAACTATCAGAAGCCCATGGAGGGCGACCTGCTCTGGGTCTACGAGGGCCTGACCGAGTATCTCGGCGACGTCCTCGCCGCGCGCTGCGGCATCTGGACGCCCGACCAGTACAAGGAGCGCCTCGCCACCATCGCCGCCATCTACGACAACCGCCCCGGCCGGACCTGGCGCGACATCCAGGACACCGCCACCGCCGCCCAGACCCTCTACGAGGCCGGCGGCGGATGGGACAACTGGCGCCTCAGCGTGGACTACTACGACGAGGGCGAACTGATCTGGCTCGATGTCGACACCACCATCCGCAAGATGACGAACGGCAAGAAGTCGCTGAACGACTTTGTCGCGAAGTTTCACGGCCTTGGCGGAGACACCGGCCCGAAGGTCGTCCCCTACACGTTTGAGGATGTCGTCGCGGGGCTGAACGGCGTGGTCGAAAACGACTGGGCCGCGTTCCTGCGCGAGCGCCTGGACTCGAACGCCTACCAGGCCCCGCTCGGCGGGCTCGCCAACGGCGGCTACCGCCTGTCGTACTCCGATAGACCCAATGCCTGGAGCTTGATGGAAGAGTCGCAGTCCGGCACGATCGAGTTCTGGTACTCGCTCGGTCTGCATGTGGGCGGCTCGGGCGTTGTCTCCGACGTGTTGAAGGGCGGTGTGGCCGACAAGGCGGGTTTCGGCCCGGGGATGAAGCTCGTCGCCGTCAACGGCCGCGCCTTCACCCCTGCGCTGCTGCGCCAGGCCGTGCGCGACGCCCGCGGCTCGGGCCCGGCGGTCGAGGCCATCGTCGAAAACACCGGCTACTACAAGGTGCTCCACCTCGAATACCACGGCGGCGAGCGCTACCCCGTCCTGAAGCGCGTGGACGGCACGCCAGACCGCCTCGACCAGATCCTCAAACCGGAGGCAAGGTAGCGTCTCTCAGGGTGCCACGGCCTTTGTTTGCTCAAGGGCCGAGAGCCGTTTCTCCGCCGCCGCCGCCTCGATCTCCGAGTTCACCTCCGCTCCCAGCAGCAGCATCAGGCCGCTGATGTAGAACCACGTCAGCAGGATAATCACCGCGCCCAGCGACCCATACGTCACTGAGTAATTGTTGAAGAAGTGCAGATACACCCGCAGCCCGAACGACGCCGCCAGCCACGCCACAATTCCAATCGCCGCCCCCGGCGAGAGCCAGTGCCACCGGCTCGCCTTCACGTCCGGCGCGAAGAAGTAGATCACCGCGAAGATCACCGCCAGCAGCCCGGCGGCCAGCGTCCACCCGATGAGTCGGCTGAAAAAGATGACGATCACCGCGAGCCAGCGGTGGTGGATGTCCCGGCCCGCGAATCCGGCCAGCACATCGCCGCCCAGCATCGCCGCCAGCAATCCCGTCACCAGCACGGAGAGCAGCGTCGTCACCCCGATCGCCGAGAGCCGCGCCTTCCAGTAGGGCCGCGTCTCCGGCACCTTGTAGACGATGTTCAGCGTGTCCTGGATCGCCGAAAACCCCACCGACGCCGACCAGATCGCCGCCGCCAGCCCGAAGGTAATCTTCCCCCGGCTGGAGGCCGCCGTCGTCTGGTTGAACGTCTCCATCACAATTCCCATCGCGGAACGCGGAATCACGACCGATAGATACGCGAGGAGGGTCGTGTAGATGGCGGAGGCCGACTTTGCCGCCAGCCCCAGCATGGAACTCGCGCTCACCAGCATCGGAAACAGCGCGAAGAGGAAGTAAAACCCCAGCTCCGCAGCCCGGCCCAGCAGGTTGTCGGCCAGAAACGAAGCGATCGTCCGCTTCGCAACCGTCCAGGCGGGTATCCCCTGCAGATTCCACAGGGAGCCCAGCGGCGATGCGGAGACAAACGCCCAGATGCGCTGCTGGCGTCCATCCGGAGAACGCAGGGACACGGAGGGCTCGGCCGCTCCAGGATCGGAGCCGCCAGCCAGTGGGTCGATTGGAAGCATGGAACGTGTAACCTCGCCTCAACATAGATGCGCCGTTTACAGATCTGGAAGGCCGATCGAGTAGCGTAGGTGCATAGAGCTTGATACGGTCGCGAACCGTACGCATCCAATACATGCAGGAGAGCCGGATGAAGAGATCCGCAACACGCCGCCGCCGCCCATTCAAGATTCAGAAGCTCGAGCAGCTCGTCCGCCTCGTCCGCGAGAGCCACGAGCAGCCCATGACCGGCGAGCCCCGTCTGCCCGAGCTCGTCGCCCCGGGCGAGACCGGCGTCACCTTCCTCGGACACTCGTCGTTTCTGCTGCAGACCGGCGGCCGTAATATCCTCGTAGACCCTGTCTTTTCAACACGATTGATCGTCCTCCGACGGCAGCGGCGTCCCGGCGTCCTGGTCCGCGACCTGCCGCCCATCGACCTGATCCTCATCACCCACGCCCACATGGACCACCTTGACAAGGCCTCGCTCCGCCGCGTCATCCGCGCAACGCGCCGGCTCACCGGCAAGGCGCCCGAGGTTATCGTCCCGCACGGCGTGGAGGACCTCGTCGACTGGATGGGCTTCGAGCAGGTCCACGCGCTCAGTTGGTGGGACGAAGTCGAGACCCTCGGCCTTGCCATCACCATGACCCCCTGCAAGCACTGGGGCGCGCGGATGTTCCGCGACATGCACCGCGAGTACGGCGGATACTTCATCGCCCCCGCAACCGCCGGCCAGACCGTGTACCACTCCGGCGACACCGCTTACTTCGAGGGCTTCAGCGAGGTCGGCAGCCGCCTTCGCCCGGACATCGCCCTTCTCCCCATCGGCGCCTACTTCCCCGATACCTACCGAACCGTCCACACGTCGCCCGAGGAGGCCGTCCGCGGCTTCCTCGACTGCCACGCGAAGTGGATGATTCCCATGCACTTCGGGACGTTTCGGCTGGGCCGCGAGCCGATGGAGGAACCCGTCCAGCGGCTCAGCGCCGACGCCCGCCGGCTCGGCATCGAGGCCAGCGTCAAGGTTCTCGGGGAGGGCGAGACGCTGCGCTTCTCCGCCGCCGGAGACCTGCTCCCGCCGCGGCCAGATCCCGCGAGATCCTCATCCGGCGGGGAATCGCTGTCGCTCTTCGCAGCATCGTATCCCCATGGCTAATTCCGTACTCACCAACGTAAACGCACAGGCAAGCGGAACCTTCCACCTCGGCGGCGATCTTCCCGTCCACCGTCTCGGCTTCGGCGCAATGCGCATCACCGGGGAGGGCGTCTGGGGCGAGCCCAAAGATCCAGCAGCGGCGAAGAAGGTCCTCCAGCGCGCTGTGGAACTCGGCGTCAACTTCATCGACACCGCCGACGCCTACGGCCCCGAGGTGAGCGAACGGCTGATCGGCGAGGCTCTCGCGCCCTACGCAAACGGCGTTGTGATCGCAACCAAGGGCGGACTCACCCGCCAGGGTCCGGCAAAGTGGCTCCCCGTCGGCCGCCCGGAGTATCTCCAGCAGGAGGTCGAGATGAGCCTTCGCCGGCTGAAGCTCGAACGCCTCGACCTCTGGCAGCTCCACCGCATCGACCCCAAGGTTCCGGTCGAAGAGTCGCTCGGCGTCATCGCCGAGCTGCAGAAGGCTGGCAAGATCCGCCACGTCGGCCTGTCCGAGGTCAAGCCGCACGAGATCGAGCAGGCCCGCAAGGTCATCGAGATCGTCAGTGTCCAGAACAAGTACAACATCGGCGACCGCGCCCACGAGGACACCCTCGATTACTGCGAAAGACACAACATCGCCTTCATCCCCTGGTTCCCGGTGGCGGCCGGAAAGCTCGCACAACCCGGCGGCAAGCTCGATGCCGCCGCGAAACAGCATGGCGCGACCGTCTCCCAGCTCTCGCTGGCGTGGCTGCTCCACCGCTCGCCCGTCATGCTCCCCATCCCGGGAACTTCGTCAGTGACCCATCTTGAGGAGAACGTCGGTGCCGCCGAAGTCCATCTCACCGATGCGGAGTGGCAAGAGATCGAGGATTCGTCAAAGGCATAATGCTCAGGCGCCCGCCTATAGTCCCTGCTGTCGACCGGGCTCTCGAAATGACCCGAGTGTCCTCCCGGAGACTCGGGTCATTCTTTGCACCCCATCGTCGAGAGCGTGATCCTTGTTGGCATGTGAAAGACCGATACCCGGTCCGGTCAGTGCATCCTTCCCATCGCGCTCGGCACCTCAATCGTCACCGCCACCGGCTTGGACGCCGCGCCCGTCCCGTGCAGGTCGCTCGCGGTTACGGCATAAAAGCTCGTCCCGACGGCCTGCTGCACTCCGCTGTACGCGGGAGTCGTCAGGCCAGTAGCCAGCGTGCGAAATGGCCCTGCTGGACCTCCCGCGACCTGCACCGAATAGCTGCGCGCGCCGGGCACCGCCGGCCAGCGCAAAGTCACGCTCCCGTCGTCGATCTTGAAGGCAACCGAGTCCGGCGGCGCTGGGGCGCTCCCGCCCGGCAGCAGGCCGTAGATGCACAATCCGCCCGTCCCGATGTTCTCCTTGCCGAAGCTCGCCAGATACACCTGTCCATTCGCGATCGTAGGCGGGGCCATCTTGGAGTAGCCGTCGCAGTCGTCGCGGCCGCGGTTCTGCCAGGAGTTCCACAGCTCGTGGTCGATGTTGTCCGCGTCGTAGGCGTGCAGGATGCCCGGCCTCGTCTCGTGCCAGGAGTCGCCGCTGGCGTGGATCGCCGCCCACAGAATCCCCTCCCGCTTCCCGTTCGCCGAGAGCGAGAGCATCGCCCCGGGATGGCCCTCGTTCGCCTCCGGACGCAGCATCAACGGCGTCGGCGCGACCTTGCCATCCGTCACTTGATACACGCGCTCCTTATCCCGCTGCCCCCAGACATACAGCAGTCCGCCATTCTTCGCGCTCTCCCAGTAGACGAGGCTGTGCAGGTGCGAGGCCGTCGCCTTGAAGTGCCCCGTCGCGTGCTCGTCGCCCAGGTGGCCCAGCGCGCGCGTGTCGAGCGTGTACAGCACGCCCTCCTTGCCGCCGCCGATCACCGAACTGGTCCCGGGAATCAGCGTCGCGCCGGAGGAGTCGAGGTCGTCGTCCACCTCATCCAGATGGAAGTGGTTGGTCGGTGTGAACCAGTTCAGCAGCTTCAGGTTTGGCGTCAGCTTCAGGAAGCTCTCGCTGAAGTCCGTCGTCCCGTTCCACGAGCCATTGCCGGTCACGACGTAGACGTTGCCTTCGGCATCGGCCGCCGGCCCCTGCCCGGACTGCCAGATGCTCGCCTGGCCGCCCTTCGGTGAGGTGTTCAGCACCGCCGTTTGCGTGAGCGTCGTCGCGTCGTATGCCAGCAGAAAACCGTGGTACGGCTCCTTGTCGCAGTGCGATGCATAGCCGACGTAGACGGTATCGTTTGCCAGCAGCAGCGCCGGCCTCTGGTTCTGCATCAGCGGGTCGAAGGCCGGCGCGGCAATCACCACCGGGCTATGATCCAGGTCCGCGCCCGTCGCCAGGTCCAGCGCATGCAGCCGCTGCGTGAAGCCCTTGCCGTTGCGCGTCAGGGCGACCACGTACAGCGCGCCTCGCGCCTTGTCGATCACCGGCGTCCCGATGATGCCCATGCTGCCATTGATGTCCAGGCAGCCGAACTTCGCGTCATACAGGTTTGCCGGAGCGCCGAAGTTCACATGCCAGACCGGCTTCGTCGCCGCCGGGTCGTGCGCGTCGAAGGCATAGACGCTGTTGTTCACCGTGGTCACGTACACGAGATCGTGCGTGCCGGTGCCGAAGCTGGCGTCCTTGACCTGCACACCCGTCACGACCAGCGGCTGTGAGTACACCTGGTCGTCCACGGCGAACTTCGCCAGCAGACCGAAGCTCGCGCTGTTCACGTTCTCATGCGTCAGCACGGTCTCGCGGAGATTTGCTCCCGTGCGGCTGTTGTCGTTGTGCTGCGTCGTGACATCGACCTGCGCAAGAGCGGTCGCCGTGAGGAGGGTGAGCGCGGGAATGAGACGGGCGAGCTGCATGTCGGAAGTCTACTTGAGCCGGCCGCACTCTGCCCTTGGCGCACTCTCGCCGAGCGGTTACTTCGTGTGCTCGGTCACGATCAGCGCCCGGGCCCGGTCCGTCCCGTGGCAGAGATACTGCCGCGGCGTGCTCGCGTCGATCCAGCAGACGTCGCCCGCCTCCAGCAGCTGCACCCGGTTCGGCGCCTGCAGCTCCAGGGTGCCGGCCAGAAGGTACACAAACTCTGTGCCGGCAAAGACCTTCGGTGTGAACTCGCACACGTCACCGCCCGGCAGAAACTCCGCCAGGCATGGCACCAGGTGCCGATCCGGAATCAGGGAGCCCAGGCTCTCCGAGATGAACCGTGACCCCTGCTTCTGCTTCCGCGTGATCGGGATGCGGTCTGTCTTGGCCAGCCGCCGGAAGGTCACGCGGCGCTCCGGCTGAAAGAAGCAGGAGAGGTCCTTCTCGAAGACCATCGCGATGCGCGCCAGGTTGCGGATCGTCGGCACGACGCGGCCCGTCTCAAGCTGCGAAAGGAAGCTCGCCGAAAGCCCGGTCAGCCGCCCCAGCTCCACCAGCCCCATCGACCGCCGCAGACGCATCGCGCGAATCCGCTCGCCGATCATCTTCTCGTCAATCTGCTGTTCGACCCGCGCCGGGTCCACGACCGCCGCGTCGAGCTCAATCTCTTCCACGTCGGAGATAGGGGTTATGTTGTTCGCCGCTGTCGCCATACCTTCATTATGATGTCCCCCAAACCCGGCCGGGACCCGATGTCATCAGGCCATGTTCATCCCGCGGTAATCCGCCTGCCAAAGATTGCCGTGCCGATGCGGACGCAGGTGCTGCCCTCCTCGATCGCCACCGCGAAGTCGCCGGACATGCCCGTAGAAAGCTGCGTCAGGCTTGCGTGCCGCCTCTGCTGCTCGTCCCGCAGCTGCCGCAGGGTACGGAAGTAAGGCCGCGCCGTCTCCGCGTCTTCGCTCCACGGCGGAACCGTCATCAGCCCGACCGGAACGATGCTGCCAAGCGGTGCAATCGCGTCCAGCAGCGCCGGCAGATCCTCCGGAGCGATGCCGTGCTTGGACTCCTCGTGCGACAGCTTCACCTCGACATACACCGGCAGCCTCTTGCCCAGCGCGGCCGCCGCCGCGTCCAGCCGCTGCGCGATCTTCACCGAATCGACGGTGTCGATGGAGTCGAACAGCTCCGCCGCCCTGCTGGACTTGTTCGATTGCAGCGGCCCGATCAGGTGGTACTCGGCGTCCGTGCAGCCCGCAAGGGCAGGGAACTTCCCGGCGAACTCCTGCACGCGGTTCTCGCCGAAGAGCCGCTGCCCGGCGGCGTAGGCTTCCAGGAGGAACTCCACGGGATGCACCTTGGTGACGGCCATCAGCGCAACCTCGGAGTCGGGCCGGTTGGCACGGCGGCAGGCGTCGGCGATCTGCTCGCGGATGCGGTTCAGATTTGCTTCAATGGACATGCTTGTTGCATCTTATCTGTATAGGAAAGAGTTAGCAGCGATGACCGGACTCGACTTTAACCCGATGAACGATTCCGCGAGCGGCTCCCGCGGCTCCCGATGTTGTCCGGATGCGTATCGCCCCCTCTAGCGCGGCGATAGGCAAAGGCTCTTCTCCATTCCATCTCACATCCGTTGAACCCGCGCCGCAAAATCGAGACGCAGGGCACCCATCTCTCCGCAAACGAATTGAAAAGGAAGACCACCATGTCACTGCAGATTGGCGATATCGCGCCGGACTTTACCGCGCAGACCACCGAAGGCGAGATCCACTTCTACGACTACATCGAGGGCAAGTGGGCCGTGCTCTTCTCGCACCCCAAGAACTTTACCCCCGTCTGCACGACGGAGCTCGGGTACACGGCGTACCTGAAGCCGCAGTTTGAGAAGCGCGGCGTCAAGGTCCTCGGCCTGAGCGTCGACAAGCTGGAGTCCCACGAGCCCTGGTCCAAAGACATCGAAGAGACCCAGGGCACGGCGCTGAACTTCCCGCTGATCGCCGACACCGACAAGACGATTGCGAACCTTTACGGCATGATCCATCCGAACGCCTCGGACACGATGACCGTGCGGTCGGTCTTTGTGATCGGCCCGGACAAGAAGGTGAAGCTGACGATGACCTACCCGGCCTCGACCGGCCGCAACTTCGACGAGATCATCCGCGTCATCGACTCGCTGCAGCTCACCGCCAAGCATCAGGTGGCGACACCGGTGAACTGGAAGAGCGGCGAGGACGTCATCATCGTACCGGCAGTCTCGGATGAGGCGGCGAAGGAGAAGTATCCCGATGGCTGGAAGACGCTGAAGCCATACCTGCGGGTCGTCGCGCAGCCGCAGTAGTCGGAATAGCCATGGAATCGGGTGCCCCGCGTCTCGATTTTGAGACGTGGGCTCTCTGCGGCCCGTGACATTCCGGGTACACTCTCCCTATGGCGACCGCGACGCTTCTCGGCATCGACGAGTACCTGAACACCAGCTACCGGCCGGACCGCGAGTATATCGATGGCGAAGTCCGGGAGCGGAACGTGGGCAAGTGGGACCATGCGCGGGTGCAGTATCTGCTGGCTGCATGGTTTGCCAGCCATGAGGCCGAGTGGGGCATCGTCGGCAGCACGGAACAGCGGACGCGGGTTGCCGCGACTCGGGTGCGGATTCCGGACGTTGTCATCATGCGGGCTGAGCCGCAGCCAGACGTGACGACCGATCCTCCGCTGCTGGTGATCGAGATTCTCTCGCCGGACGACAGCTACTCCGACACCGAAGAGCGCGCCGCGGACTACTGGAAGATGGGCGTCGAGACCGTCTGGATCATCGACCCGAAGACCCGCACCGGACGCATGTGCTCCGGCACGGAGTGGGTGAGGGCCGAGCGGTTGATTGTTGCCGGAACGCCGATATACGTGGAACTCAGCGAGCTATTTGCAAAGCTGCAGCCACCCGCTGAAGCCGTCTAGCCGGCTCCATCCTTACTCCTGCTTCGGCATCACCCGCTGCACTGGCCCCAGCCGGTCGCCGCCCTGAAAGCCAACCATCCATCCGGGATACTCCGGCGGCAGCGCGCTGGCCTCGTCGAGCGTCTTCATCTCCTCGGCGGTGAGGACGAGATCATCCGCGGCCAGGTTCTCGTGCAACTGTTCCATCCGCTTCGCCCCGATGATGACGCTCGAAACAAACGGCTTGGCGAGAATCCACGCGAGCGAGACGGTCGCGACCGAAACGCCATGCGCGGCGGCGATGGGCTTGATTGCGTCGATCACCTTCCAGGCACGCTCCTTGTCGACCAGCGGAAAGTCGAAGCTGGTGCGGCGGGAGTCTTCCGGCTTCTGGTTCTCGCGGCTGTACTTGCCGGAGAGCAGGCCTCCAGCGAGCGGACTCCAGACCAGAAGGCCGGTCTTCTCGGATTCGAGCAGCGGCACAATATCGCGTTCCAGGTCGCGCCCGGCGATGGAGTAGTACGCCTGCAAGGTATCGAACTTCGCCAGGCCTTTGTGTTCGGAGATGCCGAGCGCCTTCATGATCCGCCAGGCGTGCCAGTTGGAGCAGCCGATGTACCGCACCTTTCCCTGCTGCACCAGCGCATCCAGCGCCCGCAGCGTCTCTTCGATGGGCGTGACGGAGTCCGTCGCGTGAATCTGGTAGAGGTCGATGTGGTCGGTCTGGAGCCGCGTGAGGCTGGCCTCGACCGCGTCCATAATGTGGCCGCGCGAGGCGCCGGTGTCGTTGCGCCCCGGCCCCATGCGCCCGTAGACCTTCGTCGCGAGGACGACGTCCTTGCGCGCGATGCCGAGATTCCGCAGCGACTTGCCCAGTGTGATCTCGCTCTCGCCCTCGGAATAGACGTCGGCGGTGTCGATGAAGTTCACGCCCGCCTCGATGGAGGTCTTGATGAGCGCGTCGGCCGTGGCCTGGTCCTGCCCGCCGATGGCGGTCCAGAAGCCCTTGCCGGCAAACGTCATGGTGCCGAGGCAGATGCGCGAGACGAGCAGGCCGGTGTTGCCGAGAGTCCTGTATTGCATGGGGAGTTCCTTCCGGGATTGGCGTTCCGGACGTTTAGATGGCGAGATCCGCCGGGGGATTCGTTACTGCGCCCGATTCGCCAGAGTTTCACGCAGGTCGCGAGAGGTATGAAGGATGGCGAAGATCTCGGGAACACGGCGGGAGACGAAGTAAAAGATGCGGTAGTTGCCAGAGAGGCGGCTGCGGACCTCTTCACCATAGATGCGGGTGAGCTCACTTTGCCCAACCCCGATGAGCGGATAGGCTCCGATACCTTGGATTGTCTTTCTCAACTCCCGTAAGATCAGCGAACGCTGCTTTGCGGAGGTCCGACTCCAAAAGATGCGAATCTCTTCGAGGTCGAGCTTGGCTTGCAGCGAGAGCGTCACGCTACTCATTTCGCGGCGATCTCTCTCTCCCAACCGTCGAAGAATGCTTCAATCGCTTCGCTGCCAATCACTTCGCCGCGCCGGATCTGCGCAACGCTGAGATCCATCCGTTCAAGCTGGCCAGCCGTGAACTCGCTCAGCGCGAGACTGCGGTCCTCCAGTTGCAGGCCGAAACGGTCGGTCAGAGCCTCCAGGATCAGGTCATCCTTCGATTGGCCGGTCGCGGCGGCAATCTGGTTCAACT
>Ga0209208_10011730_pt1 | contig 11194 bp, 4 predicted proteins | sample S1TSphfallax_3_FD_187694 | JGI IMG/M metagenome (GOLD analysis project Ga0209208, IMG submission 187694) | Host-associated microbial communities from peat moss isolated from Minnesota, USA - S1T2_Fd - Sphagnum fallax MG (SPAdes) (version 2) | ecosystem: Host-associated > Plants > Peat moss >... | reverse complement strand
GCCCAAAATGCCACATATAATGTCTAATAGCTTTAGCTCAAAATGTAGAATTAGTTGTCCAAAAGAGACCACTATCTAATGGGATACCTTAAACCTCAAAATGTACACTTCCACTAGATTTGTAGGATTTTTCAGTTATCTAAATTACTAGAACTAGAGATGTCTACTTGAGCAACAAGTTTTGATTTTTTTCTTAGAGGAAGGTCAACTCTAGTACTATATATTTTTTGGGTTTGAGTTATTATTGTTGAAACTTTTGATATTGTGGGTGCCACCAAGTTCTCCTCAACCTCCATTACAAGTTCATGTATACACAAAACAAAATGAGGCCTTAACATAGTAAACTTATTCATAGTAGCAAAAAAATGATTTGATTTGAACATAACAAAAATATAGTAATATGGAAATTTGGTAATTTGAAGAGTACCTTGTTATGATTATTCAGGTGTACCTATTTCATCACCTTTTGTCATTTTGAAGCCCATACTTAATGCACCCCCAAGCTCCTTGAGGGATTCAACTAAGAGTCCAAAGGTGAAAATAACTTTGGAAACAACGAAAGGAGAAGGAGTTGGGGCATGTTCCCTGGCTCGCAACACTTTGGCGATAGAGGGGTATGCTAAAGTTCCAAGATGGGATTAGGAAGATTAATAAACATTTCATTTACTCACACAAACCTGCACAAACTAAACAACAAGTTGGTTAGTGTGTAGTTAGAGCACCTTGGTGCACAGATGAGCCATGAGCAAACACGGATTCATAAAACTCACCACGACCTAGGTTTCACGGAAGTCACTACCTTCCCCCTTATAGTATGCTTTGTGCCTAACCACAGGACCAACACCCAAATGTCATTTTGTCTTAGGACTCCCAAGTGAGAGTCTCGAAATTCCCATAGTTGGGACTCCTACAACTTTGGGGGCCCATAACTTTGTGTGCAGACCTCTGATTGAGATGAGGTATGAAGCAAAGTTGTAGCTCTTGTTGAGAGATTTCCAACAATATGTCGCACGCCACCTTCATGCAAGGAAATTAAGGTGATTCTCAACGTTTAGTGGTCGGGAGTCAAATTGTCAATTTGACTCCTGGCCCTTCTTTTGGCTATAACTTGTGTGTTAAATGTTCAAATGGGTCATGTAAACCCATTTGAGACATTTACGTTCTAAGAGCTTTCCAATGATATAAGGATCTGTTCAATCCAATGGGTTTTGACCCCTACAATTGCTCTCTAAAAATTTGGGAGTCCACCGAGACTCCAACTCCCAAAGTGGGAGCTCACTTGGGAGTGTGAGGGTTCATTCCCTCACATTCTCTTGCACTCTTGGGAACATGAAATGTGACTCTTGGGCTTCATACTTGGCCCGCATTTTCACAAGCCTTTGATTTGGTCGTGAGCCCAAGGCTATAGTTGTGACATTATCTTATTTTAACAACTAGATTGTTATTACTTTTGACCTAACCAATAGGGGCAACTTGTTAATTGGTGTTCCATAGTGTTGACCCAATTATTGGTTAAATTAATTTGTTGGATCGAATGTTAGAAGAAGGCAGTAATTAATCTAGTTTTTAGCAAAACCAAAACAAATAATTGTTATTCAAGGCCTATCTTAAACATTTTGTTTAGAAAGTGGTTCCCTATATTCAATGTGCTTTCACTAAAAACAACAATTTAAAAAAAAACCAGTATCACGAACTAGCTAAGAATGTTAAGTTGCACAATAGTGAGAGGTTTCACTTAAACTTGTTACTAGGGAATAATTTTTAAGAAAAAAAAGACCAACACGTTCAACTACAACATCACCTTTACCAACCCATTAGTTTCATCGATTGAAAATGCGCATAAAATCGCCTACACCAAAGGACATGTTAAACCTTAAACTTATGACCTCACCACTAAGAAAGAAATCTAGGACTATTTTTGGATCATCAATAAATGATTCAAAAGAAAATGAGGAGTGAACTTGTTTAGATGAAATTGGAGGTAGGGTAGGAGGAGAGCTTGATGCCACAATTACGTAAGACAATATTGAGGAATAATTTAAACCTAATTTAGATCAGGTAATTACCAACATTTAAGATGAATTTGTTGTGTTTGTTGTAGTTGTAATTACAAAATGATCTCAACCTATTCAACCTTCACAAATGGTAAACCCATAGTTTTATAAATTTCAACATGTCCCAATTTTTGGTCATTCCACAGAAACTTTAAAACAAATTAACATGTGTTTAGAACAAGTTGTTCAAAATGCCACAACCTAGTTAGGGACATTGCAAGAACTTTCAAACCTTAGAGTTGAATTTGAGCAAGTCAAAGAAAACATGTCCACAACCCATAATTGCCTACAAACTTGTAACTTAGAGTTAGATTCAATGTAGAGACTTTGAAGAACCATGACAAAGAACTAGTCACAGGTAAAGGGCAATTGAATAAGGTTTAGCATGAAAACCAGAACTAGTTTGGTAAATTGACAGAGGCAAAACATGATGTTAGGAAGATTAAAAACCTGCATCAAAAGTATGTTGAGTTGAACCGGTTTAATTGGAAGACCCACAATGATTTGAATCATTTAAAAGTTGATTTGAAGTGAATGACGCGTGAGTATGCCAAAATGGAGGAGTCCAGTTTGGAACAACATGGAATCATAACCAGTTTGGAACAAACCTATCAAGATTTTAGGGAGTAGCAAGTAGTTGGCCACATGGAATTTGACAAAGAGAAGCAAATACTTATTGCTCAAATCCAAAACTAGAAAGGTCAATATGAAATAGCCAAGGTTCAATTGAATAAACCTAGTCCCATTATACCTGTCGCAACCCCACTTTTGGAAGAGTGTGAGGATGACACTCACACTCCTAAAATGGGGACTTGGGAGTCCTCTAGGACTCCCGAAATTTCATAGTTCGATTGCAAGGGTCAAAACACCTCGCCTTGAGGCGTTCTTCATCCCATTGGAAAGTTATGGAAGTTTAAATGTCGAAAATGGCATCGCATGAGCCATTTGGAAATCTGCAGCACAAGTTATGGCAAAAATAAGGGCCAGGAGTCAAACTGGTAGTTTGACTCCCAACCACTAAAAGTCGGGGATCGACCCGACCCTGGTGTGTGTAGATGGAGTGCGACACATCGTTGGAAATCTCTTCACGAGAGCTACAAGTTTGCTTTAGACCTCATCCCAATTTGAGGTCTAAGCAAAGAATTATGAACTCACAAAGTCTCGGGAGTCCAAACCGAGATAGTTTCGGGACTCCTCTTTGGGAGTCCCGAGACAAAAAGCCATTCAGATGTGGGTGCTGCGAAGTAACGCAAAGAATACTATATGGGGGAAGGTGGTGGCTTCCCCCGAGTTTGGGCCGTGGTGAGTCTTGTGAATCCAGAGTTGCATGTGGCTTGTCATAGCACCAAGGGTGCTCCAGAATGCGAACTAACCAACTTCTTGGTTCGTTTTGATGCAGGTTCAAGTGAGTAACTAAAGCTTGTCCCTTTTCCTAGTCCCATCTCGGAGCTTTAGCACACCCCTCTACCCCTTTTAGTGTTGAGAGTTGGGAGAGTGCCCTCAAGTCCCCACAATTTCGTTATTTTAGAAACCAAGGCCCATCTTGGGCTTAATTTGGGACTTGGGAATGCGTTAATACCTATTAGAATGAACAATAGGTTGAAGGAGTTTGAGGAGTTATTGTTGGACAATACCCTATTTAAAGTGCAAAACCAAGCCTTGGGAGATAGAAACCTTAAATTGAATGAGTGGTGCCAAATTGTTCAAGAGTTCACAAAAGAGTAGATTTAAAAGAATATGGAGTTGTTCGCTCTGATGAACAAAGTTATCAACTTGAGTTGCATGCCTATATAATTATTTTCCTTGATTTTAAATACAAACCCTTGAGTTTTGTGTCTATGGAAATTGGAACCAATAAGAGAGTTCCAATAATACACTTATGGTATAACCTGTTATTAAACCAATTAGTCCACTAAGAGATGGAATAAGTTTAAAATTCATGCCCTTACCTATTCAAACTTTTACTATACATGTTTTAATGACCACTATTGTCAATCAACATGTGGAAGGTAATGAGAGATCTAATAAGCAACATATTGAACATGTTAACCTTTTATTCTCCATACTAGATTAAAATTTTTAGAATTCATATCTTTTAGTGTATGTGCAACCTTAGCCTTGGGCTTGCAACCAAAACAACGGCTTACACAAGTGTGGGCCGAAAGTGAAGTTTGAGAGTCACATTTCATGTTCATGAAAGTGTAGGAGAGTGTGAGGGAATGAGACCACACATTCCCAAGTGGGCTCCCACTTTGAGAATTGGAATCTTAATGGATTTCCAAATTTTCAGAGAGAAATTTTAGGGATCAAAATTCATTGGATTGAAAAGTTTCTTATACCATTACAAAGCTTTTGATGAGGGCTATAACTTTGCTTTAGACCTCACCCCAATTGAAAGTTTGCACAAAAAGTTATGGGCTTCCAAAGTCATAAGAATCCCAATTTTGGAAATTTCGGGATTCCCAACTTGGGAGTCCTAGGACAAAATGACATTTGAGTGCAGTCCCCATGGCCAAGCACAAAGAATATTATAAGGGGGAAGGTGGTGGCTTCCCCAAGTCCATGCCGTGGTGAGTTTTGTGGGTCTATGTATGCTCGTGGTTCATCCATGCACCAAAAATGTTCCAACTATGCACTAACCAACTTGTTTGGTTTGTGTAGGTCCATGTGAATAATTGATTCACTTGTCATTTACCTTGATCCCCATCTCGAAGGTCCAACACATCCCTCTTACCCTTGAAATGTTGTGAGCTAAGGAACGTACCCCAACTTTTTCTTCTTTCGTTGTTTTCACCTTTAGATTCATAGTTGAGTTTGTCAAAGAGTTTGGGAATGTGTTAATGTACCTTTAACCCCACACTAGATAGGTATAGGTTAGGAAATTATTTAAACATCAAATACCCTGCATGTTTCAGATGTATTTACAACACCCATAATAACCTTTGAAGACACACTTGATTGATAAAATGTTTTAGCGTCAACCGGTCGTCAAATTTTGAGTCAAGTGGAACTTATGGAGGAGTAGGTGTTGAACCTGTCGAGGAAGTCATCAATCAACCTATTATAGAAGGCCAATCTAACCTAGGACTTTAAGCTAACATTTTGAGGATGAAATATATATTTCAAAGGGGGATAATTTTACCCCTATTTGGTAACATGTGACCTAATAAGTTGATAGAGTAAGTAAGGTGTTAAACCTAACATGTGTTTTAACTTATTATTTGACTTAATTTGTAATATTGATTTAACAAATTATTCAACCTGGTAGGTAATGCTACTAGGTTAGGAAGATAGTTTAAACAAACTAGCCAATAGGTGGATTGTAAAACTTGTATTTGGCAGAACTAGTAGTTGAACGAGTAGTTAGGTAGGTTATATTTTTTGAAATTTTGGACTATTAGTTTTGGTACTTACTAATGATTGTTTTATAATGGTCAATCATGATTATTGTATTTGAAATAACTATTATAAGAACTAGGAGGATAGACTTGTTGAAGAAATTTTGGATTTCATTTTAAAATATGTGTTCAATTTTCATTTATGGAATGTGAATCAATTCTTCTTTCAACCAATTTCTTTTAAACTTTGAACAATATGTGTACATGTTAGTTTAAGATTATAATTTGCTCAAGTTTTATTAAAGTATTGTGTGTACCTATTGTTATTTTAAAAACCTGTTGTTGAATTTTTTTAAAGTAACAAACCTTAATGGGAATTTAAAAACCAGTTAACAGGGACCTAACTCAAGGAGACTTCCAAGGAAGCTTCCATGTGTGCATCAAGTAAGGAAGTTTTTTTAAAAAACATTCCTAACTAAAAGTTGACTATGACTTAACTGAAACTTAACTAAAAGTTAATTCGAATTCAAGTAAGAGTCAATTAAGAATTAAATGGAGTTAATTAAGATTTAATTGGAAATTAACTAGGATTTAGCTAAAAGTTAATTGGGGGTTCATTCACAGTAAAAGGAGCCATGGGCACTAAAGTCGGAATCCTTACCAAGGATTGCATTTTACACGTGTCCTACATGGATTAGTTTATTAAATAGCAAAATCATATTTTAAATGTATTTTTTGGGATTAAATATCAATATTGTGACCAAACATGACCCATATTATAATAAATATTGTTTTTTTTGCATGAGGACCTAGATTATAGTCAAATGTACACTTTTTTTTAAAACCATGATTACAAATTTTGAACCTTTTGAACCATTAAGGACATTTAAAATCAAAATTAACAACATTCATTCAAAGGATTCAATGCATGTGCATTTAAACATATAAACACATGTGGCCTTTTTTATGAAATATATTAGAGCCCATAATAAAATTGAAAACATTTGGTGAACATTTGAATAATAAAAACCACGTTCAAATTTTATAGTCCTTAAAAGAACCCTATCACTAAGTGTTTTGTGTATGACAAAGGATTCTAATAACATAATGAAATGACTCCAAACTTGTACGATATCAATTTCATGAATAATTAATTATTGGTGATTTTTCAAAGTAGTAGAGATGCAATTTTCACAAATCAACAAGTGATTTGGCTCTTTTTACTGTGAATGGACCTTGGGGGTTAACTAGGAGTTAATTAAAACTCAACTTGGAGTTAACTAGAATTTAATTAGGATTTAATTAAGAGTTAATTTGGACTTAATTAAGAGTTAACTACGATTTAATTGAAAGTTAATTAAAACTTAACTAAGAATTATGGATGGACATTATGGATGAATTCCATCCATTGGAAGATGGTGTTTAATGTTTGCATCTGTCACATTATCATAAAATAAGTTACAGGAATGTTATTTTAATATGTTTGAGGAGGAAACCTTGAACATTAACCAAAAATACTACATGTTGGTGAGGTCATGTCACTTGAGATGTTAGATTTCAATAATGATTTCCAAGGGTTGCATCACTAGAAGAAAAATAATTTTCTTACAATTGGCCTATGCAACTATGTTTTAGTTGCTTACATCATATGTAATTAAAAATCTTTTAATTGTTTGGGACAAGTCACATGCATCTTTAGTTGTAATAATGAAAAAAATTAAAGTCAACATATATAGTTCCATGATTTATATGCAAAACGTATGGTCTATGCGATTACCATGCAACTAGCATGTGATTATAAATGGGCACAAAAATAACCAAATATACAAGATTTTCTAAACCAAAATGAGAACATAAATGGGTCCAAACATGATTAGGGTACCTCTTTTGAAACATAAGGACTCATTTCTAAGACTCCCAAATTCAATTTTTTCTTCACTTTTCCCATGACTTGTTTATATTTCAATATTTTTTCATGTCAAATGAAATAATTTTGTTCCAAATTTTATGTAAGCTTCTAAATTATTTATTGTTTTCACTTATGAAAGTAATGATAATAAAATTTATCTAATATGGGCCATGTTCTATCAATGGCCCACAGTTTCTAGAAATTTGACTTTAAAAAAAAAAAACATTACGATAAGACATTTGGTCCTTGTCACATTTATACATTTAATACACATTAGTGTCAAGGACACGAATAACCATAAGAACAAAAGCTAAAGGAAGGGTTTAAGTTTAACTTTCAAATAAGGAACAAAACAAGATTATGTGATTCAAAAATAAAAACATAAGAACTAATAACAAGAAAATAAAGTGTGTAAGATAAACATGAAAACATATATTTATTATGGTAACATATGGAAACATGAACATGAGAAGAACATAACAAGGCTATGGTGCAAGATGATGCTTAAGACCAGTGTTGAACATATTAAAAGAAATGAGGGGTCCTATTCTTATTTATATCCTTTTGGGGACTTAACTCAAAGAAGTTTCCAAGGAAGCTTCTATGTGTGCATCAAGTAAAAAAAACTTTTTGAGAAGCTTCTTGAAAACCTTTTTACCTAATAATCAACTATGAGTTAACTAAAACTTAACTGGGATTTAATTCGAAATTGATTGGGAATTAATTAGGAATTAATTTGAACTTAACTAGAATTTAATTGAGACTTAATTCAGATTTATTTGAAAGTTAATTAAAATTTAATTGGAAGTGAACTACAATTTAATTATGAGCTAATTGAAGGTGAACTAAAACTAAATTAATAATTAGGTACAAGTTCACTACAAGTCATTGATGAACATTCAAATGAATGAACCTCGTGGCATTACCATATGTGACAATTAGCATATAAGGTGTTTGTAGTAAAAAATTCGTGCCAAAAAAAATTGTTTAGACATTCCTTATGAGTCCCTAAACCTTTTTTTCTCATGAGACAAAGTCTTATATATTTTTCAAGGACTTGGTAAGAATCCTTAAACTTATTCAAATTTGACATTCTATGCATAAAATAATACCTTTGTAATGTATCTATCTATGAATAAATTCAAATTTTCAATATGAATGTGTCATTAAATTTTAATAACATGTTTAAATGAGGGGGTCTAATGAATGTAAAATGATATAGTCCTTTTGGGTACCCCATCCATAATTGACCCGATAAGCTTATTTCCAAAGTCAAATTACAAAACAAGAAAAACAAGAATAAGAACATGACATGTGTAAAAAAATAATTCAACGAGATTTTATTCTAAGGATGAAACAAGATTAGAACAAGGTTGTGATAAGAAAACATATTCAAAATTGGTGTTGAATAAATCATAAGGTAATTCAAGGTCCTACTTCAATTTATACCACTTGGGAACCTAATTTAAGGAAGTTTCCATAAAAGATTTGTCCCCATATGTGACTTGTGACTACTTATGTGTGGCCCATGATTGGATTAAAAGTGAATTAAGAGTGAATTAACAATTAACTAAAAATGAACTGAATTGACAATATTAATAATTAACTAAAGGTGAATTAACATTTAATTAATGGTGAACTAATAGTTAATTAAGAACAAACTAAATTCACAACTAACTAAAAGTGAATTCATAATGAATTAAAACTGTACATGATGCTAGCAATGATGTTAGCAATGACATTCATGATAGTGACAAAATTAGTTGGACCCCACATTATGCCATGTGTACAACTAAAAAAATTGTCAATATGACATGTGGCATGTTTATTCACCTAGGGAGACCTAGCTTAAACTAATGAGGTGTAGTCTTTAGCAAATTAAAAAGGGACACATGGTAGTTTGTGGGTTTAATTTTAATCAAATTATAAGGAAACATGTGGCAATTTAATGGTAGTTTAGAAAAGCATGGGGTACTTAAACCTAGTCCACATAGGTAGGTTAGTAGGTTGGCCTATTCATTTATCTACCTAACCTAGCCTTTTCTATTTACACTAAGTAGGTAGGTTTATGTTAAATAAATAGGTCTACATTAGGTAAGTAACTAAGTATGCCTATGTTAGGAAGCAGGTTAGGTTTTTCAATCCTATTTTATTTCAAGTTTATCCTTTAAAGGTCAAGCTTATTTAATTGGCTCATCCCAAATGGCATTTAGTTTTTAATTTTTGGGGTGTATTTTCAGTGTTTTAGTGCATTTATTTATATAGGTTCCATACTTGAAAGCAAAGAAAAAACTATGGCATAATTTTTTGGTTGCAATCTAATTGCATGTACTAACAATTACGTACTAACTAATAATTATTAATTAACTACCTATGTTAGGTTAGGCTAAATTAAGTTAGGTACCTAAGTTAGATTTACTCATAACTATATCCAATATTATAGGTGTGGCTAGTAGCTAGCCTTGTAAGTTATATTATTCTTATTATTATTATCTCACTTGTTATAGCTATTTATTAATTATGATAATTTCAATATGTATTGTAGTCTTTTAATAATAATTAATGTCATAATATTAAATATAATATAATATAATAGTTTTACTACACTCATTATTTAATAATAATAATAATAATTATTAAATTGATAATGTAGCGAGTGGTTAGTTATTTTGTCATTATTACTTTTCTTATTATTTCACTTTTTATAGCTCTTATTACCAATTTTCAGATTTCAAATATAAATTTTAAAGTTGAAATACATTTTTCAATTTTAAATTTGAAATATCCACTTTTAAATCAAAATTTCAAATTTCAAATTGACATATTCATTTTTAGACTCAATTAATAATTTTCAAAATTGAAATAATTAATTTCTAGATTCGAATAAAATAATTTAGAATTGAAATATCCATGTACAGATTCAAATAATTTTTTCAAATTCAAATATATATTTAAAAAAGTTAAATTTTTTTTTTCAGATTTCAAATATCAAATTACAATTTTTAGATTCAATTAACAATTATCAAAATTGAGATGTCAATTTTCAGATTCAAATAACAAATTTCAGATCTCAAATATCAAATTTCAAATTCAAATAACAATTTTCAAATACAAATAGCAGTTTTCAGAATTGAAATATCGATTTTTAGATTCAAATAAAAATATTCAAATCTCAAATATCAATTTTCAAATTCAAATAACAATTATGAAAACTGAAATATCAATTTTGAGATTGAAATACTAATTTTCAGAACTCAAATGCTGATTTTCAAAATACAAATTACATTTTTGAAATTGAAATAATTAAAAAAAATTTGAAATAGTAATTTTCAGATTCAAAAATCCTAACATTGGAGTTGATGCTAGATAAATTTGCAAAAACTAATAAGGTGTTTCAATTTAGGATGCCAACATCTTGTTTGGCAATCCTTCATCATTGTCATCCCTATGTACAAGCATTGGACTTTATGCACTTTGATGCTATCAAAAAGCTCAACTTTGGGCAATTCAACAAGCTCTTGTAAAACTTGTTTGTTCATGATGAAGCACCACTAGGAATTATAGGCCAATTGTGAGTTATTTACACCATGATCATACAAATGAATGAAAACATGAAAAAAAATTAAACAAGATAGCCCACAAGTACAACAATTACTTTCAAATCTTATTGACATGTTCTCATTCTCACAAAAGAAAACAATTGTTTCTTGCACATGGCAAGTGCATTGTTGAATTGATGGTGAAGACATTTTTGGGCAAAACATGTATGTAAATCTCTTTATCCCTTAATCTTTGTCTTTATTTTTGACTTTGTGTTTGTCCTACAAGTATAGACTCACTGGATCACAAAAACTTGGACACAAAAACAACATTCATGGGTGAATTGTTTCTTT
>Ga0209208_10011729_pt1 | contig 11194 bp, 11 predicted proteins | sample S1TSphfallax_3_FD_187694 | JGI IMG/M metagenome (GOLD analysis project Ga0209208, IMG submission 187694) | Host-associated microbial communities from peat moss isolated from Minnesota, USA - S1T2_Fd - Sphagnum fallax MG (SPAdes) (version 2) | ecosystem: Host-associated > Plants > Peat moss >... | reverse complement strand
AGGCAAAAATATGAAGGATCATTTTTTAAAAATTTACTTGCATATCTTGTTTGTAGCCAAATTTGGCTAAACGCGTCCGTCCTTACGGAGGATGATCGCCACCTCAGCTACATGACGAAAACGACCCGCCAATGAGAAAAAGGCGGGAAGAAAATTTGAAACAAGGAAGCGGAAATTTCGCAGAAGATGAAGGGTTTCTTCTTCCGTACCGTACGCCTTTCGTAAAGCGCTGGAGCTAGCGTCTTCCGACGCAGAATTCTTCGTGTTCAATTTCGGCGAGGAATCTGCTGCTGGAAAATATGCTCTCTCTTTCTCTCTCTCCTCTTTGACGCTCCACAAGGGACGCACGCTAAAAGACTAGCAGGAGCATTGATTCTGCTCTGGTGGTTGCGTTCGAACTCGAGCTGCTATCGTCAAACCTGAGAGGTAACTGCTAGCAGAATTTGTTAGAATTTCAACTCGTTGGGTGACAAACCAGGGAAAGCGAAGAACGGAGTGAAGACGAGAACTGAACACCAGATTTTTAGGTGGCCTTTTAAATCCTTTCAACCAAGAAAGAATCGAAAGATCATCACCTTGAACTTTGTGAGAAAAAGGAAAACGGCAGATCAATCTTGTTGGTTGGTGGTGTGTGTGTCCTTCACCTGTTTCTTTCCACGTAGCAAGCATCTCTCTCCCTGCAAAATCCTCTTGTTGAAACCCTAAAGTCCACACACACTTCCACCCTTAAACCCTAAAACCTGAGCACACCAGCTGAATGTTTTTGGAACTTCGTATGCAGTAGTACCGGCTAAACTTTGGAAATAAGGTTGTGTTTTTGGAGGAAGTCTTGGATCCCATTTCATTATTAGTGGGACAAGGAGCAAATTCTTGTAATATTGAAAACAGAGTAGTAATTAACCTTTGTCTGGGATGTGGTGTAGTAGGTTTAGGAAGCGATGGTTGACACGCAGTTGAGCCAAGTGGTTTTCTGCAGGGTACTGACATTTGTAGTCATGGTCACCAGCATACCTTAAATTTGCATTCCAGCCTAGGAGCGAACTGCTACAAGGTAACCAGACTCTGTCTTGAGAGCGTCATGCATATGTAGGCAACATGTGATTTACTGTCTGTACAATAAAAAAAGAACTTACGATCTTGTCAGGATTGAGGTCATTGAATTCAGAGGGCTAGGTTCTGAAAATCTCTGTACTGGAAGTGGAATCTTGTGAATTGAGGATATCTGTGAGGCTCTCAGCTTTTTGATGCGCTGGGAGAAGATGGGTGTGAGGTAAGCATCAGGACACAAATTTGGAAACCAGGCTTATATGTAGTGTATTTCAATCCCTCAACCTCAGATGCCAGGTCCACTGAGGGTATGTCAGTGCTGCAGTTAAGAATGGTAAGTATGTTACACTTGTTAAGGATGTTCATGAGTTGATGAAGGCTAGTGAGCTTGTCAAGGATGACTGCAAGGGATTGGACCTCAATCAATGACTTCAGAAAAACTGAGGCCAAGCTAAAGGTCTCATTTGACATCCTTGCTACTGCTTTGTGTGTTGAATTATTGTCTTTCTTGTCACCTGGTCATTGGCATGCTCAATGTTGGTTGCTGTCATATAGGCAGCTCTTGATTACCAGGATCAGAAGAGTTTTCTGAAGATATGGAAATATTTCCTAATGCTACTACTGATAAGTTCCCTGTTGGAGGAATTGGTCCCAAGGGTGCTGTTTTTCTTTTGACAAAGGATGTATCTTGATCTAGAGAGGTCAAACTTGCAATCTGAAACTGCTGAACAGATTGATGCCAAGAAACTGTCTCAAGTGACTTTTGTCCGAGGAGGGCAAGGAAATTTTACATAATGCTCTCCAGAATGACAGTGATGGAATATTTGATTCTCAAGGAAGAAAGTAACAAAGGGCTTGCAGAAGTTTTTGAATTCGTGAATCTAGAGTTGTGAAAGTTGTGCATTGTCTAGGGTTTAAGATTCATTGTTTTATGGTTCAGGGTTCACAACTCAGTGTCCATGGTTGAGCTCACATTTTAGGGTCCTCCCCACAAATTTTGGACTCACAATCATGTGCTGTCCTCCTTTTTCACTTCCTGGTGTCATCCTTCAGATTTCAAACACTTGCCTGGGATATGATTGCCTCTGAGGAACAAAACACACATTGGACTCTCAAAATGTGGTAGCACCTCACTGAGAATGATCCAGCAGCAAACAAATCCAATCCACAAATCCAGTCTTGCACTGGATCCTGAAGCTGTAGTAGATGCACCCATTCTTGTTGAGGGCATGAAATGAAGCAATTGATGTTTGTGTGCAGATAATGTAAGTGTACCTAGTCTTCTCTCTCAGAATTGTTTGAAACTCCCTGTTCTTGTTGCTGAAATTCAAACTGGATTTTCAAAATACTATCTGATGATGACGATGACAAAAAAATCTGGTGGGTTTTGAAATTATGATTGATGATGATTGCATCTGTTGTTGAATCTGGTGATTTTGAACACTCTGCAGCAATGAATCTGTTGTTGATTGGGTGATCTTGAACACTCTCTGGTGATGAATCTGGTTGTTGAATTTTGGTGATCTTGAAAACTATCTGGTGATGAAGCTGTTGTCAATGATGGTGATCTTGAAGAGAGATTCTCTGTCGATGAGTCTGGTGCCAAATCAAATGTTGAATCTGGCAATTTTGAAAACTCTCTGGTGATGACTTTGAAAACTCTGGTGTTGAATCTGGTGTTGAATCTGGCAATCTTGAAACTCTCTGTAGTGATGAATCTGATTCCGACCTTTTGTCCAGACAGACAATGTCCAGAGATGCAAAATGCAAAAGAGTTGTTCAAGAATGTAAGCGGCAGCAGCAGCAGCACGTAAGGTGCACAAGAGCTTTACGAGAAATAATCAGCTACGGTATGTAGAGTGCGCAAGGGTTTTTTGAGAAGAAAGTAGCAGCAGCAAGTCGAGGGCAAATTGAGAGTGGAATGACTCAAAGGCAAAACAAATAATTTTCTGTTCTACAAAACAAATAAGGAAATTTCTGGAATTTCGAGGGTTGGAACTGCGAGAGAACCGTCTCATAGATTGGCCGCACACATGCAGCAGCGCAGCAAAGAATGGCAACCAAAACAACCACACGAAAAGAAGAGCTCAGAAAACTAACAAGTGTAAAAATTTGCGCCCCGCGTCGTCGTCTCCTCTCTCGACACATTTCGCAAGTCTTCGTCCATTTGACTTCCCACTTTTGGATGGCGATCTGTTTGTTCACCCTTTGTGATTTCCGCAAATTCCCCCTTTTATTGTCATCATCATCGGTGCTGGTGGCGTGGTCTAGGTTTTGCCACTGACTGCCTTCGTCCGAGTGTCTTTTTTCTTTCCCCTTTCTTTTCCTCTGCGTCGGCGCTGCTGCAGGCGGCCGCAAACCAAACCAACTCTCTAAGAAACAGAAACAAACAAAGAAACAAACGAAGAAGCTGCACTGTTGTTTTTTTTTCCCGTGCGATCTGCTGCTGCGAATGAGAAATCGGCTTCTTCGTCGTTGTCCCGCACTTCATCAGATCGTGGCACGTTTGTTTGCTGCGTCCTCTCTCTGTCCCTGTCTCTTCCTTGGATACCGGTATTTATCTTTCTCTTCATCGCGGATTACTCGTGTTGTCATTAGCGGCTTCCACACGCACCATCACGACCAGTAGTAGTGTCCGTTGATGCTCGCTCCCCTCCATCACTCCCACGTTTGTTTGTTTGTCTGAGCATGTTTCTGGAAACTTCTAGAACGAAACGATCTGTCTGTCTGTCTGTGTGCAGGAGGAGGTGTGGTTGAACAACCATCATCGTCTCTGTCTCACCGATCGATCGTCAAGACGTGTTGCTTTGCAAATGTAGCTCGTTATCGTTGATGTTCTGATTGATTTGTAGTTTTTTTTCCCTTCTCAAGAGTTTAGGTAGTGTGCAGGTGTCATCATCAGCAGCATCATCAGCGTCTGTCGTCGTCGTCTTATTCTTCTTCGCGATTTGTTTTTCCGCTTTCTTCTCTACGCTCTCGTCTTCTCTCTCCCTATGATGATCCTATTTCTGCAACAGTAATAAGGCTACTACTCTCGCGGGCAGATTTGCATGCAAAACCAACAACAATCATGGATGCTTGCGGCGGCGTCGCTTCAGTCTTCCTCTTCGTCTGACGACTACGTGACACGGAAACAAACAATCCCCTCCGCCCCGCGCGCCCGCTCGCCTAGCCGCTAAACAAACGCTTGTAAGTACATACTCCTCCGCCGCAGCCGCAGTGAGTGAACGTCCGTCTGTCCGTCCGTCCGTCCGTCGTGTGGGATTCAAATCTTTTGCGTAGGGAAGTGTGTACGGCAGTAGCAGCTTCTGTTTCTTCAGCTGGAGCGTTATGCCACCGATATGGTGAATGTCCGATGCAAGCGCGCAGCGGCATTTGCTCAGAAGGAGTGTCGTGCAAGCAGCAGCAAGCAGCAGCAGGTAAGAAGATGCAATCAATTTTGTGAGGAGAAGATCACAATTAGACACGTTTGTGTTTCCATTTTGCTTCTGCAATTCAAGGGAAAGCTCGTTCTTTGATCGTCTTCTTCCTGCTTCTGCTGGTGCTGTGCCTTTTCTTCCATCGATCATCTGGCTGGTTTCGATTGTGTACAAAACAAGCCAGAAAATTTTATGAGCCGATGAGAGGCGATCGCCGCGGTGTAGGCGGCTGCTGGAGCTTCTCACATCATCGTCGTCTCTCTCTGTCTCTGTGTTGTTGTAAATGGCAGCCGCTGATGAGGGCGTGGCGTTCTCGAGGCTAGTGAAAAGAGCTCTTCCCTGCAAGAGGTTGCAACTTGAAAGCGGTGGAGAAGACGAGAGGAAATGGAGCAGGACGATGAAGAATTCGAGCAGCTGCTGTGTGAAATTCCGCACGTTACGTCCACGAACCCGGTTGTCGATGTTCCCAGGGCGACTTCCGCGCCTCCGCATCTGGAAGAGCTGCAGCGCGTGCATGGATCGGAGATAGAGGAAGGTTCTTCTATCGGCATGCACGAAGATGAGGCTCTTCCTGCTGTGAAACCCTTCGTAGACATCCGTTGCGATGAGCATTACGAAAGCTTTTATAGGTCTTATGCCGGTGTGAAGAAGCTCCCTCCTCCTATGGACAACCGCACTCTCTACAGCGACCTTCCTGTACTACTCTCTCCCAAATCCTCTTCTTCTTCTTCTGGTTCTTCTGCTACCCACATCTCTCCCTTTCTTGCGGAACTTACCCTGGATGGCAATCCTGGTGGCGGCGGCCACCAGCGGAAGCAGCATCGACTGGATATGCAGAGGAAACAACATCAGCTCACCTCTCTTCAACATCAACTACAACCACAACAAGCACAGCAGCAACAGCGGGAGCCATCTCCGAGCTTTCAAGCCCCTGGAGCTCACCAGTATGAGGGGGTGCCTTCTTCTCAAAACGATAGGTCCTCCTCCTCTGATCATCATTTGACAGCAGCTTTTGGAAACCTCAGCTTTGAGGAAGGGAGTAGCATTTTGTTGCAATCCTTGATTGATGACAACACAGGGGGGGACAACAGAGCTATTCTTAGCAATGGGTCTGTTTGTGGCAGAGGTAGTAGTGCGGTGGTACAGCATCCTCTCTCTAATGGACATGGCCTAGCAGGGTCAAATGGATTGTATTCGCACTTGGATGTTTATGGCACAGGATCTTCTGCCCCTTCGTATGAGTTTTATGCATCCAGATCATCCCCTTCCCCGGATCTCTTTACAGGTAAGCCTGTAGTGAATATGAATGGACTGCGGAATGGAAGCAGCTGCTATGATGGAATGGTTAGTGATTATGCAGAGGCTGTTGCAACACAAGCTTTTAAAAAAGCAATGAGGCAGCAGAATTCTCCAGGAGGGGGCTATGGGTCTGGAGGAGCTGGTGCTGCTGCTGGTTCTCAGTATCACCAGCAGCTGGAGGTTGTGGCAGCTACCCTGCAAGCTGCAACAAGAAACCCATCTGCTGTTGCATCTGGAAACATATTGCCCTCAAGCCAGTTGCAAAAGCAAATTCTGTATGACTACAATGACATGGATTATTTTGCAGCTCAGCAGCTTGTTGAAGCTCAGGCCCAAGCACAGGCAACTGCAACAGCAGCACAATATGCACATTTGGAGGAACAGCAACAGCAGCATCGCTTGTATGTCCAGCAACAGCTCATGGAGCGCCAGAAACAGATCCAGCTGCTTGCAAATCTTCAAGCTCAAGTCAATGGAAGACCAGGTGGGGGGGGTACTTACCCCAGTGCTGGCAGCATGCCCATTCGAGGCTCAAGAAATGCCTCTGCCCTGCAGCAACTTGGATTTGCTGCTGCTGCAAATGCGCAGAACAATCAAGCTTTGGAACGGAAGCTGAGGCTTCAGCAAGCTCTGAATCCCCCTGATGTGGTTTGGGGTTCAAACACAGAAATATCAGAGTTGGGGTTCTCTGACAATTCTTGCAGAACTCCAACTGTGGGCAGTGTTTGCAGATACTACCTCCAGGGTTTTTGCAGTCGCAGTGAAGCCTGCCCTTTCTTGCATTCCCCTTTACATGGGACCAAAGCAGTGTCCCATACCACTCCTGTAGCTGTGAAGGAGGCTTCCCGTTCCACTGCGGTGCGGGATGGGAGGTTGCCTCCATATCCTGATAAGATTCTTCGTCGAAATACTCGAGCAAGCCATTCTGGGAAGACAAATTCCTTTTCTCCTGTGGCAGGCGCTCAAAGAATAGGTGACATGGTGGTATCAAATGGTCATGGACATGGCTATCTGAATGGGCATTGTTCTTCTGGATCAGGTCATATTTCACCAACAGACCTTTCTGATACACTTGCACACCCACAATTGAGAATCCAGGATCACATGGAGTTTGATGTTGGACGGCTCATGACACCCCACAGCTTACAGCAGCAGCAGCCCCCCAAGTACACAACACTTGAAGAGGTTGAGGGCCACATCTATCTCATAGCAAAAGATCAGCATGGATGCAGATTTTTGCAGAAGAAGTTTGATGAGGGAGGCCCTAAGGATGTGGAGAAGATTTTTCATGAGATTATCAGCCACATTACAGAGTTGATGAAGGATCCTTTTGGAAACTATTTGGTGCAAAAGCTGCTCGAGGTTTGTGATGAAAAGCAGCGTATGGAGATTCTACATTCTGTCACCATGGATGGGGAACTTGTCAGGATTTCCTTGAATATGCATGGGTAGGTGTTATTTCTGTGAATGAAGAATTGGTTTCTATGTGAGGCTTAAGGAACTCATGTAGAACACACCTGACTATGGTTTTTTGTGAGAATATGGTCAGTTTGAAACTTGGATTTCACAGCCCCTCCATTGCTTAACTTGGACCTTTGGGGGCAGTCGGCACCATTTTTTTAGGGTTTTTAAAGTGCACACCTGGTCGATAGTTGACAGTATTAGAGAGTTGATCTGTAAGCAATTTTTGGAGGTGTCTCACAGGGTGCTCTCTGTGGTGTGGTGACTCGATGTTTTGACAGTCCATGTTGGCATGAAGATTTTGAGGTTCTGTTATTGTTGCAACATTGGTGCTCTTGAACTTGCAATGCACTTCTTGGTATGGGCTACCAAGAAATAAGTGCAATTTGTGATCAAAACTGACATAAGTATGTGGAACCCTGAGTCACCCTAAAGGAACTTTTTATTCTACAGGACAAGAGCAGTGCAGAAGCTCATCGAGACATTGAAGTCACCAGAGCAGGTAGCAATGGTCATCACAGCTCTTTCCGATGGTGTGGTTGAGTTAATCAAGGACTTGAATGGAAATCATGTGGTCCAGCGTTGTCTTCAGAAACTCAGTCATGAGGACAGCCAGGTATGCAGGTTCTAAAACATTCATGATTCAATCACAGTTGTGGATGTCAGGATATCCATGGAGATGGTATTCAATTTTCCAATGATGTCATTCCATGTGTGTATGTCTTGAGATTGGTTCTGTAGCCAGTGACCCAAATCCTGGATGATACTTTTGGCTAACTAATAAGAGCTAGGGTCTCTTTACTGGCTGGCACTGCAGTTTATATTTGATGCAGCTGCATTGCACTGTGTGGAGATAGCTACACATCGCCATGGGTGCTGTGTTATGCAGCGCTGTGTTGACTTTGCATTAGATCATCAGAGGCAACGTCTAGTGGCTGAAGTTGCTGCAAACGCTCTTACTCTCTCACAAGATCCTTATGGGTAAGTTTGAAGTTGAGCATGGAGGAAAAATGACAATACTGAGGATTTTTTTGGTTCTGTCTTGAGACACAGTGCCATCTGTGCATACTTTATGGTTGAATTCAAGTAGAACATGATAATCTCAAAGAGTACAATGGTGGTGTGTTCTGTACACATCTTCTGACACACATGTGCTGGACTGCAGCAACTACGTGGTGCAATACATCTTGGATCTCAAAACAGCATGGTCATCAACTGAGGTAATGGCAAGGCTGGAAGGGAACTATGCTTTCTTGTCCATGCAAAAGTTCAGCAGCAATGTGGTGGAGAAATGTTTGAAGCTTGGAGTTGAGGAGCCACGCTCCCGTCTAGTCCGGGAGCTGATGACTAGCCCACATTTAGGCCAGCTACTTCAGGACCAGTATGCAAATTATGTCATCCAGTCTGCTCTTTCTGTATGCAAGGTACTTACCCTTTCTGCTGACTCAAAAAAACTGTTTGACAGCACTGTTTTGCATCACAATTTGTTGTTATGACTTCTTACATGCTTGTATACAGTGTCAGGTTAGTTGATTTCACTGGCTGACATGAACTTTACCTTCTGCTGTTTTCTCAGCAGTGATTCCTCTTCTACATATTAATATCTTTGGCCATCCTTCTCTTCTCAAGTCCATTTGTGGTTCTGGCTCAGTTGTGATTGCAATGTGTTGTAGCTGAAGTGTGACTTGGTTCCAAGTAACTTCAGCTTTTTGTATTGAAAGGAGCTCAATTCTTCTCAACTTGTATTTTTCTTTGATTGCAGCAGGGTGCTTTACACAGTGGGCTGGTTGATGCAATACGACCACATCTTCCTGCCTTGCGTAATAGCCCCTATGGAAAGCGGATTTTGTCACGCACAAATCCAAAGAAATGAAATGTTGCTTGCGTGTGAAGTTTTTGTGTCATTGGTGATTTACAGGCGCACTATGACAGAAGGTGGATGATAAGAGGCTGAGCAGTTTTTTGTAGAGGAGGCAAAGGCATTATTTCTCAAGCTTGTGGTATAGCTTGTCCAGTTGCACTCACTGTATGGACCATTTAGTACTCACTGTAGCATGAAGAGGATTGTACAAATGAAGGTTATGAGGGGTCAGGCATCAAAGGGCAGCAAGTATCTTTCCGTTAAAGGAGCTTCACTATCTGGTGAACTGTGTTTAGAGTGAGATTATGGGGGTGGAAAAAAAAAGCAAAACAGCCCTTCCAGTCATATTATTCATGGGCTACTACTACTGTGACCATGCACCAAGACTTGCAAAGCAACTCTTGGAAGCTAGTGTGGACTAACAGAGGATGGTTATTATTTCTGATCGAGTTTGAAGGGACAGAATCCATGTTGGATGCATATGAAGCTAATGTTCCCTTCTGGTCTATCAGATAATTACACACATAGGGAGCATAATCAGAAGAAACAATAGAAATCAACGCAGCAGTTAGTGAAAAAATACACCATACTGTTAGTTCCTTTCACAATGACTGGGTGTGATCAATAGCCAGGTTGTATCATAGCGATGCAATGATCAAGTTTACTGTAGCCAGGTTGTACCAAGTGCCAATTTTCTTCTGGCTATAATGGAACGTGGAAAGTAGTTCATATGCAGACTCTGACTCAAGCCCCACTATTGAGGAAGTGAGTGGTTCAAGGGGCTGATTTGATGGAGACGAAGCGTCAAAGAACCAGTGGTTACTCTTGTACTATTGGAACATTCATTCAGCAGCAAAGTTCTGATTCCTTGCCTGCCCAGGTAAAATGCCCAAGGTATGTATGGTGTAACAGTTGGGGTTATATGGGTCTAGGGTTGGAGTTTTTTTGTACCCTAATGCTATTTACAGTGCATATATGGTAGGTCAAAAGCATGAGACCATGGTTGTAACTTGTAACCAGGTGAACTGCATCAATCGCATAAGGCTTACCTTTTACAAGCCTTGTTTGTTTCTCCAGAAAATCCACTCACTTGAGGTGACATAAACCTCGCTAAACCTCTCTAGCGTTGTGTAGCAAGCATCAAAGTTGTTGTCTGGACTCCAATGGTGAACCAAAAAAAACTGTTTATTGGTTTTGGCCCTTTCTGGTGTATTGTGGTCCATTGAAATGCCAAAAAGTGTAAATCCAAGTTTGTTTTGAAGCACCATACTTTATTACAAAGTGAAAGCAAACCTGCAATTTATTTAGCACGAGCTTCACTCTTGTGTTTCATTATTCTTTTTCTAAAAAGTTTTGGAAAGATAAGTTCGACACTTCAGAAATGAATGATGGAGTGACCTAACAAATGGGGTTTGAGTATGATGGGCAAATGGATGTTTGTGGTGAGTGTAATAAACAACAAAGCAGCCAAAAAGGACATCATCAAGTGTAGTGAAACAGACATAGCTTCAATGTGGTGTAAATATGTGTAAATATAGTATTCTAAGCTTGTATTATTATGCTTTTAAAGACATTTTAAAACATAATATATCTTATTTTAAGTTTATATTATATATTTTAAGACAAATATATCAATGGTGTGATTTATGAGGAATAAACAAGGTACATTGTGTATCTAACATCATCTTTAGCAAGTCCTTTCAAGTGTATGCAATTGAACTAAAAGTAACATACAAAATGCTATCTTGATAATTTGGGCAATTGTTTTTTTGTCTGATATATTTAGGCGGTTTTTTTTTGGGAATGTGATAAGAAAATGAACTCCCAATGATTTTAATGTATAGAAGATAAATATTTGTTAAAATCTACACTAGTGCAATAAAAGAATTCTATTTCGCAAATTGACCAAAAATTGTCAATTATCTCATTTAACAATGTTCAAAATATTCATACTTTTACAAGGTGGCAATTGTCCATAAACTGAGCTAGCCAAATTTGGCTATTAACAAAATATGAAAAGAAAAAACTTGAAAATCCTTATGTATTATTTTTTTGGTTGCCTACTTGAACCATGTATCCGAATCTGGCAATTTTTGAAGGTTTTTTG
>Ga0209208_10011728_pt1 | contig 11194 bp, 10 predicted proteins | sample S1TSphfallax_3_FD_187694 | JGI IMG/M metagenome (GOLD analysis project Ga0209208, IMG submission 187694) | Host-associated microbial communities from peat moss isolated from Minnesota, USA - S1T2_Fd - Sphagnum fallax MG (SPAdes) (version 2) | ecosystem: Host-associated > Plants > Peat moss >... | reverse complement strand
CCCCCATGTTCATTATGTTTATGCATAAACAACTTTTACATATGGGCCTATTAAGACCATAATATTGAATATAGATTACGCAAAAAATTATAATTTTTTGATGAAAATGTATATTGATGGTTTGAATTGCATGATTTTTCAAGTTTGTAAATGACCTCTATACAATTCATACACACAAAGCAAAGGTTAGATGATGGCTTTTTTTTGTTCAAGTTCAAGGCCATTTGCAAAAATATTTGTGCAATTAGCATATTTGAATTCCTCACATCTTTTTCCCATAACAAATTTATGAGCATTTGAGGTTCCTCAAACCTATATTGGTTTCATGTTTCAAACACATTCTCCAATTAATTCTTGTTCAAGTCTTCTTCCAAAACTCCATCTTGTTTTAATTAGGTTTCCATTAATTGGACAACTTTCCGATTAGAGCATAATATGGTTATATGGTTTAACATGTATGTCAAACCTTGTAGTCTAATGTTGGAGATAGTGTGGAGGGAAATGACTCTTCTATGTTAATTGTTATTAGGGTTAGGTTTGTATTTGAGGTAACTATTTGTTCACCTTAATGTTAATTGTTTGTTAATTTCCTATGTAGTAGCTACTACTTGTGTTGGGCTTCTTCTAATGGTAATGGTGACATTTTTTTAGAAGGAGCTTGTTAATGATGATGTGCAATGATATATGAAAAAAGGTGGTTAGTGTAATTTTGAACCAAAACCAAGTTAAAGGTTCACCATGCATTCAAGTGAACCTCACCACCACCTCAACTCCTAAGGAATGCACATAATTTGGTTATAATATATTTCATAAACCCATACGTGATGACATTCAAATGACAAATATAAAAAAAATCATTTTCTCAAAATTGTGATTTATTTTGGTGGTTCATAGCTTTATAAAAATTTGAGTATTTAAAATTTGTGAGACCATTTTCTTATCAAACTTGTTAAACAAATTTTAGTCGTCTAGACATTGCCCTAAATATTCAAAATGCTTCAAAAGTTCCAACTCCTAAAATATGAATGCAACCTAAAGTTTTGAATTTTTTTTTTGAAACAAATCCACATAGGAATGTGTTTCACTTCCTTTTATTCATGTTGTGCCCTTTGGTCCTATTTTCAATCATTTTAACTTGTGTTATCCAACCTTAGTCATGACCTTGAAGCTAAGTTTGCAACATTGGTTAGTTTTGTTATTTTTAATCAAATCAGATTTTTGAAACACAACATTTTTATTAGGTGACACCTTCAAAATAAAGGTGAACTTATTATTTAACACAAATAAACATATGAAGGTCATAAATTTGAAATCACGGAAAAAAATATTTGGAATATTGGTAAATTATTGAATCACTTTTGTAGAAAGAAAAAAAATTGTTTACTTTTCTACATGAATAAAAAAAGTTCATGATTATTTTTTTTTCAAAATTGAAATTTATGTGAAATCCATTTCCTTTTCAAAATGTTTATTAAGTTTCACTTATTTATATTTTTGAAAAGGCAATGGACTTTTGCAAGTAGAAAATACTTCGTCCAAATAAATATTCAATCAATAATTTTCTTATTCAAATAAAGTTAATTTTGTTTGAAGAACGTTTGTTCTTATTCATACAAGTTTAATTTTTTGCTTAAACAACATTTTTTGTGTGTCATCCAATATATTTTTCAAAAACCTTCAAAAAAAGATTTGGTGAATTTTTTTTTACCTTAGATGGACTTGCAAACAAATCAAAATCTTCTAGTGCACACATGACACGCTTTGGTATGTACAACTATATTTTAAGCACATGTTTGAAACAAACATTATTCAAAAACAAACATTAAGGGGTATGAATGAAAAGTATAATCAAGTGGGTGAAATTGAATAGCTATGATTTTGCAACAAAGTTCCTTGAAATAAACAACATTTTGTCTTTGTTTGTGCAATAACCTTTTTGACATTTCATCATTGCATGGAAACATGTGCATCACTTGTACATTGTTTGTATGCAACATTTTATTCATAACAAAAATTCAATATTTTGTGTGTGGAAACTATCAAATGGTGAAGACTTTGCTTACAACAACAAATTGCCAAAACAAAATGTTATATGAACAAGGAAACATTATCACTTAGACACCATTTGGGTACCCATAGAAATGTTATAATGTCCACTAGCATTTGTGAAGCTAGAGCACCATTTGTTCACTACCATTCTAGAAACAATGTTTGCATCTAGAAAGTGAAATGGTAGCAAACACCATTTAATGTTTGCTCTACCATTTTTTTCAGGGAACCATCTATTTTTTTTTAAAAATTCAAAAACCCAAAATTATGGGGTTCTTTTGATGTTAAATGGGTGACTTGTTATTCGGAGTCTGATTATTTTTTATAATTATTTTTCTTTCCAAAAAATGGAAAAATAATTTCTAGTTTTGTATTGATTGTATTCCATTTCTAATAGTGGTGGAACGAAGTTTGTTGCACAAGAAGTTTGCTTGCTTGCATAATGGTTTTTTTTTGTGTTTTTTTCCCCCTCTATTAAGGTTATGATTAGAAGACCAAGTGCACCATCATTTTGGCTTCGATGGGTATGTCAAAAAAAAATTAGAGCATCATGTCATATAGTACCAAACTATGAAAGCAAAAAGAAGGAGATGGAGACAAAGGAAGGGGCTTATTTGGAAAATGACAATGTTCTAGGTTACTTTCAATTTTTTAGAAATAGTGCCTTTTTTTTTTTGCCATGTCCTTCCCTTCTCTACACCTTTAATATAACACATATTTTTTTTTTTTGCACTTGGGATTGCTCTCAAGGTTGGTGGAATCTAGATTTTCATTTAATGGTGCTTGACCAACATGGACATGTGCCACCAATTGCCCAAAATAAACTAGGAAGAAAGGGAAAACAACTAAGCAAAGTCGAACAATTGAACATGAGCACACCAAACCCTCGAGGCTTTGCAAAAAGTGTGACGTCACTTGAAGCTTTAGGGTTACACAAATAATGCATTGTCCATGACCATAGATATTCTTACACATTTTCATGATAATGATCTTGTTTGTTGATTTTACATAAATAAATTCATACTTTTCACATGCATCGATTTTTTTTGAATCAAGGGTCTATTTTTGTTCACTTGTCAAATTTTGCATGTTCATTGGGAGGGAGAAAGGTATTTGTTCATATAGGGATGTTAAATGTTTGCTTCAGAAAAATTTTAGTCAATGGACCCCATGTAGGCATGATTTGGTGGAGGGAACTATTGGAAAAGCTCTCCATGAGTATGGTTTTATGGTGATGATTTTGTAATTTTTTATAGACCTAAGGTGTGAGAGCTGATGAAATTTGAGTAAACATTTTCACTAAAAATTCAATAAAATTCCCAAATTTTATATTGAATTAGTGTGGCCCATTGAGCACAATGTTCCAATATTGAGAGTGCTACACATACAACACCACTTTGCCCTTTCCTGGATGCCCCAAGCCATGAAAAAAGTTTGGCACAATTGTTATGGTTGTTTCAAAAATATCACATCAACAAAAAAGTTCACACTTTTTTCAAGCAATCCCCAATTTTCGGTTTCCATTGTCACCAACTTCTTGTATACAAATACACCACAAAAATCTTCGCCACACAATGATATATGAAACTCACAAATCCATTCTTCCTTTTAGAGAGCATTATCCTTACCGATTAAGAGGAGAAAAATCCATTATACCTAAAGAAGATTAAAAAAAAAAGATCACAAATCCTACACTTGAATGCATCCAACTTGCTTGACAAAAACTACATTACATGCTTAAAACACAAAGAGATGGTACAACTACAAACCAAAGAGGAAAGCACTTGCGCCACATTGTAGTTTTGCCCTCTTGGACTACTAACCAAGAGGAAAGCCCTTCCTCGATATTGTTAGCAACATATCTGGATGCAAAAAATTATGCCCAGGTTTCAGCTATATTCAAGTGAAAGTCTTAAATGTCAAAAGAAAAAAAACACATCCGGTAGAAAAATCAAGTCTGGAAAATTTATCCAGGTTCAAATTACCTGTAACTTGGCTCCCACTCTTTCTCTCTTCCTTGTTGCCAATATAAAAGGGACGGTGGGAAAAAAGCTAATCTCTTTTGAGCCATGACCAGTAGTAATGCACTATGAAATCTATAAACACCAAAAACTATGTTACATTCTTGTTCTCTCTCTCCTACCCATTCAAGAACATGGAGGTGTAATTGCATCAATCATGAAACCCACTTTCACAAATGAGCTAATTAACCCACCTTCTGATTTACAATTCTGAAATTGTGGCTAAATCAAATCTTAGTACTGTGAGAAAAATCTTAGAACTGTGATGTCTGGGCAAATGTTACAATATTGGGTATCCTAAGAAGTAAAGAGTGTGAACCAGGTTGCACTAATTTTCAACGCGATCTTCCAAATATTCTTCCAGGAATGCATCAGAGTGGGCTGGATCAGTGCTGCATTGTGAGGTGACATCGTCATCATCAACTCCAAGCATGGCTAGTGCCATGTGCATTTGCATGTCCACCACCTCACCACCCTTGTCACTCAATGAGCATCCCACGTCATCCACATCGAAAGATAATCTTGCCTCTTGTCTTTGGAGAAATGAGAGATCCTCACTCTGATCACCATGAAGTATTTTCAACACCTGAAAATGTTTCAAATCCGCTGCACTTCTTGAGTGCCAGTTTACAGTATGTTGCACTTTTGGATATGAGAAGAAAAGAGTTCTGTGCTGCAAGTGATTCACTCAGGGTACTAAGAGGGAGAGTAGGAGGAGGGCAGTGGGAGATAATATACCTGGCTCATGCTGGGTCTGCGAGGAGCCGATTGTTGTACACATAATGCAGCCACCACTACCATGCTCTCCATTTCATTCCGATCATACATGCCCAGTCCCAACCGTGGATCCACTAACTTTTCCAGATTTCTATCCACCAACAATGGCCTAGCCTGTTTCCCGAAGGGCAAACAAACCCATAGGCAGTCACAATCCAAAGTCAAAAATTGGATTGAAAATTAGCCAGAAGGAGGTAGAAAAGAGTGAACTTGATTAATTAATTAGGAGTTGTTGGTATTGTACACAAATTACTAGAATTAATGAGCATAATGACTCAACTTATAATGTGAACATTTTGAGGGGAAGATTACCCAAGTAACGAGATTCTCTTCGCCTTTAGGCCTGGAAGTGTCAATAGGAGTGCGGCCCGTGATAAGCTCAAGCAGCACCACACCAAATGAGTACACATCTGTTTTGTCATTCACTTTGCCATACATGAAGTACTCAGGTGCCAAGTACCTGCCAGTTTACATTGCTCAGATTACTGATGCTGGGCGTACACAGCCCCATAATGCAGTAGTTTAGTATTGATATCACCAAACCACAGAAATACAGATTGCTACCAAGTCTTTTGCAAAGCAGTTCTATCACAGAGGAACACTAGCAACATGTAACTGACCCACAAGTTGAATCTTATACTGCTGGTTTTTAGGTGCAGATGAGGTTACCCAAAAGTGCCAACCACATCATTACATGGTATGTGTGTTGCATTTGTGGGACCCCACTTTGCAAGTCCAAAATCCGACAACTGCAAACAATTTACAAATTCAAACCTTCAAATTAGAAGATACAAAAATGCAAGGAGTTTTGGGTTCAGGCCACATCATTCTAGTTGCAATATGTGCTGCTTTTGACAATTCTTGTTGCAATACTTCATACTTGCAGTTTTCCTAAGTGCATCAATTGGGTTATTGGCAAGGAAAATTTCCAAACTGCCAAACTGTGATTCACCCTCAAGGTTTTCTGAACTCAACTTCTGCAGGGACAAGTAATGGATGGATCAACAACAGATCTTACCTGAGGCTTAAAATCTCCAGTGAGAAGGATATTTGATGCCTTCACATCTCTGTGAATGACAGGGCGTGGGCAGCCATCTTGAAGGTAGTTCAGTGCTTCTGCCACACCTACGGCCACTTTGTGTCGAATTTCCCATGGCAACACTGGCACCTCATCCCCTCCTGTCCAGAAATCAAACATGCTCTTGTCATGAGCTGGTTGTGGGACTTAACCCAGCACCTTACACTAGCTCTTCAAAAGGATCCTTAAATGCTTTATAAAGAAAGGGCATAACCAGTTTGTTAGGCAAACTCTCAAGTCTAGATGATGATGATGATTATCTCTTTTGAAACCAGGGATGTGTTGTTAATCCTCTTTGAAGATCTGTGGTGAATCCAGAATCATTTTGTGTGTGCAAAGTCAGGCTCACTCCTAAAAGTCCAGTTTCTGCTGTTGGTTGTGACTTCTGAGTAGTAAAACCCACATGCTTGAGCAGGATTGGGAACTTCGCAAACTTTGTGGGCCCAGGGAGCCTGAAAAGCTAGTGTGAACATGACAGAAACCTTCAACAAATGACTTTTTATCCAGAACTTTTAGGTGTTCAGCTTTGCTACAATCTTACCATGGAGATGATCGTCCAGACTGCCTTGTGCAACATAATCATACACTAGGATCATGTGTGGGGCATCAGTACAGTAGCCAAGCAGTTTGACAATATTGACATGTGATAGGGAGCATGTGATCTGGATGTCAGTTAGAATCTCCTCTTCTGCTTGGTGCCCTCCTTGGTTTAAGCACTTTACTGCCACTAGCTTGCCATCCTTTGTCTGTCCTTTGTAGACTTGGCTTGCTCCTCCTCTTCCTATTATGTTGCCTGCAGTCAATCCGTTCCTTATTATTTCAACTTTCCAAAACCGCACCCAACCATATCCTCCCTTCCAAGTCATAAAAAAATATAAGGAAGTGGTGAATGCCGACAAAGATAGTTCAAAAGTGACTCACAGCACCAAAAATGACAAAATTTGTATACTGGTCTCTTATAGAACCAGTCCATCACATTGCAATTTGAGTAATCCATGGACAAAACACCCATCTGACAGTGCATGCAACCTCAGCACATGATCATCACAAAATACATCATCCATAAGATCAGAACTAGACATGGAAGGAAGCAGGTGTAGGTCTGGCTACAAAGGAGAAGTTTCTCACTTGGTGAGAAATTGGAGGTTGCTGCTTTGAGCTCATTGAACGAAAACCTTGTGCAAGGTCTATTGAGGTGGAGACACTCCAGTTCCTGTGCCAGAGTTGAAATGTTTCCTTGTGATGATGTCCTTGTTGAGATGCCTACATTAACTGGTGACCGCATACTGGTCTTGAAAGCCTTTGATGATAGCTCTGCCAGTAATTTATTACAGTGAGCTTCAACTGAACCTCTAGGAAAAGTTAACGACCCATCAAATCTAGATATTCCTGGCAGTTGGAAAGCCCAGTTCACCACTGACAGACTTTGCTTTATCACTGGACATAAGGTAGGCTTTCTACTGAAGCTGATTCCATTGTGCATCAACGGCCAACCTGGGGTTAGCTCTGAACTCTCTGTGGCAGTTTCAGAGCCTGGAGAACTCTTTCTGCTACTCTCATCTCCAGGAAGCTTCTTCATGCATGGAGAGAATGAATTTTTTCCTTGGGGCAAAGGTACTTGAGAGGAAACCAAAGCCTCGCCAACCAATGGGTCTGTGAAGTGAAAGTCAAGCCTCCTAGAGCATGGCGATTCCCTCAGTACTCCTTGTTTCTGTCTCTCTGAGGAGGAGATACCAAATTTTTCTGTCCCTGATATTGTAACTTCCTGCTCGGGAGCAGGTGAAGGGAGAACACTGGTGGGTGAACTTGAAGAGTCATCAGTTTCCAGTGAAGAAGATGGCGAGCTTCCAATCATCTCCAATTCACTGCTGTGCCCTGATTTCTCCTCCTCCTCACTGCTGAGCCCCTTCAAAGTATGAGAAGCAGTGAAATTTGGAGGAAGTGCTTCATCCGATAACTCATCCACACCTCCAACGGCCACCTTGTGCCTTCTGAAACTCCTCATATTCTGACTCAAAACCTTCAGAAGACTGGGCTCTGCATCATCATAATTCAATGCATCCAAGGACTGGTGAAATGTTGTCCACTGATCACCAACCCTGGCAGCTATGGTAAGGCAACTCATTTGTGATTCAAGACTTTTTTCTACGTGGGTATACAGTATGAACACTGGATTTTGCAGAAAAAATATTTCTGTAATCCATCCAAGGTACATTGAAAAAATTGGAAGGTGATTCTGAACAGCTGCAAGAACTTCTCTTAACAAATAAAGATGGGTTTCCTATAAAAGTTTCTGTTCAGGTGTGTTCTTACAAAGCAGCTCTTGAAAGACCTCAAAAAAAACCTTTGAAATCAATGCGTGGGTCTCAGAGTTGACTGGCGGGCAACCGAATTTATGAAAGCAGAAGAAATATTTCTTTAGGGACTTGGGCACATTGCTATAGTTCATGGTTACATAGATATCTGAGACATCTGAGGACTTGATGAGGTACTTATGAAGTGAAAGGGAAGACTTACTTGGGCATTCAGTCCCTAAACAGCCTTGTTTTTCAAAGACAATGAGGCCATGCTCCACAATAACCACAGTGCACATGCTAGGCAGTCGCTTCTGACAGTACATCCCTAAACAAGTGCTCCACCTGCCACCTCACAACCAAAGGTCTCCTTGTAAAATCAAATCAGAGAATATTAGCATTTGCCTTAGTTTTCTTTTTAGTGCATTTTCAATTTCACACTAGCAAATGTCTTTAGGAGCAGGACACAATCAAATTGCTTGCTCCTGAGTCTAAATTCCAAAGTGCAAATGTCTGATCTGGGTTTGAACATGCAGTTTTACTTTCAAAAACTCAAGTCCAAACACACTTCAGAAATTGCTTGTGAGTGGATAATCAGGGACCCACTGTTCAGCTTTTAGGAGCTTATAAAATGAATGAGCTGAAATGTGAACACAAAAGAGTCTAAGTGGGGGGAGGGGGGATGATGATGTAAGGACTTTACCCACTGTTCAAGTGCTTGTTGGTGCCTAGAACAAGCTTGCAGGCTCCTTGCTTGCGAGCAAACTCCACCAATGATTTCTTGGCTTTACATCCTCTAATGCTTTCCAACTGAAGCCTGACCTACATAGTCAAGAAAAAAATGCAACAGATCTTGGAGTGAAAAACCTTACTCATCATCTCAGCATTATGAGCTGGTAGAGACTATGGATGATGATACAAACCACTTATCAAAATGGATATGAAAAAGCATTGCACAAAATACCAAGTGTATGATTATACTGATGTTGTTGTTGCTGCTGCACAGAAGTTAAGATCTTGGAAAAGCTTCAACCAATTCTAGAGACCTTAATGACAAAAGAGAAAGATCCTTGATGGCAAGAGAGAATGATTGTTAGTGGCAAGAAGATGTCACCAAGGAGAACTGTTCAGAGAGAAACATCTTGGAGTGTGGGGTGGATTGAGTATTGATGAAACTGCAGGTCCACAATCTGGGGGACTGGGGGAAGATCATAAGCTTACTCGCTTCAAGTTGCACATGTCTTCATAAACAGACAGCACTCCTTCCAGACTTTTGCCGAGCTGCTGCTGTATGTGGGTGGTGGTGCTTTTTTCTCCCTCCTCTGCATCATCCCCATCCATGACATTAACAAAAAACTGGAATGATCAAACACTGCCAGGTAGTTTCATTTTCCCATCTCTTCATGGTCTATGCCAAGCTCCTCTAGAGCACTATAGAGCATTGAACAATTTGCTAATCAGATCTGGCCAACTGACCGACTGACACCCATGATCTCACCCTTGTTTGGTTCTACTATTCCAGCAGCAATTCCATTTCCAAACTGGGGCTTGGACCAAAAGAATCAGAGAGGATAGGGATAGAATTCTGCAATCGGCAGTCAGCTCATTTATCTGTGTATCACTCCTTCTCAAACTCCTCTTGTTTCTCATCTTGGGTCCTCGCTCCCAAACCTCAAAGAAAAAAGAAGAAGAAAGAGCTCAAAAGCTTCCTTATCTTTGTGGCTAAGATTCTGTAGCAGCTACGGTTATGGGTCCATCTATCACCCCACGAAACTCTTCTCGCCAATCTCATTCCTCCCATATCCTTTTGGATTTTGTTCATTCCTAGCAATCTCATGCTCCCAATTGCACTGTCTAAATTAAGAAATCCTCCTCCTCCTCCTCCTCCGCTCGCAAACGATACAGATTTCCGTTTTCTCTCAACTGGATTTCTTCATCCTCAATGCCTCCCCCCACCCCCCTTCTTTCTATTGCACAAGTAGTTATTCCTCACTCTCTCAGAAAAACCTCAAGGGAAAAAGCTCTGGAACAAAACTCAATACCAGCAGCAGCACGAGCTTGGGTCCGACAAGCAGCGAATCCGGCGACATGGACCGCAAGAATGTGATCACCAGGCTGCGCAAGCTTGGCGATGACCCACGCCAACATCTCTCGAGAACACGACGTCGATTTCATCCCCACAACCAGCTTGCTCCCCTGCCGCTGCCGCCGCCGCCCTCTTCCTCCTTCTCCTCCGCCTCCATGCTGCTGCTTTCTACTGCTCCTAGTCCCGACCACCACTGCAGGCCCCTCCTCCCGCCGCTTCTCATGAACAACTCCTCCTCCTCCTACCTCCACCTCCCCCATATCCCACGCAAGTTTCCGATCCCTCTCCCCTCGAACTGCGTGGAAGCAGCAGCTTCATGTGATGCGCAAGCAAGCAAACAAGCGAGCAGCTCGACGCTAACTACGAGTCCTGGAAATTATATCATAAACACAACATCATATCATATGATGCTGCAGCAGCAGCAGCAGCAGCAGCAACGACAACGACCACAAAAAGCTTCCAAAAAGCTTCCAAAAACTTGATGTAAAATCAATGCAATAATTGGTCACAGATGCTCGCTCATTGCTGCTGTGGCTATTCAAGCCTCGCACTGCAGCAAGTCTCTAATCCGCTTGTCCCGTTGCAGCATGGATTTGCGCAGCAACGGACCCCGTCGTCGTCGTCGAGACGCAGCACACGCACAAGAACGCCGCAAGCGGCACCTCTCTCGCTCGGTCGCAGGCAGCTCCGGGCAGGATCCCTGGGCAGGGAAGAAAAAAAAAAAACGAACGTGGCAGACAAGGTTGTAACCGCCGCCCCCCCTCCCCCCTCGCCCCCACTTGCTTTTTGGGACCTGAAAAGTAGGCATCTGCTTTTTGGGACCTGAAAAGCACGAGTGTGCGTTGGGGGATCTTGGGGTACTCAGTCAGTCCGTCAGTCAGTTGGCATC
>Ga0209208_10011727_pt1 | contig 11194 bp, 4 predicted proteins | sample S1TSphfallax_3_FD_187694 | JGI IMG/M metagenome (GOLD analysis project Ga0209208, IMG submission 187694) | Host-associated microbial communities from peat moss isolated from Minnesota, USA - S1T2_Fd - Sphagnum fallax MG (SPAdes) (version 2) | ecosystem: Host-associated > Plants > Peat moss >... | reverse complement strand
GACATTATGAGGGGATCGAACAATAGTCATTAAAGACTTTACCCATTGCAACATCATGTCTCCTACAAACCGATAACTTAATATTGTTCTTAAAGGGGAAAGAAAACATATCCAATAACTTAAAAGGGAGTGGTCACCAAACCAATGAAGATTAAGAAAACAAAGGTCTAATAATTTTGTTCCATGTTCACATATAACATTAACATGTTAGAAAACCAATACACAACCAAAATGTAATCATAATGTAGATAATGATAACAAAACAACAACACGAAGCTTGTTTGGCATTGAGCAACTTACAACTAAAGAACCTTTAAGCATTCAAGGAATATCAACACTTTTCTGACTGCCAAGTCCCCACAACTTCAACATAAGGAAAATTGTGCATTGTAAAAAATGATTGTCTAAACATGTGGACACACAAAACCAAGTTGTTAATCAATCAATTCCGATTTTTAGTTTTGATGAAATTCAAATTTCTGAATACATGTTCATCTTCCACTAACCCAACACTTGAATCCTCCACAATTTTTGTTAGTTTCATATATTTTTAGATGTTGCAAAATAGGATGGTAGAATTTAAAATAATCCTCCACATTTTGGTCAAGGGGTTAATAGTATTAAAAGGGCCCAAAACAACTTTGGCATTACTTTTCATTGTAGTTTTGAACATGGATTTTTTCACATCTAGGGTAGATGCATACAAACAACACTTACAACAACTCTTATCTTTTTTGGTCTATAAAAAAAATCCTTCAAAACAGTCAAATAGGTGTTGAATGATTCATCACATCCTTCAAACAACCAATAATGAAGACACACAACACCCAATTTCTCATGCAACTCATGTTGTGGAAACCATATCTATAATTTAACCATTAATTTTGAAGCCACCTCTTTAAATATTGGAACTTGACACTTGCCACAACTATTTTTAAAATGTACCTACTCATATTATATTTCACCCATATATTAAAATCTCAAGCTTGTGCCTAGATGTGGTTTGTTTAGCATTCAAATGCAAAGTGATGAATGTCACTATTCAAATCTTTAATCCATCTCATCAAAAATATCTCATGCTTACCTTCCACAAGAAATTGGAAAGATACAAATGAGTCAAATTTGAAAGCAATAGAAGGATCAAGGAACATTTACTTGGGTCAACTTGATTACTTGCACCAAATCAATGACAAAGACATCTTGGACTTGTGCAAGCTTAATCAAAATTTCACAATGTTTCAAAGAGGGACAATGAAGCAAGGCTCAAGAGAATCTCAAGTACATTAGTTAAATGTTCCAATTCGGAGGCAACAACTTTGGATTATAGGGTTGTCAAATGCCATCTTTAGCAACAATGGACAATATTTTTGTAACATTCATCTAAATGGGCTTAACATAGAAATCCTATGCATTTTGATGTTCTTCAAGATTCTTAAGACTTTTTTTCCATTATCTCCCCTAACTTAGCTAATCCTATATGCCTTTTTGGAGAGCTAAAAAAATATTTGTACAATGACTACATGATTGTATCAAGATGATCGACCATGTGTAAAACTAAAAGATTAGATAACTAGATTTGTCCCATGTGCCATGCAACAAACATTAATCATGAATGGAGTAAATTGAAATTGGAGTTACACAATAACACTTGTGCAACAACCTTGAAATAGACTAACCCCATCAACACCAAAAAAATTAACTTTTGGGAAATGAAACCAAGATTTTAAATACCTCAATTGATGAAAATTATTTGCATAATCACTACAATCAAGCTAGTTACATTGTAAAGCCATCCACTAAATGTTATAAGGATAACAACATAAGTTCCTTTGTCCAATTTTGAATGGCATATGCATGGACTGAAAGTTGGGACTAATTGTCAATTGAAGTAAATTCATCACGAGACAAAGCAAACACATTAGCCTTATCTATTGCAAGTTTCATAACTTGCATGACAATGGAATGGAGAACTTCAACCATAATCCAACCTATGTTATCACACTAATGTTTATTTGGGCAATTTTTAACCTTGAGTCATTTTTTAAAACCTCATATCTCAAAATATGTCATGGATTTGCCATGAGATAACAAGTATAAAATGATAGCAAATTGGACAAATTTCCTATTGTTAGAAGCCAAACCTTGATTAACAACAAGTTATAAAACATAATAAAAAAGGATTTGAATGAATAAAACCTAGTTTTTTACATGCACACACTTCTTATTCTCATAGAATTCCCCATCTTTGACCCTTAACATAGGAAAAATGGCCTTCCTCCTCTTTGAATGTTTTAGCAAAAAATCAAGTTTGGGAACCAACATATTTTTTTTACCTTCAACTATTGAATAAACTATATACCTTACAAAACACACCAAACCATCACCACTGATGACAAATTTTTCCCTATAATTGTGCTACCCAAACATTTTAATTTCTTTGACCATTTGTTCATATTTTTGTTTTTTCGCAACAGGTTTTTGCAATTCAAATTCCTATTCCAAATTTATAATACTTACAACAATTATTGTGTTGTTTAATGAAACAACATTAGGATGATCATAATGTACATGGAGGTCATTCAAAGTTTCAAAAATAGGTGATTCAAAATCAATTGGTTATTGGGGAGATGCAAAAAACCTATAACTAAACAAGGCCTTATACTTAAAGTTTGATGGAAGCTTTGGTGGGGCCATGGCACACTAATTAACTTTTAAAACTTGACCAAAAACAAGTTTCATATAAAAACAACCAAAATAATTTTTTTATAAATAATATTAGTTTTCACGTTAAAAAAACTTGGAAATGTTTTACAAAACTATGATCTAGATTTTGATGATGTTTTATAATTTCACCTTCAAATTTTGATTGCCCGCGTTTGAAACCAAAGTTCCCTGCATATCAAACTTCAACTACCCACACATTGTTGTATCATAAATTGACTTGCACATTTTTTAAAAAAAAACATTCAAAAATCAAAACCTACAATAAGAAATCAGTCTCCAAATGAAATCGATTATACATTACATGATCATAGAAAAACAAAATTGTTGTAGCATTTCTAGAATAAATAAAAAGACTATGTTGTGATGTTTATTAGCATGGAACAAAAATAACTAATAAGAATCAATAATATTCCCATTCAAGCTACAATATTTTTACTAGGACAAACTTTCAACACATGCCAAACTTTGGGAAAAATAGCTCATAAGAAAAATCAATATTGATCGTATTCCACTTATAACATATCACTAAAATCGACTTTGACATGTGTTGAACTTTTGTGGGTGCTAATACCCCCAAACAAAATAAAGTTAAAATCATATTGGAGTTAAGTAATTCAAGACTTAATACCCACCATTCCACCAAAACTCCAATACATACTTTGACAAAGTTTTGTTAATCTTTCTATAGTTCCAAAAATCATTGAAAAAAAAATTAACATTCTATTAAATGAAAACATGATTTTGTCACGATTCCTTATAGTTTGAAACACATTCACAAAAACAAAAACATGGTGGTGCACTTTCTATTTTCTAGAATTCATGCCAAATATCTATAAGTTTTGCAAAGGCAATTTCATCATTACAAAAAATACAAACCTCAAAGAGCACATACTACTAGCTCTTACAATTTTACTACCATTTTATGTTAACTATCTCCAATGCGCAATCCTAGCAGGGTGATTATATAGACTTATGTGCATGCAACAACTCTAACATTCAATAGTTATCCATGCCATGGCTATTCGTTGGATAACACTACAATATTTCATAACAATAAAATTGGAACACACAATTCTATTACAACGTATAATCATTTTCCTAAACCTAGCTTATGTTGAAGCTTGGCAACATTACCGATTTTGACTTATAATGACCACTTGTCATGGAGAGTTGGAAATTTGAATTTTATTAGTACATTAAGGACTTACTTAAGTATTCATGATTTTAAACATATGGTGGAACTTTAGAAGCATTAAGCTTTCATTTCCTAAGTCCTTAACTATATCCTAACATTTTTCCTTCATTCTTGCAATATAAAGATTTAGATATTAGCAGCTATAAAAGTTAATACTACATATTGTCATGGTGAAAAAAACACAATCTACAAACTACAAACTACAAGGTATGAATTCCATTGTTCAATGTTGAAAGCTTCCAAGATACTACTCACTTATGCAACTCACATGTTTGGATTTTGGAACAAACCATCACATTTTGCAAAGCATCATTGCCCTTGGGCATAAGACTCTAACAATTGACCATTCTTGGTTAAAAGTTTACATCTTCCCTATTAGGTCCACAACCTTGGCAATTTCCAACCATAGGATGGAGAACATTTAATGGATCAAATGGTTGTGATCATTCGAAAATGGAGAAAAACGATTAACAACATTGTGTTTTTAGCAACGTACCTTTCACATTCATCACCATTTGGTAATTTGACAATTTAAAGCTCTTTCTATTAGTAATGTCAATATTTTTAAAAATTCAATATGACAAAAAACCTCTTAAAATTTATTTAGAGGCTTGCAAAAATGTTTAGGTTTTTTTTTCATGAAATTTCACCCCAAAAAATCACTAGCACTCACCTAGAATTGGGATCAATTGGATGAACCCCAACTTTAGGATGTTTGGTCCCATCTACGGTGGGTTTATTTTTTTCCCCTTGTTTTTGTTTTCCAAACTTGACCTACCCACCTAATGACCCAACTTACTTGCCTCCTTCTACAATTCTACCAATCTCCAACCTATTTACCCACCTCCCCACCTACCTACTTGTATCCTTGCAATGTTGAAAAAACTTTCATAATTTGCCTTGTCATTTTTATTGATTTGTGGAGTTGAAAAATACATTGTGAATTGTCATTGAATAGCCAATTATTGGGAAATTTTTATTTGAATACTCATTATGTTCTTTTTAATTTTCCTATTGAGGTTTGAAAATGAGGTTTCTTTTGGTTTATTTTTGCAATTTTTTTCACCCATGATTTTTTTATTAGCTTTTGGTAACAAGATGCCACTTAAAAGAGTTTGATTGAAGACCAAATGTCCATTCCACCAACTAATGTAACAATTGGAAAATTGTTTGCTTATTTACTTTAGCAAATGAAACAACTACAAAACCATTATTTGTTGCAATAGATGTGATAGTGTCTATTTTTTGGTAGAGGAGCAAAGGTTGCAAGTTGTTATATTTGTGCCTCCCTCTTGCTAATATACCCTTCACACCAACACCCATTGTGGAGCCATCTGCATCTCATTCCCCCAATGACCCAAGGAATAATGTCTCTTGCAAAGATAATTGGTAGATTCTTTTAAAAAAAAGGTTGAAATTTTTGTAATTTTAACAAAAGCCAAACATTGTGCACTTTGTTTTGGAAGTCTTTTCATGCATGTAATACCCTCATTGTTTATAATTCAAAGTTCAATAGTTTTAGAGGAAGAGGGTTTAGGGGTTTTTTGTTATTTGGAATTATTAATTATGGGGTTGTGTTATAGGTGAAAAGACAATTGTTGAATTTGACGAGACAATTGAAATGAAAGTTCATGCGTATGAAGAGCCATGCTAGTGCCAAATGTTATAATTGCAAATAAAGACCACCAAGTGTTAATAGAAATTACCAAAGAAATGGGGGTTGGTGTTTGAGGCCAATTCCTTAGTTTAGCTAATTTGGAGGGATCCTAGTAACCATGTACTTACTAGTGATTAGTACATATATTTATTTCCTTCCTTTATTAAAAGGTGAAACCCTAACAATAATTAGGTTTTAGAACGATTAATGGCAATTGTTTATCATTGATTTAAAGAACTAGGGGACATGACAAAGAGTAGGTAATCACCATAAGAAAAAATTGTGACAACAAAAATATATTTTATTTGATTGTGTGCACCATAAGCTTAAAAGGCCATACAATGTGATTTACATTTCTTGTTGGAATGATGTTTAGGTCTTTTTATTTGCATGGTGGCATAAGGATAAGATCAAATGGTTGTTGATTATATTTGTGGAGGATTTGATTGTGGAATGACTTTTTTTTTTCTAAATTGGCACATAACTTTGGAAGGTTCTAGATAAGCCCTTTAAGCAAGATTTTTGAATTTGGTTAACATGGTGATATAATTTTGGTGGGTACTAGTTGTGATGGGTTTTTTTGGTAAGCAATAGAAAACCAATAAAGTGGAGAGGAATGGGAGTGGATGACTATTTATAATCATTTATGGATTTAATATGAAAGTGAAAAAAAATTTTGTATTCAAGCAAAAGGTGTGTAGTGGTGGTGGTTGATGAATCATGTGAATTCATGTGTGAGACATGAACATGGAGGGCCATAGTAACCTATGTGCAGTAGTTGGTTAATTTGTGTTAGGAAATTTTTTTTCCAATGTTCAATCCATGAATGAAATTAACTAATGATTCTAGTGAATTATATGTTGACATCACACCCATGTCCAAATTTGAACACTATGTGTAGGAGATAATGTATTAAGTTATTGAGGTAAAGTTGTTGAGTTGGTGAACATAAAATTGCAAAAAAATATGATAATGTTTTTTTCATCACAATTAAAGGTAGCCTAAAATGGAGTAGGGAAATTTTTTCGTTACCCTACCTTTTAAGGGTCACAGCACCATGTTTATAGGGAATGATGAAGAAGCCCAAAGGCATATGGGCAATTGGTCTAAGTTGATTTAGAAATAATTTTGGGGGAAGAGTAGAAGAAGAGAGAACATATGTTGTTATGTATCTTGAAGAGGAGTGGAATACAAGTGTCCATGTGGAAAAAATAGAGTGGTAAATGTTTATTCTATGTACATATTGATCGGATGACTTGGAGTAAAAATTAAAGTATTTGGCTTGATATAGAATACTATACTTTTGTAAAGTAATTTTAAACTATTAAAAGAGGTGATTACTATTCTTTTGAAATGGTAGATAGGAAGTGTGTTGGAAGGTAATTTGGCAGAGAATGAATTATGAAATTTGGTGGCAAGGTAAAATGAAAAGAAAAAAATATGGTGGTAAAAACACATAGATGGGCTTACTCCTATTGGGTTTATCATTATTGTTGTTTCTTTTCCTTTCAATTTTCCCTTTTTACTGCCTACAATTGCTTACTATTTTCACTTAAAGAAATTTTTAAAAAATTACTTTGTGTTCAAGATTCCCAATTTTTTTTGGTATTTTTTTTGAACATGCAATATTTGCAATTGTTAATGTATACTTTATAAGGTAAAAGAGATTTAAAAAATTTCCTATTCTTTAAAACCAATTACAAGTGTGGAAGTTGAGTCTTCTAAGGAATCCTTAAAAGATGTTATAGGTGACAACACATTTGTACACCCATTGCCCATTAAAAGCAAGGTTATGGGGCTAGGTTTGATTGCAAGTTTGGGGAGTGTAGGTGGTCCTATGCTGAATGGCTCCTTTGCAAGAACTTGGATAAAGATGACAACATCATCACATACCTACCCTTCAATTCTAAAAGGGGGAATGAAAAAATAATTAAATAATGTTGTGATAAATGCTCACATCTTGGGCAATGCATATGTAATTGATCATCTTTGAATTGCATAAGGATGATAAACTTGTGTAATTCGTCCTATTACATGGTGAATTGTTGTAGTTATCATGCAAAAAAAAATTCTATAATGGAATCCAACAATCTTGATTCAAAAGCATGAATCTATCCAACATTATAAAAAAACATGGCCTTTTTTATTGGAAAAATCAACCAAAAACACCCTCTCCTTGAATTTTTTTGCCCCCTTGTCCAAAGTGCCATTTTGGACAAGTTGATTTGAACTTGACCACCTTGACTAGTTTTTTTTGTGAGGTTCTTTTGACTAGTCAATTGAGACAACAATATTTGGGTTATATATTATATATAATTTTTAAATTATTAATAATCAAAGAAGTAATTTATTTATTTATTTATTAAACCTACCTTTTGACCTACCTACCCACCTTACCCATTTAAATTAGCTAGGTAATTGGTTAAACAACTAAGGTAGCCGAAGTAACCTAGGTTGCAAGTGTGAAAACTTAAATTTTTTATCAATTCCACATTGAAAAATCAAGTCTTTAATCATTGCATTACCATTTTCATAAGTTGAAATTCTTTGTCAATATATTGTAATGAACATGTTCAATATTTTTACATTATTTACATAGATAGGTAGCTATTAGGTAGGAAGGTAAATACAAGGGTAAGTAAATAACCAAACATTTTATGTATTTTAACTTAGTTATCCAAAGTATATTAATTTAAGCTACTTTTGCTACTGAGCTTAGGTTAATACACATCCTAGTGCCTATGTTATATTAACTAGTATAGTAATATTAACCTATGTTAGATATCATAAGTTAGTATTCCTACATACATGCTATTTATGTTACTTAGTTTGGGTTAATATACTTAAGTTGGTATGTTCATGTTATTTAGTCTTAAATTGCATAAATCTGATAGCTTAAATATATTATCTTAAACTACTTATGTCACCTATGGTAGGTTAACTATGGGACTTTATAATTCTATGATTTGTGATTAAGTTTTTTAAAAAATGCCCTAAATAATATTTAGTTAATTATTTACTTATGAATCTTACCTACCCTATCTACCCATCTAGTTTAATAACTAATGCCCAACATAATAATAATATATTTTTTAACCTATTCACTTCACATATTCTATCATGAAAAAAAATCTTGTCACTTGCAACCACCTCTTGTGCAATTAGGTGCAACTAAATATTGATTACAACTATGAACATTTGTTTATGCAATTACTTGTCAAGTTTGAATTAATTTTAGTCTTTTTTGTATATTATGATAGGACTATTAAATGTTCCATCCTTCCATTGGGTTGAATTTTCACGACTTTTTATTTTTTTCACAACATCCTATATATGTTTATTTGCACACATGACCAAGATATTTGCATTAATTTGCCTTTTGTACCTTGGCTACCTAAGGTATTTACTATAGGCACTTACTTGCCTCCCAAGTGTTAAATACCTACCAATTAGGCGTTAAATATTTACCTATTAAATACTAGCCTATTGTAAGCGCAAGATACCTACTCACCTATTAGGTATTTACCTAAAGTATGTAGTTATTTATTACTTAATAAGTAAATAATTAATATTAAATACCTACCTACTCTTACCTATTTGCTAGGTAGGTTTATTTAGTTCATAATAAGTAAGTAGGTATTAGGTATATGATGCGTAAATGCAACTATACTTGCAATTATGATGCCACTACAATGTCCATCAACAAAAAAATGATAGTTGATGGCCCAAAGGCCATGCATTACACGACACATGTCGCATATCCATGATTAAAAATTTCACATATTTAACAAATAATATGTGCCACATGTCATTCATTGAAAGGAAATAGTGTAGGTGCAATTGTAATTCATTATTTATAGTTGTATACAACTACAAATCAAATGTCCATAGGATTGCCATATGTACATATTAAATTCATCAAGTAGCATCAAATTAGAGTTTGGGTTTTGAATGAATGTTAACCACAATGGGCCACATAGCACATAGGTTGCTTAACCTAACCTAGGTCTAAGGCTATGTGGTACTTAGGTTAGGCCTAGGCTACCTAGCTTAGCCTAGGTTTAAAGCTACGTGGCACCTAGGTTACCTAGCCTAACCTAGGTTTAGTTAAAAGAACCTCTTAAAGCAAATTTTAAAAGAAAAAAACAAAAAGCTTTTAAGATGAAACCTATTTGATTGGCTCCTCCCAAATGACAATCGAATATATTTGGTGCCAATTTGGAAAAAAAGACAAACGATATGGATAAATTTTTAGTTGCAACTTGGTTGCAATGTCACAACATAGTCACCATTACTACTTATTACCTACTAGGCACTAGGTACTCATGTAATATTTAGTATCTAGTAGGTAGGTAAATGCCTACTCCCTCACTACCTAATACTTAACTACCTACTAAAATTTAGATATAGGTAGTTACCTAGGCTACTTAGGTAGGTTTATCGTAGGTAGGTACTTATTAATAGTTGTTGGTACTTATTAATATTATGCATATGTATTGGTACTAGGTATTTATGTACCTAATTCCTACTAGGTAGGTATGTAGGCTAATAGGTACCTAACATATAATTATAAATATTAATTAGGTACCTAGTAGGTAGTAGGTAGAAATTCAAACTAGGTTGTGACATTGCAATTAAGTTACAATTAAAATTTTATCCCATATTATTTGTTTTTTTTTTCAAATTTGTAAACTATTTAGCTAGGTTGGTTATGTGCACTAAATATGTTCAAATTTAACAATTGCAATATAAAAAAAGCCAATGAAATATGTTTCATTCTAAAGATTAAATTAAAATAAAATTAATTCTTAATTTAAAAAAAAACCTAGACCTAGGCTAAGCTAGGTGGGGTACATATTGTAGCAATAAAAAACTGGCAACATCCACATTTCACCTTAAAAATCAACAATGTCTATGTGCACCCATTGCAATACTTGCATTTGAAATTCATTTTATATTGGAATTAAAATAATAATTTAATGGGCAACAATAAGTTGTTTTAATACTTGCATTTTGTTTCCTATTGACATTGTGAAGATAGATTTAGTTGGTTGTTAAGTTATAAGAATGGCTATCGGCTAAATAAGTGGGACCATTTATGTAGGCCCATATCAATGGGTAAAATGTAGATAGGTTTAGAGGTCATGATAATATTTTTCAACTGTTGTTGGAATTGTTTTCGTTGGTCACTATTATCATGTACTTGAATGTTAACTAGGTGGGCAAATCAAGATACCTTTGCTCCTTCCATTGCTTTTTTTTTCTTTATCAACATTAACATCACATACTTGGTAAGTAGGTAGAGGGGAAGGGTTGTCAAGTAGTACCTAGCAGATGTTCTTACAATGCCATTGTTGATCATAATTGACATCATGTATTTTGAAGGGTAAATAAATGAGTTGAGAAGGTTAAGAATATAACACTTATATGATGCTCTTACAATACTTTCATTGATTGACATCAATATCATGTAGTTAATGACTAAGGAGGTAAAGGGGAGAAGGAAGGGGGGAAGGGGAGGGGAGGGAGGAGGAGGAAGAGGTCAAGCTGATACCTACTCAATGTTCTTGCAATATTTTCATCAGTCAATACCAACATCACATAAATGGGTAGGCACC
>Ga0209208_10011726_pt1 | contig 11195 bp, 5 predicted proteins | sample S1TSphfallax_3_FD_187694 | JGI IMG/M metagenome (GOLD analysis project Ga0209208, IMG submission 187694) | Host-associated microbial communities from peat moss isolated from Minnesota, USA - S1T2_Fd - Sphagnum fallax MG (SPAdes) (version 2) | ecosystem: Host-associated > Plants > Peat moss >... | reverse complement strand
CATGGTCCCCCATGTGATTCCACAATTAATCACAAAGAAACATAATCACATGGTCCCCCATGTGATTCCACAATTAATCAAAAGGAAACATAATCACATGGTGCACATGACTTTCACATAAATTAATATGTGAAAGTCAATGCACCATGACCAAATTATAAAACCCTACCACTCAACTTACCACTTTAGACAATTACCTAAGTAATTGTGTAATTATATCAAGTTACACATCAAATTACATTAGCAGTTTTCACAAAATTTAAACTGTCAGTTTTCACTTACAGTTCTCACAAGTCGGTTCTCACAAATTATGATTTTACATATATATATCATTTTCCTTTTTAATTTTTAATTTTTAAAATTACATTCTTTTTGGTTTTTTTATGTTTCTTTTATTACAATCAACATTTTTTTTGGCATGAAACTCAGTTTAAAAACAAATTTGGTGCTAAACTGACTTGTCCTTTCTTTTCCCGAATGTTTTCAACCAATCGTTGCTGCTATGTGTACCATAACTATAAATGTTCTGGAGCTGATGCATTTAATGTTGAGTCCCAATATTTCATACTTTTATTCAATAGAATTTTATGACTTTGCGGACAACATCCAAGAGAGGATGAAGCATCAAATTGGGGGGTGCAACTCAGGCCGAACAGGGCATGACTTTCTAGACAACTCTATTATTCACTTTTTATCTTTTATTGTGAGAACTAGAACCCTTCTCAAAATGTGAAAATCGGTCTGATTCTCAAATTGGCTCCCAGGTGAGAACCTGGGCGGTTCTAACCTTCAATATGGTTCTCTTGATAGCTGACATCTTCGGTTCTCACTGACCGTTTCGCACTGAGAACCGAGTTGAGAACCGAGCGGAAAACCGACGTCAGGTTTCAGCCAATGGGTGAGAACCGCCCAACACTCGTGAGCCCCTTGGGAAGAAGCTTTCCCATAGAATTTCAGCACTCAGGAACTTTCTTAGTGTATTTGGAGGGTGTACTTCAGACACGTTAATAATATTTTACCTTAGGGTCAGTTTTGTTATTAAATAATCCTTAAAATAGTGAAAGAGATTTTTGTGAGAATATGAAGTTGAGGTGTGGAAATCCATCATAATTATGGCAGGCTCCAATCTGGATAATTTCATTTCTCGTATAACAGTATCATAGTAGATTGTGAAAAAACAAATCAAGTATTAAAAATATATTGCAGTGATAATGTTTCATTGCAACTGGTTATGTAGGATGTGGATTTTTGTGATCATCACTGCAACAATTTCAAAGTTATTTTGGATTATAAATTGTCATACATCAAATTTTATTTCATAATTTATTTTTATTTTTTGTATGTTTGTGTTTTGTTGTCTATTTTGCACCCTTTCAATGTTTGTCTATTTATATTTTGTTATTTGTCTTACATTTTTTCAATGTTCTTTTTCTTTTGTTTGTTTGGTATATTGTTCTAAACTTTTCTAATGAATTGAACTTTCATGGACATCTTGCTTAGCAAATCAAGAATGTAAAAAAATATTAATGAAACAAAATGATAGATAGTGAAATTTACAAAAGACAAAATTGATTATAAAAAAATTATTATGTTCATACAAGATAATTTAATCATCATCATTGGTAGTGTGAACTAGCGCAGAACCCAAATATATATTGGTGTTGTCATTGTGGAAACTAACCCTAGGGTACTACACAGCCTCCTCTAAAACAGGAAGCACCTTAAATGCTGTAAACATTCTCATGAAGGTGGTGTGAAGCATCATTCAGACCTGATATTAAGGTTTGTAGTGTTGGGCCACCCAACATTTAGATAAAATCATAAAAAGAATAGCTATGTTAAAGTTAGCACTGACTTCAAATATTAATTAACAATTTTGGTGTCAATTCATACCTAGATTAGTGCTAAGCTAAATTAAAATATCAAACATAAAACAACTTACCTATGTCATGATGAATTCACATGAAAATGTCATGATAGATTCACACCTTCATAATGAATATTAATGATTATTGACCTCAATCAAGATTGATTATTATAATTAATGTTAAACATAATAAATATTGAGCTTGACCTAACAAATAAAGATTATGCTATGTAACATTGAGTTCATAACCTCAAAACTTAAGCTTTTGGCTAGGCTTGGATGTTAACTATCACAAATCCTAAAGTCAAATTAACATCACCTCTCTCAAGAAGGATGTCACATCATTGACAATATTACCTAACACTACATATGTGAATACACTCAAAATTCAAAAAGACTTAACATGGACTTGGCTCTAGATATAAAAGATCCTTAAAAGGCCTCTTGTGGGTGAACGCTACCTCTCACTCCTATCACCTCATGTTCTACATATGGTCAAGCTTATGGCAACCTTTGCCTCATGCTTTAGGAGGTGTAAAGCCAAGTTTAAGGGACATTCCTGAAATGTGGGGCCAGACTTGGCTACTACTGCCTTGTCCTAGGCCCTTAATTGGAGAAGGCCCCCCATCCTAGGGCCTTACCTTACACTAAATTTGGCAATGGCTTTTGTTATAAGGTCTTTAGTATACATACCACACAGGCCTTCCATAAACCATGTGTACCTTTTAAATTTCTTTCTTCTATTATTGCCTGATGTACTTTCTGACGCAAAACCTACCCATTTCAGTTCCAAGGGACACTTGTCAGAAATGGCAGGGGCACTTTATGTGTAAGGTTGATTTCAGGGCGCTAATTACGGGAAAGCCCACTCCAAGGGTGTTACCCTACCTAAAGCACCAGTACAATGTTTTTGGGCTTTTCTCTGATACCCGGAGGGTATCCATCAGTGATTTTTTGGGGACGAATTTTCGCCATTTTATCAAAATAATTTTGAAAAAAGAATATTCCGTCATAAATTCTTTTTTTTTGTAAATTGCAAAAAAAATGATTCTTTGTAGACCACCAAAAATTGTCACAATTGCCTAGATATGAAATGGTGCTTAAGATTTTCTACTTTCATATTATTTTCGATATTGTCAAATTTGGCTAAATATACTTATGGATGATCCTCACTTGAACAACATCACAAAATCGAAAACAAAAACATTGCTAGCCACACTAAGTATCATGAGAAAAACAGAGAAAATAAAATAAAAAATCAAGTGTTTTGAATGCCCCTTGGATCTAGCAAGCATTTCATTTTTTAAAAATGGCTTGCCTTCTGCAAAGGAAAGATTCTGCTTGATAACATGCCCTCCATATCCACTACACATATTCTGCGTGTGCTTTACAAATTGCAGGTCAATAATTGTCACAAGTCATAGATGTGGCATTTATTTTCAAGATGAATGGAACACATAAAATTTCCCCATTTCATTAAAAAATTCGTTAGAGTAAAGTCACCTATCATTGCAATCTGTCTATTACCCACACCTAGGCCTATACCTTATTGCCACACATTTTTTGATTTTTTGGTGGTGAATTTTCATTACCCGGCAACCAAAAAAAAGGAAAAGTTTGTACATCTTCTACATAAGCAAACTCATAACCCAGGTTGAAATTCACCATTTCAAGTTCTTGTAAGCCTTGTATTTTCACACCCTTTCAAAATCATTGATTCCTCACTTTTCAACCTTTTTCAGTGCATTGTGTAGTCACTTGCATATGCATAATTTTAAGTTACTCATTTTGAAATCAACATTGTGATCTTTGCCAATTTCAATTTGCTCCTTGATGACCCCTGCTATCCCATTGTTGCACATCATCTTAAATGCATGTTTGAATAGGCATTATAATACAACATTGACTAGTTACAAAACACCAACATAGTTTGTTCGTACAAAAACTACCAAGATGTTTCTCTTTTATTTATTCTAAGAATTTTTTATTCCTTTATACTCCAACAATTTAACAATCAAATCATTTTTTAATTTGTTTGTAATCCAAGTAGTTTGATCCAAGCCTAATGGCAAGGCAGTGTGATAATTTTTAAAAAGTGTTTGGTGGTTTCAAGGTTTGACCAATGATTTTCATTGTAAGTGAGGTCTCATCCATTTGTTACACATTGCTTTTCTTTAATTATTTGATGGCAATGTTCTTAGTGTAGTGCATGTGAAGTTGACTTGTAGTAGCAACAATATTAGTCATGTCGCAAATGAAAATACTACCACAAGTTTTTGCCTTTTGTCTTCTATCCCAAGTACACATGTATATGTTTGAAGCCCACACTTTCCTTTGGGGGGACGTTAAATATTAAAATTTATATTTACATGTTTCAAACAATGTATTGGTTATGGGATAATTTGTGAATGAACGTTTTTCCCCCCACCCTATTAAATTTTCTTTTTAATATGCACATATGTAAGCCACCTTAAATTTGATTAAATTTTGAGACCTTATATTTATTTAAGTATTTACTTCTCATATTTGAAATTATGAAGAATGACATGAAAATGAAAAATTGAACATATTAAAATCATTTGAAAAGACAATTAGTTTTTCAACATACCATATGTACTTAACATATCTTGCAACTAGCTAATTGGGTTGTGTAAAACAAACTATTTATTTTAAAGTGTAAGTTTTTTTTAAATGATTCAATTGTCAATGGTGTGGAAGGTTCTTTCACTTCATATTCTTCCAAGTTCAATTACAGGTTCAATCACTAGTATTAGTTCACTTATTAAACTACTATTTGAACCTATTAACAACTAATATTTGAAACATTTAATACACTGTGTGATAAAAAAATATACATTAATATAATTTCATCAATTTTAAGGCTTGCCACTCTTGGGATGGTTTGATCTTTTGCCATGGCTAATTAAAATATCTTGGGCCATTATTAATGTAATTAGGTTGAATTGTTATAACTTGCAACCTTAAATCTAAGATATGGGCAATCAACATATGTACTAATCACACATTATGTGTTTGTTCAAACCTTCTAATACAACACACATTTGATGTGATGCAATGTGAAAAAAATTTAACAATGAATACATTGTAGACCATCCTTGGGGGAAAAGACAATAGAACTGTTAAAGCTGATTTGTAACATTTAAATGTCTATGAAGATCTATGGTTCAAACTTCACCCAACCAAAAGTGGGGAGACTACAATGCCTTTAGTTCCATGGGTGATGCCCAAAGATGATAAGATAATGGCTAATGTGATAATGTCGACATGTTTCATGTCAGGGTTTTAAAAACAACCTTTTATTTTTCCTTCACAATTGGACCAAGTTTTCTTTTTTGATTCCACACATGATGTTGGTTCAAAGATGTTTTATCCAAAGGTCCTAGGTTTTGTAAAGTGGTAGGTAGTGATGTGAAGGTTGAACCATGGTTTGACCTTATCATGGTTACCATGGAAAACAATAGACTAAAGATAATTGATTTAACTAACAAAAGGGAGCCATCATGTGTGCATGTTGCCACAATGGATGAATAAGAAAGTGACCCCCTAGTTCCATGGCTACATCCACAAATAACAATGTGTTTATAAAGGTTATAATGTTTACATAAATATGCATGGGAAAGCTTGATATTGACATGGTTTGAATGTGCAAGATATGAAAAGGATGTTATTCCAAATCAAGGGGTTGAAGTGAATATAATAGATTTTGCTGATGGAGGGAATGACAATTCACATTAAATGGAGGATTAAAATTTACCAATGATGGAGAAGTTGGAAACAATTAGTTGCCAAAAGTTGATGACTGACCAAGATACAACAAATTGACTTTGGCACAACACCAAAATGTAATCGTATGTGCCATTTATGAATAGAGATTATTAATGACTACTAGTCCAAAAAACCATGTTATGAATGCCATTAATCACATTACTTGCAACCACATTAGCGACTATGGTCCGCCTTGACTACAATTCCAAGGCACATTGTCTTGGATCCAATGAAACACATGGTGCCTTCACAAAGTGCCATGTTTCATAATTTTTTTAAAAACCAAATTTATTTATTTATTTATTCCTTTCCAATCAAATATTACTACATGTTAGCCTTTTAACCTAAGAGACATAGCCTAGGCCACCTAGCCTAAAAAGTTTACACTAGGCAACTTAGTTTAAGCTAAGAAAAAAATTCATAGGCTAAGCACGCCACTAAGGTATTTAGGTGTTTAGGTATACAAATGGAAGGATTTGAACTCCCCACCTCCATTTTGGGGAACAAGTCTTTAACTATTGCACCACATTATTTATTTGTGATAATTATTATTTATCATTAATCTATGAACATTAATGTTTTTATTCAAGTTAATGTAAATCACCTTAAACTGGCCTAGGTTGACCTAGGCTACCTAGGTTATTTAACCTAACTTTGGTTAACATAGGTTAACCTAAATTAACTTAAACATTTGTAAATTGAATGTAGGCCTATTTACCATAAATTAATGTAAATTTAAACTAGGTTAAAGTAGGTTAAACTTGATTAAACTAACATAAATTAAGTTAAATGAAATTGCTTAGGCTAAACTTGGTTAAACTTTGTAAAACTTCATAAGGTTGAAATAAACAATTTGAGATAAATTTAATTAGACTTGGCAAAACTTAAATTAAATTAAAACACTTAAACAAAATTTGGCAAAATTTGGTTACTTAGGTTAAACCTAACTACACTTGACAAAACTTAGATAAATTCAACTAAAAGTAAGGTATTAAAGATAAATTTGGCAAAAATTAGGCAAAACTTAAGCTAAATTAAGGTATTGAAACAAAATTTGACAAAATTTAAGCTAAATTAGGGTATTGAAGCAAAACTTGACAAATTTTGACTAAACATGGTTAAATTTGGATAAATTAAACTAAATTGGGATATTGAAACTAAACTTGGCTAAACTTGGCTAAACATAGTTATTTAGGCTAAACTCAAATATGAACCTTGGTTAAATTTGATTCAATTTAATTAATTTGGTGAAATTTCATTTTTTAAACCATTTAAAATTCACTAAACCAAGCTAAATGAAGTTACTTATATATATTTAGGTTAAAATAAAAATAATTAGACTACATTAATTTAATTTAAATTATTTTAAATTATATGAACTATGTTAAATTAAGTTGCATTAAGCTAAATTTGACAAAAATTAGGCTAAATTAAACTAAAGTAAGTTAAATTGTGTTAAAATATGTCAATGTAGGTTACAATAAATTAAAATAGACTATTTAAACATTTGTTTGCTCATTTGAAATTAAACTAAATTTGGATATATATTTTCAAATCCAAATATTGCTTCAATATGAATATATTCGTTATCTAATCATAATTACTTTTAATCCTAATTATAGTTGTATGTATAGTCTTGTAGTTATAGTTTTGTACATACAAAATTGTGAGTAGAATGTTTTGTGTGTGTCAATAGTTGGTTTTCATATGTTTATTATGTGTGACTTTTATGTCTCTTCAAAGTTTGTTATAACTTATGAGTGGCTCATTTGTCTTGTGTGTTAATAACATGTTTCATGTGTGTTTGTTGTGTTTGGCTTTTGTGTCTCTAAGAAATTTGATGTATGTTGTATTTGATATATAACTCATTTGACTTGTGTCTTATGTGTTGATTGTTATTATGTGTCTTGTGTGTTAGTTGTGTGACTTTGTTTTATGTCTCCAATTTGCAATTTATTGATAGTTTTCAAAGATGTGAGGAGAGAGTTGGATGGAAAATGGAAGAAAGAGGAATTTTTTAAAACCTAAAATCATAAAACATCACAAAATTTTCATTTTAATTCATCATTTAAGAAAATTTTAAGGAAATTTAGTTGCTTAGTTCTAGAACTTCTAAAAAAATCCATATCCTCTCTTTGATATTATTGGTTTTTTCTTCTTGTAAATCTGTTTGTCACCTCAAAAATGCAAAGACCTAAGCTAAGACCTAAGCTTTGTGTAAATGTCAAAGAGCTAAGCTTGTAAACTTGTGTGTTGTGTATTCTATGCCTGAAAAATGCAAGGACCCAGGCTTTGTATTTGTCAAAAATTCAGGACTGAGTCTTAAAAAGGGTTTTGTTAAATAACAAAGTCCAATAATTTAAGTATACCCATTTGGGTTTTTGTTAAAGAAACAAGCCATATACCAGTGTTGTCCAGTTCTTTGTTCATGAGAGAACCTTCAATTTGTTCTGACATTTTAAAATTTGTCTCGGTTCTTCAGTATGGGTTTGAGCCAGGTTTCATACCAGGTTCTTTCAAAATTTGAACCTTTTGGTTTTGGTTCTATAACATCTTTTTAAATTCAAGAACCTCTAAACTCAGTGCCATGTATACACTACACATTCCCCAATGCTAAAGATTATGTGAATACAAAGTTTTCCTACATCTTTCTAACTCATTTCTTCATTTTTTCAAGGATTCAACTTTCTGCGGCTGGCATGAAATTCAAAGGAGCACTCTCCAGAAATTTGCACACCTCTGAAACACTAAGTGTTCAGTGACCAGACTGGCTACCTATCTCACTTTGGTCTAAACAGGATTGAAGATCATTGTCTTGGAACTACACGCACCATTGGGAAAGATCTCCCTTGAAATCTCCTTTTACATCCACTGGCCAATTGATCATCTTTATCAAGGCAATCCTATTTGGGCTTTAGGTATAGGAGAAGGGTCTGAAAATAGACCCTTCTGGATTTGGGATTCCAGCCCCAGGCCAGTATGCCAAGGTGCCGGAGGGTGTATTTTCAGACCCTTCCCTTGCATAAAGACCAACAGTGGTTTTTCTTTCCGCTTCTGTCCCCCCAAGAAAAACTAATAAAATTTGAAAAACGATGCAAATATATAAAAGATAGATTACTGAGTTTGAAACTGTAGCTTCCGGAATGGGCTGTACAGGCCTTGCACATTTCGGAAGATACAGTTTTCAATTACTGCAAAATTCAGGTAAGTAATCTACGAGGTCTTCACGGGTCCAATAAAGCCATCCATTGAGGGCATTATGGTTGTAAGCTGAGAGTACCCTGTATTGGAGGGGCCAAAGGCTCTCACTTGTACAGACCTTACAACCCGTCTTTCTTTAATAAATTTTGTAATGCGGCTATGGTGGCAAGCATCCCCAGACAGATTTCGCCTTAACTGCCGATACTTTTGTAGGGGAACATTATAAGAATAGCCACGAAATAGCATTGCGGCAACATGCTCCCTACAGCACCTTGCAGAGTGTAAAATCTCATTGGGTTCTAAAAATGGAAAGTTTCACTCCTGCAGGTATTCCCTTTTTGTAAATCCTGGGGTTGTTTTTTTTTTTCCCATGATACCCAGTAGGTACCGATTGGGTGTCACAAGAAAAAACTAAATGCAAGGCCACTCTTCAAACTTGGTAAAGCACGCGGGTGAGGGTCTTATTGAAATTTGGTAGTGCTAAACTGCCACCTTGCATGGGCTCTTATTTTGATAATGCTCTTGCCCTTGTGCTTTACCATACACATAAAGCATTGGTAGAAAGTCTCTAATCATATTTAGAGAGCAAACTATGAAGTGGAATTTTTTCCTCTGCAAAAGAGGTGGGTGGTTCATTTTGTGAAGCACACCACCCCAAGAGTGTTATGCTACTCATAACTAACCCATAACATATGAAAGACCTTTTAAACGTAATGAGAAGCTTGATTTTTCCCCTTGTATTTTCGGGATGCTCACTGCCCCGAATTTTAGGTTCTACCTTCGGAAATGTGAAAGGCAGGGTACAGGAATGTCTCCGAGGCTGGACTGGACCTTCCACATTTCAGAAGGTACTGTTTTCAAACTCATTCCTTTATCTTTTGCATTTTCTTTTGGTCCTTTTAGTTTTTATCTTTATTTGTAAAAGGAAGCAGAAAGAAAAATCAGGCTGGTCTTATGTAGGTGGAGGGTCTGAAAATAGACCTCTCCAGATTTTCGACCCATTCCTTCGGCCTACAGGGCTCGGGTCCACATCTCAAATGGGAAGGGATCTACTTTCAGACCCTTCCCCTATACAGGACTCAAATGATAGCCAGTTTCAATTTCACCATTGATAGCCTTAACTGTTTTGGGCTACTTTGGCCTTTCTGCAACCAAGTGAAAAGTGGTCAAGTGCTCTTTTTGCATGCATGATTTGATGGCAGAATGGCTGATAAGCTGAACAATCACATTTGGGCTTCAGGGATACATAACTACTGACTCATAACATATGGAATCCTATTGCACATAACTTAAATGGTAGCCAATTTTAGTTTCACAGCTGAATCTTAGCTTCAACTTTTTTTGGGCCTACTTTGCCCATTTTTTGCAACCATGTCAAAAATGGACAAGTGCTCTTTTGCACACACAATTTGATTGGCAGAATGGTTGATAATTTTGAAAATTCTGAATTTTTTTTCATTTATGGCAAATCACAAAATAATGCACTCCACACCTCCCCCTTGATGCTCCTCGTCTGTGCTGTCAATGACCCATTCAGACTGCAGAGGTATCACTTCTGAATTCATTTGCAATTTCTGCATTAATAGACCATATGTGCATTACCCAATCAACATGATATTGTTCAAAACCCAAATCCTGTTCATGAATTCCTGATTGAATATCAAATATTTCAATTTTTTTGGCTGATGAGATGGGAAAATCTTTCCTTGATCAAGATTAAAACTGAGGTTCTGAGATGTGTTGGGATGTTTTCAGTACCTCCTAGAAAGACTAGCCATCATCAAATATGAAACTAATGGTACCTTGGTTCAAGTAACCATAGAAGTAGTGGTGCCATCAGATTTGTCAAGCAACATCTATATCTTGTGCAAGGTTTCTTTGACTAGATCTTATGAGTCCAAGGCTGCTTTTGCTGTGAATCACAATGCAATCCTTTTTTCTCTATCAGAAGATGAAGCTCATTCCCAAAAAATCAAAACTGGAGAGGAAGAACAACCACAAACATCTTACAGTTCCCGATTCTGTAAGATTCTTGCAAAAACGAACTTTATTAGTCCTATTTCTCATTGCATCAAGTTGGACTATGAACAAAAAATGTTCCAAAGTGATAAAAAGTTTGCTAGGCACAGAACAAAATACCATGACCACACACAACCATACTCTGATGGTTTGAAGATGTGTTTTTAGTCCTTTTAACAGAGAATGTGGAGTTTTTAACACATGCTTCTCTAATTTTACTGAGGGGTGCACAAACCCTAACATTTCTGTATACAGTTTCAATCTTGCAACCTTCCCCTCATACTAACAGACAGGGTTCTGGCACATTATTTGTGCAGTTTGT